>ERZ791927.1006-NODE-1006-length-24161-cov-6.077864_pt1 | contig 24161 bp, 28 predicted proteins | sample MGYA00510130_ERZ791927 | MGnify/ENA primary metagenome ERZ791927 (study PRJEB30046, sample SAMN00792055) | human gut metagenome | study: EMG produced TPA metagenomics assembly of the A metagenome-wide association study of gut microbiota in type 2...
CATCGCCGCCGGAGCGCTGCACACCGTTTCTTTGCGCTGCCCGCACCTCGGCTGTCGCCTGCATTTCAACAAAGAGGAAAAGACCTGGGAATGCCCCTGCCACGGCTCGCGTTTTGACTGTCGCGGCCGCTGCATCGACGGTCCCGCACAGACGGATATGCACCCGCTTTCATAATGACCGCAAGAAACCTGCCGATCCGTTTCGGATCGGCAGGTTTCCCTCGTGTTGCTCATTTTCCGCAGTTTTTGTCAAATGCGGGGTTGCAGGCATAGTAGTTCTTGCGGTTGAGACGGTCGGTCGTGATCTCGAGCGCTTCGCCGAAGCGTTGATAGTGATTGAGCTCTCTCTGCCGCAAAAAGCGCAGCGGATCCAAAACGTCGGGATCGTCGATGAGACGGATGAGGTTGTCATAGGTCGTGCGCGCCTTTTGCTCGGCTGCCATATCCTCGTGCAGGTCTGTAATGAGATCACCCTTGACACCGATATAGTCGGCGCGCCATGGGATGCCCGCAGCGGCGATGGGATAGACACCGGTGGTGTGATCGACGAAATAGGGGGCAAAGCCACTCGACATGATCGTGTCGTCCGACAGATTGCGCGTCAGCTGATGCACCATGGCACAGATCATCTCAAGATGAGCGAGCTCCTCCGTGCCGATGTCTGTCAAAATGGCTTTCAGCTCGGGATACGGCATGGCGATGCGCTGGCTGAGATAGCGCAGCGACGCGCCGAGCTCGCCGTCCGGGCCGCCGTATTGCGTGATGATCAGCTGGGCGATCTTCGGATTGGGGTTTGCGATGTGAATGGGGTATTCCAGTTTTTTCTCATATTGCCACATGACTTACGCCTCCCTGCAGAATTCCCAGGGCCACGGATCGTCCACCCATGTGAAGCGATCTCCCTGTACATCGTCTACGGTTGCAACATACGGACCGAACTGTGCCTCATAGGCTGCAACCAGCTTTTCGCGCTTGTCCCGATACATATGGAACAGGCACAGCGCTTGTTCATCCTGTGGGTGCGTATCCAGATATAAATTCAGATCCACCATGGCGAAATCATAGGCGTGGATGCGGCTTTCAACTGCACGACGGTTATCCACGGCGGCAGCCCCCTCTCATAAACGGCTTTGCAAGCTCCGGAAACAGCGTGCCGCAGTGCAGGGCGCTTTCCGGCTCATACACAGCCTGCAGCTCCTGCCACGGCACATATGCCATGACCGGCAGAAAAGCATCTTCGCGATCACATGTGCGATCGGCTGATTTTTGCTGATTCAATGTTGTTGCTCCTTTCATAGTTTGTACAATACAGGATATGCCCGCACGGTGAAAAGGTGATTGCATCAGCGGTCCTTTTATGATATGCTGGGAGTGACGAAAGGGGACGATTTTTTGCGTATTATGGCAGTGGATCTGGGACGGGTGCGCACCGGTCTGGCGATTTGCGACAAAGAGGAAATTTTGGCGTCGCCGATCGGCACGCTGACCGAGGGCAACCCAGAAAAGGTTCCCGAAAAGGTTGCGGCGGTCGCGGCAGAGCAAAAGGCGGAAATGATCGTGGTGGGCAACCCGAAAAACATGGACGGCAGCAGCGGGGAAAGTGCGCAGCGCGCGGCTGCATTTGCCGCAAGACTCGAAGAACTGACCGGACTCCCCGTGAGGCTGTGGGACGAGCGCATGACGACGGTTTCCGCGATCGGTTTTCTCAACGAGACCGATGTGCGCGGCAAGAAACGCAAGGCAGTGGTGGACACGGTTTCCGCGTCTATTATCCTTGAAAATTTTTTACAGCATCGTAAAAATACAACGCATATCGATAAATGCAATACCGATATGCAAAAATGACAATTCTCAATGGACAAAAACCGTGGTATTCTGTATATAGCGTATTTTGTCGAAAGTGCGCAACCGTGCGGTAACGCGTGAAAAATTTGTTTTGGAAGGTGTAGTATGAACAAAGTATCTATTATCGGAACCGGAAGCGTCGGCTCCACCATCGCTTACACACTGACTGTGATGGGACTTGCGTCGGAAATCGTCATGATCGACATTAACAACGAGAAGGCTCTCGGTGAGGCGCTGGACATTCGCCAGGGAACGCCTTTCTGCAGCGCTTGCTCCATCTATGCCGGTGACTACCGCGATGCTGCGGATTCCGACATCGTCATTCTGACCTCCGGCATCGCGAGAAAGCCCGGTCAGACCCGTTTGGAGCTTGCCCAGACGAACGTCAACATCACGAAGATGATCATTCCGGAGATCACCAAGTATGCGCCGGATGCCACCTACATCATCGTCAGCAACCCTGTCGACATTCTCACATACACCTTTAATAAGCTGTCCGGTCTGCCGGAGAACCGCATCATCGGTTCCGGCACGATCCTGGACACGGCGCGTCTGCGCGCAAGACTTTCCGAATATTACAACATCAGCCAAAGCAATGTGCACGCCTATGTGCTGGGCGAGCACGGCGACTCCTCGTTCATTCCGTGGTCGGTGGCGAACATCTCCAACGTCCCGATCGCCGAATGCCAAAGATTGCTCACCTCTTCGGGCATCGAGCATCCGCGCCTTGACCTTGAGGAGATCGAGCAGTATGTCCGCAAATCCGGCGGTCGCGTGATCGCGCGCAAGGGTGCGACGTTCTATGCCGTGTCCGTTTCGGTGTGCCACATCTGCAAATGTCTCCTCGGCGGTCTCGATACCACGATGACCGTTTCCACCATGATGCACGGCGAATACGGCATCGACGACGTGTGCCTGAGCACGCTGAACCTCGTCGGCAACAACGGTGTGCGCGGCAAGGTCAACCTGTCGCTCACGGCGGATGAGGTCGTCAAGCTGCGCCGCAGCGCCGACACCCTCAAGGGCGTCATCAAGAGCCTGGATATTTGAGAGGAGAGACAAGCGATGGAATATCGTATTGAACATGACTCCATGGGCGAAATGCGTGTTCCCGCCGACCGTCTTTGGGCAGCGCAGACGCAGAGAAGCCATGAAAATTTTGAGATCGGCGTCGGCATCGAGACCATGCCGCGCGAAATCACGCACGCTTTTGGCATTCTGAAAAAGGCGGCGGCGCTTGCCAACGCCGAGCTGAAGCCCGAAAAAATGACGGCGGCGAAGCTGTCCGCCATTTCGGCTGCCTGCGATGAGGTCATCGCGGGTACGCTCAACGATCATTTTCCGCTGGTGGTGTGGCAGACCGGTTCGGGCACACAGTCCAACATGAACGCCAACGAGGTCATTGCCAACCGTGCCAATCAGATCGCGGGGGAGAAGCTCTGCCATCCGAATGATGACATCAACATGAGCCAGTCCTCCAACGACACTTTCCCGACGGCGATGCACATTTCTGCGGTCATTGCGATCGAGGATAAGCTGCTGCCCGCCATCGAAACGCTCATTGCTACGTTCAAACGCCTGGAAGCGGAGAACGAGGGCATCGTGAAATCCGGCCGCACCCATTTGCAGGATGCGACGCCGATCAAGTTCAGCCAGGAGATCTCCGGCTGGCGCGCAAGCCTGGAGCGGGACGCGGAGCTTTTGAAGCTGGCGGTGAAGCCGCTGCATGAGCTGGCGCTGGGCGGCACTGCCGTCGGCACGGGGCTGAACGCACCGAAGGGCTTTTCCGAGCTGGTTGCCGAAAAGGTTGCCGCGCTCACCGGCAAAGCGTTTGTCACCGCACCGAACAAGTTCCATGCGCTGACCTCGAAGGATGAGCTGGTGTTTGCTCACGGTGCCATCAAGGCGACCGCCTGCGACATGATGAAAATTGCCAACGATGTGCGTTGGCTGGCGAGCGGTCCGCGCGACGGACTGGGCGAAATTCATATTCCCGAAAACGAGCCCGGATCTTCCATCATGCCCGGCAAGGTTAACCCCACGCAGTGCGAGGCGGTGACGATGGTTGCCGTGCAGGTGATGGGCAACGATGTGGCGGTCGGTATGGCGGCGTCGCAGGGCAACTTCGAACTCAATGTGTTTATGCCCGTTGCGGCGTATAACTTCCTGCAGTCCGCACGTCTGCTTGCCGAAGCGATCGTTTCGTTCAATAAGAACTGTGCGGTCGGCATCACGGCAAACAAGGAAAAGATGTATCACAACCTGCACAATTCGCTGATGCTGGTGACGGCACTCAATCCGTATATCGGCTATGAGAACGCCGCCAAGACAGCCAAGAAAGCATATAAAGACAACATTTCGCTCAAAGAAGCATGTGTCGCCCTCGGTTTTCTCACGGCAGAAAAATTCGACGAGGTATTCCATCCCGAACAGATGGTGTGACACCGCAGAGATGGGAGGAAAACAATGAAAGTCAGTTATTTTCCGGGATGCACGTTGCGCACAAAAGCAAAGGATCTCGATCTGTATGCGCGAAAGAGCGCTGCCGCTTTGGGCGTGGAAATGTGCGAAATTCCGGACTGGCAGTGCTGCGGCGGTGTTTTTGTGAGCGCGTCGGATGAGATCGCTTCAAAGCTCGCTGCCGTGCGGGCGCTTGTCGCCGCAAGAGATGCGGGACAGCCGCTCGTGACGGTGTGCGCCGCCTGCCACAATGTGATGAAGCAAACCAACAACGCGTTTCTGACCGACCCGCATTTTGACGATGCCGTCAACCGCTATATGGCGCAGGAGAAGGAACCGAAAGAGCCGTATCACGGCGAGGCGCGCGTGTTGCACTTTTTGGAGCTTTTGCGCGATGATGTCGGCTTTGACGCGCTGAAGAAAGCGGTCAAAAATCCGCTGACGGGCAAGAAGATCGCCGCCTATTACGGCTGCATGCTGCTGCGCCCCGGCAAGGTCATGCAGTTTGACGATGTCGAGAACCCGCAGCTTTTGGAGGATCTCATCCGTGCGCTGGGCGCAGAGCCGGTCATCTATCCGATGCGCAACGAATGCTGCGGCGGCTATGTGGCGCTTGAGGACGCGGCGTCGGCGAAAAAGAAGTCGAATGCGGTCAGTGACAGCGCTGCGGCACACGGCGCCGACCTCATGGTGACGGCGTGCCCGCTGTGTAAGTATAATCTCGTGAAGAACGGCAGTGCTGTGCCGGTCGTGTATTTTACCGAGCTGCTTGCCGAAGCACTCGGCGTGAAGGAGGATACACATGCAGAATAAAGCGGAGCGTGAAAAGGAACAGGTCCTGCGCATGAGCGGTGTCAATCCGCTCAAATGCATGCGCTGCGGCAAGTGCTCCGGCACCTGCCCGTCCTATGACGAAATGGAATATCATCCGCACCAGTTTGTGTATATGGTGGAAAACGGCGATATCGAAACACTCATGAAATCGGATTCGGTGTATAAATGCCTTTCCTGCTTTGCCTGTGTGGATCGCTGCCCGCGCGGCGTCGAGCCCGCAAAGCTCATCGAGGCGCTGCGCCTGTGTGTCATTCGGCAAAAAGGCGCCAATCATCTGAAAGCGGACGACATTCCGGCACTTTTGGATGAGGATATGCCGCAGCAGGCGCTCATGAGCGCCATGCGCAAATATTCTAAGTAAGACAGGAGAAAGGATCATGCAAAGAATCGGAGTTTTTGTCTGCCATTGCGGTACGAATATTGCCGGAACGGTGGACGTGAAAGCGGTTGCAGAAGCGCTCGCGCATGAACCCGGCGTCGTTTTCTCCACCGACTATCAATACATGTGCTCCCAGGCGGGACAGAACATGATCAGGGATGCCATCAAGGAGCATAACCTCGGCGGCATCGTCATTTGTTCCTGCTCACCGCGTATGCACGAGGCAACCTTCCGCAAAACGGCGGCTGCTGCAGGACTCAACCCCTATATGGTAGAGATCGCCAACATCCGCGAGCAGTGCTCGTGGGTGCATAAGGATATGCCCGTCGGCACGGAAAAGGCGATCATTCTTGCCAAAGCGGCAGTGGCAAAGGTCAACCTCAACACACCGCTTACCCCCGGCGAAAGCCCCGTCACCAAGCGGGCGCTCGTTATCGGCGGCGGTATCGCCGGTATCCAGACGGCACTTGACATCGCCGACGCCGGTTTCCCCGTCGACATCGTGGAGACCAAGCCCACCATCGGCGGCAAAATGGCGCAGCTCGACAAGACCTTCCCGACGCTCGATTGCGCTGCCTGTATTCTGACACCGAAAATGGTAGATGTGGCGCAGAACGAGAAGATCCGCATCTTCTCCTATTCCGAGGTCACGGATGTCAAGGGCTTTGTCGGCAATTTCGATGTCACTATCAAGCGTAAGGCGCGCTATGTCAAAGAGGATGTCTGCACCGGCTGCGGTCTGTGCACCGAAAAATGCCCGCAGAAGAAGGTTCCCAACGAATTCAACCTCGGCATGGACAATCGCCGTGCGATCTATATCCCGTTTGCGCAGGCTGTTCCGAAGGTCGCGACCATCGACCCGCAATACTGCATGATGCTGAAAACCGGCAAGTGCGGCGTTTGCTCCAAGGTGTGCGGTGCGGGCGCAATCGACTATAAGGCGAAAGACGAGTTTGTGGAGGAGAAATACGGCGCCATCGTCGTGGCGACCGGCTTCAATCCGATCTCCATGGAGAAGTTCGACGAATATGCCTATTCGCAGTCGAAGGATGTTATCACTTCGCTGGAGCTCGAACGTCTCATGAACGCCGCGGGTCCGACGGGCGGCACGCTGCTGCGTCCGTCCGACGGCGAGCATCCGCATACGATCGTGTTTGTGCAGTGTGTCGGCTCGCGCTGCGCCGCCTGTGCGGAAAAGGGCAAGGAGTATTGCTCCAAGATCTGCTGTATGTATACGGCAAAGCATGCCATGCTCATCCGCGATAAATACCCCGACACTGAGGTGTATGTTTTCTATATCGACGTGCGTACCCCCGGCAAGAACTTCGACGAGTTCTATCGCCGCGCCGTGGAAGAATACGGCGTGCATTACATCAAGGGTATGGTCGGCAAGGTGTCGCCCGAGGGCAACAAGCTGAAGGTGCAGGGCTCTGACCTCATCTATGGCAAGCAGCTGCACATTGACGCCGACCTGGTGGTGCTTGCTGCCGCGATCGAGCCGGATAAATCCGCAAGACCGCTTGCAACGATGCTGACCGCCAGCATGGATACCAACGATTTCTTCACCGAGGCGCACCCGAAGCTGCGCCCCGTGGAAAGCCCGACCGCGGGCGTGTTCCTGTCCGGTACCTGCCAGGGCCCGAAGGACATTCCCGAAACGGTCTCGCAGGCGGGCGCTGCGGCGTCCAAGGTCATCGGTCTTTTATGCAAGGATAAGCTGACCGGTAACCCCTGCGTCGCCCATTCCGACGAAATGATGTGCAACGGCTGCTCCACCTGTGAAAAGGTGTGCCCGTACGGTGCCATCACCTATGTGGACAAGGAATTCCGCATGCCGGACAGAACGACCAAAGTGCGCCGCGTGGCGGTCGTCAACGAAGCGGTCTGCCAGGGCTGCGGCGCGTGCACCGTCGCCTGTATGTCGGGTGCGATGGATCTGCGCGGATTCCTCAATAAGCAAATCATGGCGGAGGTGGATGCAATATGCAAGTAAACGAATATAAGCCGCTCATCGTGGCATTTTGCTGCAACTGGTGCTCCTATGCCGGTGCGGACCTTGCGGGCAACAACCGCCTTGCGTATCCGGCGGATGTCAAGATCATCCGCGTGCCCTGCTCCTGCCGTGTCAATCCGATGTTCATTCTCCGCGCGTTTCAGCGCGGCGCGGACGGCGTCATCCTGTGCGGCTGCCATCCCGGCGACTGCCACTACACCTCCGGTAACTACTACACCCGCCGCCGTATGGCGCTGCTGTTTTCCATGCTCGACTATCTCGGCATTGAGAAAGAGCGCACGCGCGTCGAATGGGTGAGTGCGGCGGAGGGCGCGAAGTTTGCCGCCACCATGAACGATTTCGCCAAGCAGGTTGCTGCTCTCGGCGAAAACAAGAGATTGGAGGATCTGCGATGCAAGAAATAAAGCGCGAAGCTCTCGTTTCCAAGGCTGCTGCACTGCTCGCTGACGGAACCGTTACCCGCGTGCTCGGCTGGAAAGCAGGGGAGTTTGCCTATGATGTGACGCCCGCTGTGTTTCACAGCGCTGCAGAACTGGAGAATGATTTTGTGTTCGACGATTTCTGCGGTGCGAACTTCTCCAAGTATCTCATCAAAGAGACTGCCAAAGAGGACGGCAAGGTGCTGGTGTTTTTGAAGCCCTGCGATACCTACAGCTTCAACCAGCTGCTCACCGAGCATCGCTTTGACCGTGAAAAGGTGTATGCGGTCGGCGTGCCCTGCAACGGTATGCTGGACATAAACCGCATCCGTGAAACCGCCGACGGCATCGTCTCCGTCCGTGAGGAGGGCGACGAGGTGCTGGTCGATACGCTGTATGACGGCACAAAGACGTTGAAAAGAGCAGAACTTTTGCCCGATCGCTGCGTACACTGTAAATCGAAAAAGCACGTTGCCTATGACGAGCTGCTCGGCGAGGACGGCGAGGTGCTGGACAGCGCGCGGTTTGACGAGGTGGAAAAGCTGGAAAAAATGACGCCGGACGAGCGGTTCGCTTTCTGGCAGAATGAGCTTTCCCGCTGCATCCGCTGCAACGCCTGCCGTGATGTCTGCCCTGCCTGCACGTGCGAAAAGTGCGTGTTCGACAACCCGAACTCCGGCGTGGAGAACAAGGCGGCGGCAAACAGCTTTGAGGAAAAGATGTTCCACATTATCCGCGCGTTCCATGTGGTCGGTCGCTGCACCGATTGCGGCGAATGTTCCCGCGTTTGCCCGCAGCACATTCCGCTGCACCTTTTGAACCGCAAGTTCATCAAGGATATTGACAGCTTCTATGGGGAATATCAGGCGGGTGCCGCAGTCGGCAGCCGCGCCCCGATCGTGAACTACACTACCGAGGACATCGAGCCCGGCGAAGCAGTGGAGAGGGGTGAGGGCAATGCGTAAATTGGCACTTGACCGTTTGGATACCCTTTTTGCTGCCATTGCCGCAGAGCACACCCTGTATCTGCCGGTCGACGGCAAGGCGGGCGCGAAGTTTGAAAAATGGGAGGACGGCAAGGTGCTGTCCGATGCGCTCAACACCGTGCGCAGTCCGAAGGACTTTTTCTTCCCTCAGACCGAAAACCTCATGGATTTCAAGACTGAGGGGAAGAAGATTGAGATCATCGACACCCGCGAGGAGTGCGAGGACTTCGTCATTTTCGGCGTGCGCGCCTGCGATGTGCGCAGCTTTGAGGTGCTCGATCGCGTGTTTTTGGCGGAGCCTGCCGACAGCTATTATGAAAATCGCCGCAAGCACGGCATTTTGGTGTCCCTTGCCTGCAACAAGCCGCTTGAGACCTGCTTCTGCGGCACGTTCGGCATCGATGCCGCCGCGCCCGAGGGCGACGTTGTTTGCCACAAGACGGCAGACGCGCTGTATCTCGATGCCAAGACCGAAAAGGGCGAGGCGCTGCTGAAGGCACTGGAAGCGGTGACGGAAGATGCCGACGCTGCTCCTGTCGAGGAACAGAAAGCGGTCATTCGTGAGCGGCTTTCCAAGCTGCCGCTTGCCGACCTGTCCGCCGACGCATTCGGCGCAGGCAAGACCGATGTGTTTTTCGATGCGCCCGAATGGGCAGAGCTTTCGGAAAGCTGTCTTGGCTGCGGGACCTGCACCTTTGTGTGTCCGACCTGCCAGTGCTATGACATCAAGGATTTCAACACCGGTCACGGCGTCAAGCGCTTCCGCTGCTGGGATTCCTGCATGTATTCCGATTTCACGAAGATGTCTGCCGGTCAGCCGCGTCTGACCCAGAAGGAACGCTTCCGTCAGCGCTTTATGCATAAGCTGGTGTATTATCCCACCAACAACGACGGACTGTTCTCCTGCGTCGGCTGTGGTCGCTGCGTGGCAAAATGCCCCATTCATATGAACATCGTCAAGGTTATGAAGAAGTTAGGAGGGCGCGCAAATGGCTGACATGAAAGAACCGCTCATGCCGAAGATAGGCGTGGTGACCGATATCCGTATCGACACCCCCGATGTCAAGACCTTCCGCGTCGTCACGCCGGACGGGAAAAAGGCGTTTGAACACATGCCCGGTCAGTGCGCGATGCTCTCCGTGCCGGGCGTGGGGGAAGCGATGTTTTCCATCACTTCCTCGCCGACCAACGAGGAATACATGGAGTTTTCCATCAAGAAATGCGGCTGCGTTACCGAGTGGCTGCATTCCATGGAGGTCGGACAGGAGATCACCATTCGCGGACCCTACGGCCGTCCGTTCCCGGTGGATACCGAGTTTGTCGGAAAGAACCTGCTGTTTATCGCGGGCGGCATCGGTCTTGCGCCGCTGCGCTCGGTCATCAACTATTGCCGCCACTACCGTGACCGCTATGGCGACATCGACGTGGTCTACGGCTCGCGCAGCATGCAGGATCTCGTGGACTACAAGGAGATCATCGACGAGTGGACAAAGGACAGCGGCGTGCATGTGCACCTGACCATCGACCGCGAACAGCCGGAATGGGACGGTCATGTGGGCTTTGTTCCGAACTATGTCAAGGAGCTGGGCTTCGACACGAACAAGATCGCCGTTCTGTGCGGTCCCCCCATCATGATCAAATTCACGCTTGCGGGTCTGCAGGAGCTGGGCTTTGAAAAAACGCAGGTGTATACCACGCTGGAACTGCGCATGAAGTGCGGCATCGGCAAGTGCGGACGCTGCAACGTCGGCGCAAAGTATGTTTGTAAGGACGGTCCGGTCTTCCGTTTCGACGAGCTCGATACCCTGCCGGATGAATACTGATAAGGAGATGCAGACATGGAAAATATGGTGAATATCTACCTGTTCGGTAAGCAGTACAGTGTGCCGGATGATCTGACCATCATGCGCGCCATGGAATATGCGGGTTATCAGCTTGTTCGCGGCTGCGGCTGCCGTAACGGCTTCTGCGGCGCATGCGCGACCATCTACCGCATCAAGGGTGAGAGAGAGCTCAAAACCTGTCTTGCCTGCCAGACGAAGGTCGAAAACAACATGTATGTCGCGACCCTGCCGTTCTTCCCGCTGGTCAAGCAGGTGTATGACATCGAAAAGGTGAAGCCCACCGAGCAGATCATGATGCAGCTGTATCCGGAGATTTATGCCTGTGTCGGTTGTAACGCCTGCACCAAGAGCTGCACGCAGGGACTGAACGTGATGCAGTATATCGCCTATGCACAGCGCGGCGAATTTGATAAATGCGCCGAGGAGTCCTTTGACTGTGTCATGTGCGGTGTGTGCTCGTCCCGCTGCCCTGCGGGCATTTCGCATCCGCAGGTGGCGATGCTGGCGCGCCGTCTCAACGGCAAGTATCTCGCACCGCATTCCGCTCATCTGGAGCAGCGGGTGCAGGAGATCAAGGACGGCACCTTTACCGATCTCATTGAGGCGCTGATGGATAAGCCCATCGAGGAGCTTCAGGAGCTGTACAACACCCGTGAGATTGAGAAATAAGGAGGGCTTATCATGTACGCAAAGGAATTTCAGCAGTCACTCAAGGCGGTAGAAGCGGCGCGTGCGGCAAACATTGCCTATGAGCCCGCCCGTATGACGGCAAAGGAAAAGGATGATCTGCTGGCAGCGTATCATCCGGACTATAAAAAGAGCGAATTCAAAAAACTGTCGATCGGCCCGAACAAAGGCGAAGCCGTGCCGCATGAGCTTTGCGACATGCTGCAGGCGCACAGCCGCATTTCTGCGGCGGACGTCGATCTTGACGATGTGCGCTATGATGTGGATGTGCTGATCATCGGCGGCGGCGGCGCGGGTGCTTCCGCGGCGATCGAAGCGCATGAAGCGGGCGCCAATGTCATGGTGGTGACCAAGCTGCGCATGGGCGACGCCAACACCATGATGGCGGAGGGCGGCATTCAGGCTGCCGACAAGCCCAACGATTCTCCCGCCATCCACTTTGTGGATGCATTCGGCGGCGGTCACTATGCCGCAAAGCGGGAGCTTCTTGCAAAGCTCGTCTGCGATGCGCCGGAAGCCATTCAGTGGCTGAATAACCTCGGCGTGGAATTTGACAAGGCGCCGGACGGCACGATGATCACCACGCACGGCGGCGGCACTTCCCGTAAGCGTATGCATGCAGCAAAGGACTATTCCGGTGCGGAGATCATGCGCACGCTGCGGGATGAGGTGTTGAACCGCGGCATCCCGGTGGTGGACTTCACTTCCGCAATCGAACTGATTTTGGACGAAAACGGCAAAGCCGCAGGCGCTGTGCTGATGAACATGGAGACCCATGAGCTGATGGTGGCGCGTGCAAAGACCGTCATCATTGCCACCGGCGGCGCGGGACGCATGCACTATCAGGGCTTCCCGACCTCCAATCACTACGGCGCAACCGCCGACGGCTTGGTGCTCGGCTACCGTGTCGGTGCAAAGCTGCTGTATGCCGACACGCTGCAGTATCATCCCACCGGTGCGGCGTTCCCGCAGCAGATCTTCGGCGCGCTCGTGACCGAAAAGGTGCGTTCTCTCGGCGCAAAGCTCGTCAACCGTGACGGCAAGGTGTTCATGCATCCGCTGGAGACCCGCGACGTTGCGGCGGCATCCATCATCCGTGAGTGTTCCGACCGCGATGAGGGCGTGGATACCGGCAGCGGCAAGGCTGTGTGGCTGGACACCCCGATGATCGAAGCAATCGGCGGGGAAGGCACGATCGAGAAGCGTATTCCCGCCATGATGCGCATGTTCGGCAACTACGGCATCGACATCCGCAAGGAGCCGATCCTTGTCTATCCGACGCTGCACTATCAGAACGGCGGACTGGATATTCATGTCAACGGCATGTCCACCAATGTGGAGAATCTGTTTGTCGCCGGTGAGGCGGTCGGTGGTATCCACGGACGCAACCGTCTGATGGGCAACTCGCTGCTCGATGTCATCGTTTTCGGCAGAAATGCCGGTCAGAACGCGGCGGCTGCGGCAGCCGATGTCAAGGTCGGCAAGCTGACGCTGGCGCACATTGCGGCGTTCGACGCCGAGCGCGCTGCCGCCGGCATCGAGACGGACGCGGTATCGCCGCTCCTGCTGCCGGACTACAGAAGAAAAAAGTAAGTAACTAAGGGGAGTTTTTATCATGATAGTCGATCTTTTGGAAGCTCTGACGATATTCTGCTTTGGCCTTTCCTGGCCGATCTCCATCCGCAAATCCTGGATTTCGCGCACAGCGAAGGGCAAGAGCCTGTTTTTTGAGGTGTTTCTGCTCATCGGCTATGCCTGCGGCATCATGAAGAAGATCATCGAAGCGGTCGGCGTTTTCGGCGTCACGCCGAAAACCGGCTTCATCTTCGTGCTCAGCTTCTTCTTCTATGTGCTGAATTTCATTGAAATTTCCATCGACGTGGCGCTCTACTTCCGCAATAAAAAGCTGGATGAAGCAGCGGATAAGGCGGCAGCAGAGGTCTGAAACATGCCTGCATGGGACGGGAGGTGCTGTATACGAAACAGACGGAGATTTCGCGTGCCACCTTTGGACGCATTCCATTGTATCTGAGCTATCTGCGCACACTGGATCATGAGACCGCCACCATCTCCGCCACCACGCTTGCCGGAAAGGTCGGACTCGGCGAGGTGCAGGTGCGCAAGGATCTCGGCGTCATCAGCGGCGCCGGTCGCCCGAAGGTCGGGTATGCGGTACGGGAACTGATCAAAGCGCTGGAAGCGCGGCTGGGCAGCAGCGGCAACACCAATGTGGTGGTAATCGGTGCGGGACGGCTCGGCAGGGCACTTCTCGACTACGGCGGATTTAAGGCATACGGTCTGAATCTGTCCGCTGCATTCGATATTGCCGTGGAGCAGGCGCAGGAGAGCGCCTGCGGCAAGCCCGTTTTGCCGATGCGCGACTTGGAAGCCTATTGCACGCGGCACGACATTCGCATTGCTATTCTCACCGTTCCGGCGGATTGTGCACAGACGGTGTGCGACCGTTTGCTCAAAAACGGTATCAAGGCATTTTGGTGCTTTGCCCCCTGCACGCTGTCCGTGCCGCCGGAAGTGACGGTGAAATATGAGAACATGGCACTTTCTCTTGCGTATCTTAACAAAAATACGACTGCAAACGAAGGGAATCTATTATGAAAGTTACGGTATGTATCGGTTCTTCCTGCCACATCAAAGGCTCGCGCCAGGTGGTAGAGCAGCTGCAAAAGCTCATCGCGGAGCATGATCTTGCCGAAAAGGCGGAGCTTGCCGGCACATTCTGCATGGGAAAATGTCAGGAGGGCGTTTGTGTCACGGTGGACGGTGTGTTCCATTCCGTATCGCCGGACACGGTGCAGACATTTTTTGAAGAAGAAATACTGAAAAAGGTTTGATGAAACAATGGTCATTCAGATTTGCGTCGGCTCTTCCTGTCATTTGAGGGGCTCCGAAAAGCTTGTCGAATTGTTCCAAAACGCGATCACTGAGAGAAAATTGGAGCGGGAGATCACACTGGCGGGCAGTTTTTGCACAGGAAAATGCAATCGCGAGGGTGTGACCATCACAGTGGATGATGATGTGTATACCGGTGTGACGCCGGAGAAATTCGATATCTTCTTTGCCGAAAAGGTGCTGAAACCGTTACAAAGGGAAGGGGTATGACGGATGGATTGTCTGACGCTGAAAAAATCGAATTGCAAGAATTGCTATAAGTGTATCCGCCACTGCCCTGTAAAGTCTATCCGCTTTTCAGGCAACCAGGCATACATCATCGGCAATGAATGCATCATGTGCGGACAGTGCTTTGTCGTCTGCCCGCAGGATGCCAAGCAGATCGTCGATGAGACGGAAAACGTGCGTGTGCTGCTGCAGTCGGGCGATCCCGTCATTGTGAGCCTTGCACCGTCCTTTGTCGCCAACTATAAGGGCGTCGGCATCGGCGCCATGCGGGAAGCACTCAAAAAGCTCGGCTTCTTCGATGTGGAGGAGACCGCGATCGGCGCGACGATCGTGAAGAATGCCTATGAGGAGATGCTGGACGCAGAGGAGCGGGATGTCATCATCACTTCCTGCTGCCACTCCGTCAATCTGCTCATTCAGAAGTATTTTCCGAATGAACTGAACTATCTCGCCGATGTGCTGTCACCGATGCAGGCGCACTGTAAGGACATCAAGCGCCGCTATCCGAACGCAAAGACCGTGTTCATCGGTCCCTGCGTGGCGAAAAAGGACGAGGCGCAGTATTATGAGGGCATTGTGGATGCCGTTTTGACCTTTGACGAACTGACGACATGGCTCAAAGCGGAGAATGTCGAGCTGCAGCAGGAGAGCGACGCCTGCGAGGAAAGCCGCGCGCGGTTTTTCCCGACGACGGGCGGTATTCTCAAAACGCTGGCAAGAGAGCATCCGCACTATACTTATCTGGCGATCGACGGCACGGAGAACTGTATCGCGGCGCTGCGCGACATTGAAAGCGGCAAAATTCACGGCTGCTTCATTGAGATGTCCGCCTGTGTCGGCAGCTGTGTCGGCGGACCTGTGATGGAAAAGTTCCACCGCTCGCCGGTGCAGGATTATGCGGCAGTGGCGCGCTTTGCCGGCAAAAAGGATTTCAAGGTGGAACAGCCGGAGCTGTCCGCACTGGAAAAGGAATTTTCGACAATCGAGCTGCGCTCACAGCAGCCGACCGAGGAGCAGATAGCCGATATTCTGCGGCAGATGGGGAAGACAAAGCCTGCTGATGAACTCAACTGCGGTTCCTGCGGCTATAACACCTGTCGCGAAAAGGCGGTGGCGATCTTCCAGGGAAAAGCAGAGATCTCCATGTGCCTGCCGTATCTGAAGGACAAAGCGGAGAGCTTTTCCGACACGATCGTGCGCAACACCCCCAACGGTCTTTTCGTGCTCAACGAAAAGCTGGAGGTGCAGCAGGTCAATAAATCGGCGCTCAAGATCGTCAACCTGCGCAAAGCGTCCGATATTCTCGGCGACGGCATTGTCCGCATCCTCGATCCCAAGGACTTTGTTGACGTTCTCAGTAAAGGCAGAAACATTTACAACAAGCGTGTGTATCTTGCCGAATATGAGAAGTATGTGGAAGAAACGATCCTGTATGATCGGGAATACCGCCTGCTTGTCTGTATCCTGCGCGATGTGACCGAGGAAGAAAGTCAACGGGAACGCAAAGAGGATATCAGCCGCCAAACGGTGGAGATCGCGGACAAGGTGGTGGATAAGCAGATGCGCATCGTGCAGGAGATCGCCTCGCTGCTCGGTGAAACGGCTGCGGAAACCAAGATCGCGCTCACCAAGCTAAAGGAGTCGATCGCCAATGAATAATCTTTGCGCAGACATCGGCTGGAAAAGCATCAACCATGCCGGGGAACAACTCTGCGGCGATCATATGGACATCGTGGAGCAGGACGAAAACTCCACCGTCATTGTGTTGGCGGATGGACTCGGCAGCGGTGTAAAGGCAAGCATCCTGTCAACGCTGACCTCCAAGATCATCTCGACCATGATGGCGGAGGGGCTTTCGCTTGAAGAATGTGTGGCGACTATCGCGGCCACACTGCCGATTTGCTCGGTGCGCGGCGCGGCGTATTCCACCTTCACCATCATCCACATCATCAACAATGACACGGCAGAGATCATCCAATACGATAATCCGCATGTCATCATGCTGCGGGACGGCGAGATCTATGCCTATGCGGAAAATGAACTGCACATCGACGGCAAAACGATCTACAGCTCCACGCTGAATTTGCAGGAGGGCGATGTGTTTGTCGCCATGAGCGACGGATGTCCGCATGCGGGCATCGGCATTGCCTATAATTTCGGCTGGAAGCGGGAGGACATCGCCGACTTCATGAAAACGGTCGCCGATGTCGGCTACACGGCGAAAACGCTTGCCACCATGCTGGTGGACGAGTGTGACCGCCTGTATGATCACCGTCCGGGGGACGATGCGACGGCGTGCGTCGTGCGCATCCGAAAGCGTGAGCCGATGAACATTCTGTTCGGACCGCCGCGCAACCGTGACGATTGCGATCGGATGATGTCGCTGTTCTTTTCGAAAGAGGGAAAGCACATCGTGTGCGGCGGCACGACCTCGTCCATCGCGGCGAAATATCTCGGCAAGCCGCTGAAGCCCAGTCTCAATTTCGAGAGCAGCGATGTGCCGCCGACGGCGGAGCTTGAGGGCGTGGATCTGGTGACGGAGGGCGTCATCACCATCAATAAGGTGATCGAATATGCCAAGGATGCCCTCGACAAAAACGAACTGTATGAAAAATGGAGCATCCAGCGTGACGGCGCATCCATGATCTGCCGTCTGCTGTTTGAAGAAGCGACCGACATCAACTTCTATGTCGGCAGAGCGGTCAATCCGGCGCACCAAAATCCGGATCTGCCGATCAACTTCAATATCAAAATGAATTTGGTGGAAGAGCTTTCCAACTGCTTAAAGCAGATGGGAAAACGCATCAAGGTCAGCTATTTCTAAGGGGAGGAACACTATGCGTAAGTTTGATACAAAAGTACAGCACCTCAAATATAAGGTGCTGCGTGAGGTGGCACGTCTTGCCTGGAACGACGAGCTGCTCGAAAATGTCATGAATATTCCGACGACCATCGTCCCCGGAAAAACGCCGACCATGCGCTGCTGTGTGTATAAGGAACGCGCCATCCTCGGAGAGCGCGTCAAGCTGGCGATGGGCGGGGACAAGAGCAACCCCAACATCATCGAAGTCATCGACATCGCCTGTGACGAGTGCCCGATGGGCGGCTATGAGGTGACGAACGCCTGCCGCGGCTGTCTTGCGCACCGCTGTGAGGACGTCTGCAAATTCGGCGCCATCACCTTCGATCATCAGCATGTGGCGCACATCGACAAGTCCAAATGCAAAAACTGCGGCGCCTGCTCGAAGGTCTGTCCCTATACGGCAATCGTCAACCGCAAGCGCCCCTGTGAGAACGCCTGCAAGATCAAGGCGATCACCATGAACGAGGACAAGGCGGCAGCGATCGACAACAAAAAGTGCATCGCCTGCGGTGCTTGCGTCTATCAGTGTCCGTTCGGCGCGATCATGGACAAATCCTTTATTCTCGATGTGGTCGATCTCATCAAAAAGAGCGAGAACAATCAGAAATATAAGGTCTATGCCGTGGTGGCGCCCGCCATCTCCAGCCAGTTTTCTTATGCCAAGCTGGGACAGGTTATCACCGGACTCAAAGAGCTTGGCTTCCATACGGTGGTCGAGGCGGCACTCGGCGCGGATATGGTCGCGGATGCCGAGTCCAGAGAGCTTGCCGAAAAGGGCTTCCTCACCAGCTCCTGCTGTCCGGCGTTTGTGTCCTACATTGAAAAATCCTTCCCGCAGATGTTGCCTTTCGTGTCGCACAACCTTTCTCCGATGGCGACCATCGCCAAATATCTGAAGGCGCACGAGGAGAACTGCAAGGTGGTCTTCATCGGGCCGTGCACCGCCAAAAAGGGCGAGGTGCAGCGGGAAGAGGTGAAGCCGTATGTGGATGCGGCGATGACCTTTGAGGAGCTGCAGGCGCTGTTCGACAGCAAGGAGATCGACATCACCACGCTGCCCGAGGGCGTGCTTGACAATGCGTCGTACTACGGCAGAATTTTCGCCCGCAGCGGCGGTCTGTCCGATGCAGTCGCCGAGGGCATGAAGGAGCACGGGGAGACGGAGTTTGAACTGAAGCCCTGTGCCTGCGACGGCATCGAGGAGTGCAGAATTGCGCTCATCAAAAAGGACAAGGGGCTGCTTGACGCCAACTTCATTGAGGGCATGGCATGCATCGGCGGCTGTATCGGCGGCGCCGGTTGCCTGACGCACGGCGAAAAGAACAAGGCAGAGGTCGACAAATACGGCAAGGAAGCCTATGAAAAGACCATTGCCGATGCCATTTCGGTTCTGAAATAAGGTTTGTCATCGTATAAGAAAACGCCCGCGAGAGATTTTCTCGCGGGCGTTGCTGTTTGTCTTTATGCCGCTTCAGTCGTGTTCACGGTGACGGCAGCCGTCGTCGGGGCTGCTGTCGGAGCGACAGTGGTCGATGCCAGAATTTTGTTGACCCCGTCTTCAAGCTTCTTTGAAATTCTCTCAACCTCGGCTTCGAACTGCTTTGTCTGTTCGGAGCCTTCAACAAGAACTTCGCTGATCTCTTCAAGACGGGCGACCCAGGTGTCGACCTCCGCCATCATGTCATAGAACTGATCTGCAAGATCGGGGTTTTCCGGATCGGCAACGATCTTGTCCGCCAGAACGAGGTATCTGTCCACCCAGTTTTCATAGTCCTTCAAAAACTGCTTGTCTGCGTTGGAGACCGGGCGGGTCTTTTCCGGTGCAACGGTCACATTTTTCTTCGGCGCAGTCGTGATCTTGGGAGCGACCACTTTCTTGGCGGTCGTTTTCCTTGTCCGCTTCTGCGTAGGTTTCTTGGTAGCCGTCGTGGTTGTGGCGACGGTTGTTGGGGCGGTTGTTGCCAATGTGGTTTCTGTGGTCGTCGCGGTGGTTTGCACCGGTAGATCCGAAAGCGTCGGCGCGGATTTTCCGCAGCCCGCTGCGGAAAGGCACAGCATTGCCGCAAGGATGCATACGATAATCTTCTTTTTCATGGTTTCCTCCTCATTTTATCAAGCCCTCATTTTTCAGGCTGTTGTACAAGAGATAATAGATGTATTGCTCCCTGTAATGGATATCGGCATATATTTCCTCAAATCTGCGGGCTGTCTCCTCGTCGTCCGCAATTTTATCATAGCAAGCCGACAGCCGCTCGTTCCATTCTTCCGACGTGTTGAGGCACTTAAACACTTCCTCAACAACGGCGTTATCGTCGGGATATTGCGAAAACAGGGTGGAAACCTCCCCGAATTCATTTGTCCATGCATTGTATTCATAAAGCAGCTTTTCCCGCGCGGCAAGAGCTGTGGTCGTGCGGTAGGTCGTTTTCTTTGTGGTCGTCGTAACGGTGGTGACCTGCTTTGCTGTGGGCTTTTGCGTAACGGTCGTTTTCGCTTTCGGCGCGGCAGTTGTTTTGTGTGTTTTCCCGGTCGCGGTCGCAACGGTTGTGGCAGCGGTGGCTTGCTTTGTCGTGGTGGTTTTTACCTGTGCGTTTGAAAGAACCGGCGCGAATTTGTTGCAGCCGGTCAGGACAGCGCAAAAAGTACCGACAAGAAGGATGGCAACAATGCGTCTTTCCATATTATGTTTCCTTTTTGTAGCCTGTGAGCATAGTGTAACATAAGCAGAAAGACATTTCAATAATTTCGACAAAAATATGCAGATTTGTGCAAATTCACAAACAGCCGACACTGCATAGCAGTGTCGGCTGCGTTGAAAGCAAACTGCTCAGAAACCGAGCGATTCGTTTACCAAAATCACTTTGATCCGCCCCTTGACGGCTTGCGGTCCGGTGACAACATAGCTGCGGCAGATGCGGTCAGGGCTTTGGCAGCCGGCAGTCATTTCCGCACCCTTTCCCGCCGCCACAGAAGCGCAAACACCTTTTTCAAAGCAATAGGTACGGCGGGAGAGCCGCTTGCAGTTGAGCGGTGCGGCGACGGTTTTCACGCGCAGGATCGCCGCTTCAAGGTCGGGGACGATCTTGTTCTTTCCGGCAATGACGATCACGCTTTTCGGGCCATAGGTGATGCCGCCGATGCGATTGCAGGTACCGTCTACGTTATACAGCTCACCGTTTTCGGTAACGGCATTGGACGAGGTGAGGAGCACATCCGCGGAAAGTGAAGCGGTGAAAACTGCCTCGCGCGCGGCATCGTCCATGTCGGCATAGCGATCGAGAAAGCGATAGGGACCGCTGCGCAAACGATCGATCACGCCGAGTGCGGAAAGAGTGGCGGAGCCGCCGACCGCGACAGAGGCATTGTCGGCGATGAGCGAAAAGGCGAGCGCCGCCGCCTCGACACCGTTTTCGACATAATATGCCGCCATATTGTTGCGGCGCAGAGCGTCCATGGTTTTTTCAATGCGTGCTTCCATCATGTTTCCTCCTTGTTTGTAAAAATGCTGCACCGAACGGTGCAGCATTTTCAGAAAGTTATGAATTGCTATTTGCCCAGGTGGTGTACCACGGCGTGGTGACCGGGGGATTTGCCGCCATGTAGTCCGCCTGTTTGATGTCGTCATAGATGAAGGCGTGCAGCATACCGGCGGCATAGTTCAGATTGTAATATACGACCGAGCCGAGACTGCGGGGAAAATCTCTTGTGGAGATCTGCATTTTATAGCCTTCAGGCATCCGCATCTGTTCAAACTGAATATCCCCGGTCAGGAAACCGGCGAGATTCAGAATGTCGCTGTAGGACAGGGAGGTTTCCATGTAGGGGAGAAGCGCCTTGATCACCGACGGATATTTGGATTTGCCCATGGACACTGCCTTGTTGAACAGCTGCTCCATCACATAGCGCTGACGGTCGGTACGACCGTAGTCGTCGTTGACACCGTTGATGGTGCGCACATGACGGATACGGGCAAATGCCACCGCCTGAATGCCGTTGAGTGTCTGCTTACCGGCAGCTTTGATCTGATCGTTTTTGAGACCGCTTTCAATCGCCATCCAGCGAAGATGAATGTTGGCGTCCTTGCGTTCCGCCTCAGTCAGTTCCACCTCGATGCCGCCCATGGCCTCAATGATGTCCGCCATGCCGGAAAAGTTCACGGTCGCATAGTCACGGATGTTGAGATTAAAATTCTGGTTGATGGTCTTGATGGCAAGCTCGGGGCCGCCGAAGAAATAGGCGGCGTTGATCTTGCGCGCACCGCGCCCCTCGATCGGCACCAACGAGTCGCGCATGATGGACGTCATCTTGATCTTCTTGTGAATAGAGTCGATGCTGAGGATCATGATGGAGTCGGAGTTGGCACGCGACGCGTGCAGATTGCGCGCGTCAATGCCGAAAAGCGCGATGTTGATGACATCGTCCGGCAGGGTGCTGTCCTTGATGCCGAGATCCGCATCGGTCAGGGCATCAAGGGATGAGTTGCGGTTATATTGAAAATACCAAAGCAGTCCGGAGAGTGCAATGGAGACCACACCGATGATCGAAAGAAAAACCGTTCCGAAAATGGCAAATCCGCGTTTTTTGCTCTTTGCCTTCGGTTTGACATGGCTTGTCTGTTTATTCTGAGACAAGTAAATCACCTCACAGGAGTCTATTATACAACATCCTTTTGAAAAAGAAAAGGATTTTTTACACTTTTACAACTTCTTTTTTGACGGCGCTGTCGTTTATCTCCATGGTTTCGCAAATGGTTTTGTTTACGAGATGCACATCATATTTTTCCTCGGCAATTCTGCGGGAAACAGCAGCCATCTTCGCAGCAAGGGCGGGATTGCAAATGATTCTTTCCATCGCGTCGGCAACGGCATTTGCATTTTTAACAGGAACAAGAATACCGTTTTCCCCGTCCGTCACCACCTCGCGGCAGCCGGGAGCGTCGGTAGTGATGATCGGTCTGCCGGTCGCCATTGCCTCAAGCACTGCTTTCGGAATGCCCTCGTGATAGGATGGAAGAACAAATGCGGTGCAGTCACGCAGAAACGGACGCACATCCTTTTGCTCACCGACATAATTGATCGATCCGTCATCAATAAAGGGCTGCAGCTCTTCTGCACGGATGGCGGAGGGGTTGGTGTCAAACGGACCGACCAGAACACAGCGCACAGCGGGATGCTGCTTGTGGATGATCCGTGCAGCTTCCAAATATTCAAAAACGCCTTTGTCGCGAATGAGACGGGAAATGCACAAAAAAGCCGTTTCGGTCGGCAGGGGTGATGCTGTAAAGTTCTCAAGATTGACACCGGAGCCGTTGATCATGACGACCTTCTTCTCAGACAGTATTCCGCGCGAGAGAAAGGTCGAAAGGTCATCCCGATTCTGAAAAAAGACGTGCGGCGCTCTTTTCAGCCCTACTTTATATTCGGTGGTCAAAACGGCACGGACAATTTTTCGTTTCCAGCCGTCGCCCAAAAAGACCGATCCCGTTCCCGCAATCAGCGGATACACATGCCGTATGCCGCACATGCGCGCGGCGATACCGCCGTATATGACGGTTTTTGCCTGATAGGAAAAAATGCGATCCGGTTTTTCTTCGCGCAGCAATTTGCGCAAGGCAAAGAGCGTCTTGAGGTCGGCAATGGGGTTTGTGCCGTTGCGCTGGACAGGGATCTGTCGATAGAGGATGCCCAATTCCCGGAATTTCTCCGCCCATTCCGTTTCCGGCGCGTCGCCGACAGCCACGACCTCACAGCCGGCGTCCGCAAACGCCTTCATCATATCGATTCGGAACCAAAAAAGAGAAGTGGTAAAGCTGGATAAAACAACGACCTTCATTTGTGGATGCGCTCCTCTGTTTTATGTAGTTTACCCGTGCCGCCCTCGACAACGCCTTCACTGCACAGCGCCGAAATCGCCGTGCCGAAAAAGCATTTGCAATCGAGGGAAAAGCAGATGTTTTTCGCATACTTCCCGTCGAGTCGTGCTTTTTCGGTGATCTCCAGCTCGTCGCGGCCGTGAATTTGCGCAAGACCCGAAAGTCCGGGTTTCACATCGTTTGCGCCGTATTTGTCACGTTCTTCCAAAAGATCGAACTGATTCCAAAGGGCGGGGCGCGGACCGATGAAGCTCATGTCACCGCGCAGGATATTGAAGAGCTGCGGGATCTCGTCAAGAGAGGTCTTGCGAATGAATTTTCCAACCCGCGTGATATACTGCTCCGGATTTTCCAGCAGATGCGTCGGGGTGTCGTGCGGCGTAGACATCTTCATGCTGCGGAATTTATAGAGCCTAAAATGCTTCTTGTGGATGCCGACACGTTTTTGCGAGAAAAAGACGGGGCCCGGATCGTCGATCTCGATGGCAATGATGATGATGAGATACAGCCATGACGCGACGATCAGTCCCACCAGTGAAAGAAAAATGTCCAAAGCTCGTTTGCCAAATCGCTTGTACATTTTCACTGCTCCTTTATGCGTCAATAAATATAAGGATACCATAGATGCAGGCAAACCGCAAGGCATTGACAAAAGGTTTCACATTTCCGGCAGTACTGTTTTGAACAGAAAAAAGTCGCCGCGAACGATACAAAGTCCGCGAGACGGCGGGAGCAGACCGTTAAGTAATGCAATGGCATTATCAGCCCCCGAAACGGATTGGCAGCGCAACAAAGCCGTCGTGAGGGCGTTTACAACCGA
>ERZ791927.1017-NODE-1017-length-23911-cov-3.468771_pt1 | contig 23911 bp, 18 predicted proteins | sample MGYA00510130_ERZ791927 | MGnify/ENA primary metagenome ERZ791927 (study PRJEB30046, sample SAMN00792055) | human gut metagenome | study: EMG produced TPA metagenomics assembly of the A metagenome-wide association study of gut microbiota in type 2...
AGGCTCCCGGATAGGCGGGATGTCGTAGAATAGTCTTCACGTCCCGCCGGGGCTGATTCCCCATCCCGGCGCTTCCTCTCAGCGACCCTGGCAAAACCGCAGATGATCACTATCAAAAAAAACAAGTTGGGATCCGACAACCCGGCAAAAGCAGGCAGGGCCTCCACAAAAGCGCAACCCTCCTCCCGGCGCAATCCCAAATCCGCAGCTGCGCCATCAGATCCGGCGCAGGGCAAAAGACGCCGCCCCTCAAACGAAACGACAGTCCGCGAACCTGAACACGAACTCGTCAAAACCTCGGACAGCGCGCCGCCCAACCGCATCCGCGTGCTGATCGCCGCTGAAAGCAAGACCGACGCCCGCACCCTGAGCGCCATGCTTTCCGACCGCATCGAGTTCATGGTCATCGGCACCGCTACGACCTTCAACGAACTGGACGCCACGCTGCACCTTCGCACCGACGTCGACGTGCTCGTCACCGACGTGGAACTTGGAGGCGCCACGGTTTTTTCCATCATTGAAAAGGCAGTTTCACTCCGTCCGAGCCTCAACGTTCTGTGCTATACGAACCACAGTGAGCCCAACTTCATCATGAACGCCGTCCGTTCTGGAGCGCTCGGCTACGTTCTTCGTAATTCAAACGAAAGCCTTGACAACTGCGTGCGCCTAATCAACGGCGGCGGCTCTCCGATGTCCCCGGCCGTCACGAGACACGTTCTTCGCGCCATGCAGATGAAAAAGAACGCCGAGCCACTTGCTTCCACCACAAGCGAAATTCCCGACATATCGACCCGCGAGCGAGAAATTCTTGAACTGCTGGCAAAGGGCATTCCGTTTGCCGAAATCGGCACGATCCTCATGATCTCTCCCCACACCGTGACGGCACACATCAAGAAGATCTACCGCAAGCTGCAGGTTCATTCCCGCGGCGAGGCTGTCTATGAGGCACGAGCTCTCAATCTGATCAGCGACACCTGATCTTCATCCGATTGCCTAACGCAAGGGCTGAAGCACACCCCGCGCTTCAGCCCTCTCTCATTTTTCTCAGCGCATCATCACTGCTCTTCAACCCTCCAGCGGCCCGACTTGCCGCCATCCTTTTCTAAAAGGCGAATGTCGGTCATCACCATGCCGCGATCGACCGCCTTGCACATGTCGTAGACCGTGAGAAGACCGACCTGAACAGCCGTCAGCGCCTCCATTTCAACGCCAGTCTTGCCGTAGCACTCGCAGCGTGCCCGGCACGTCACGGCACATTCCGTCTCATCGAGTTCAAAATCGACCGCTACGCGGGTGAGACCGATCGGATGACAAAGCGGCACGAGATCCGAAGTGCGCTTGCTCGCCATGATGGCCGCGACGCGCGCTATGCCGATAACGTCGCCCTTCTTTGCCGTACCGCCCGCCACCAACTCGAAGGTGGAGGGCTGCATGAGGATGCGGCCGGAAGCCACTGCGATTCGGTGCGTCTCGGACTTCTCGCCGACGTTGACCATATGGGCTTGACCTGCCTCGTCAAAATGTGTCAGTTCGCTCATTTTCGTTACCTTTGATCTTGTAAGACGCCCGACAGCAGGGCTTCGGGCGCATCTGGCCATTATGATAGCTGTCGGGACTTCTCGTTTGCCTGCGTGGTGCGAAGCGCCTCAGCACCAACAATGCAACGGCTCATCTGGCACGAAGCCGAACTGTCTGCCCGATGGCCCGCATGAATTTCACTGACGGCATCCCCCAAAAAGCTTCTTCTCATGCTGAGAAGGACTTGTTTAACCATTACGAAAGGAGGACGGCGCGTTCTTCCCTGCCGTGAAGATTTTTTTGCGCCGCATTTTTATGAACTTCAAAGCCTGGGTGCTTCTCGTCTCAGCCATGACGACGGCCTGCCTGCCCGGCGCCGCCTTCTCAGCCGGCCAGACGCCGCTTGACCTCAACCTGCCGAATCTCGGCACCGTTGCCGGCGCCGAGCTCTCACCCGCTGACGAATATGCACTGGGGGCGCAGATCATGCGTCAGGTTCGCGCGGATCCCACCTACATGACGGATCCAGAAACGAGCGAGTACCTCAACCGGCTCGGCTATCAGCTTGTCAGCAACGCAAGCACGTACACCTACCAGTTCTTCTTTTTCCCAATTCGAGACGCAACGCTCAACGCCTTTGCCCTCCCCGGCGGGTACATTGCCGTACACACGGGCACCATCATCAACGCTCAAAACGAAAGCGAGCTTGCCGGCGTCATGGGACACGAAATCGGTCACGTCTCCCAACGCCACATTGCCCGCATGATTGAAGCCCAGAAGAGCAATCTGGCTCTCACGATCGGATCCGTGCTCCTCGCCATTCTTGCCGCCCGAGCTGGCGGGAACTCCGGCGGCCACGCTGCCGCAGCTGTGGCCATGGGCTCTCAGGCAGCCATGATTCAATCCCAACTCAATTATTCCAGGGGAGCAGAGCGAGAAGCAGACCGCGTCGGGCTGCAGACTCTCTACAACGCCGGGTTCGATCCCAAGGGCATGGAAAGTTTCTTTGAACGCCTTCATTCAAGCAATCGCTTTTACGAATCTGCGGCGCCCGCCTATCTGTCCACTCATCCGCTCACCGTCGAGAGAATGGCCGACATGGAAAACCGCACACGCGTCATGCCGCCGCGCATTCACCGCGACAGTCTCGACTTCAAGCTTATTCAAGCCCGGCTCGAAGTGCTGCAGGAAACTCGTCACGACGGCTGGTACAAGATCCAAAAAGAATTTCAGCGCCGCCTCAAGACTGCTACGGGCGTCAACGCAGCCGTGATCCACTATGGCCTCTCCGTTGTTGCCCAGATGTTGCACAACTCTGACGAAGCACTCGCCGAGGCCCGGCTTGCCATGAAGGCCGGGACAAGCGCCATACTCGTTCGCAATCTCACGCGCACCGAATATGACGCCGCCCGCAGCGTCGGCGACAAAATGAAGGCCGTCGAAGACGCACGCCGGGCCGTCGAACGCTTTCCGCTTTCGACGATGATTGCGGAAAACTACGTCGACCTGTTGTACAGCCAGAATGAGCACCAGAAGCTCATAAGCTTCCTTCGCAGCAACACCGCGATCAGCCAGCAAAACTCCAACTACCATGCCCTCCTCGCACGCTCCTACGAAAAACTCGGCCAAAAGAGCCTGCAGTACCTGCATACGGGCGAAATGTACGCGCTCATCGGTTCAACCGAGGCGGCCGTCTACCAGATGACCCTCGGGCAAAAGGCTGCTGACGGCGACTTCTACACCATGAGCCAGCTTGACGCACGACTTCGTGAACTGCGCGAGCAGCTTCTCGTCGAGAAGGAGCGTGCAAGGCGATAAGCCTTGCCGAGGGCCGCATCCATGCTCCAAAGCGTGCGAAAATACCGCAACCGCCCTCCCTGCCGGGAAGGCTTCACACGTTTTTCCCATTCGAAACAGAACCATGGCTATTGAAGACTATATGACCGTTGCCGAGCCCACCGATGAGCTCATTGAAACCGATGCAGTCGTTGTTGGCGCCGGTCCCGTCGGCCTTTTTCAGGTGTTCGAGCTCGGCCTGCTCGAAATCAAGTGCCACGTCATCGACTCGCTTCGCAATGTCGGCGGCCAGTGCATGGAGCTCTACCCGACGAAGCCCATCTACGACATTCCCGCCGTCCCCGTCTGCTCCTCCTATGAGCTCACCGAAAACCTTCTCAAACAGAACCATCATTTCGGCCCGGTCTTTCACCTCGGCCAGGAGGTCACCCGCGTTGAAAAGCAGGAGGACGGACGCTTTTATGTTGAAACGAGCACCGGCACCCGCTTCATGACCAAGGTCGTGATCATTGCCGCCGGCGTCGGTTCATTCCAGCCTAGGCCGCTTCGCGTTAAAGGCATCGAAAAGTTTGAAGGCACGCAGCTGCACTACAGTTGCAAGGATCCCTCCGTCTTTGACGGCAAGAACGTCGTCATTTGCGGAGGCGGCGACTCCGCGCTTGATTGGACGCTCAATCTTGTCGGCCGAGCCGAAAGCGTCGTGCTCATTCATCGGCGCGACGGCTTCCGCGCTCAGGCAGCCTCCGTCGCAAGAATGAAGGAGTTGTGCGAAAACTGGGAAATGCAGTTCGAAGTAGGGCAGATCACGGGCTTCAACGAAACCGACGGGAAGCTTTCCGAAGTGCTCGTTGCCGGAGCCGACGGCGTCACGAGGCGCATTCCGCTCGACCATCTTCTCGTGTTCTTCGGACTGCAGCCCAAGCTCGGTCCGATTGAAAACTGGGGCCTCGAACTCGATCGCAAGCAGATCGTCGTCGACACCGCCCGCTTCGAAACAAACATTCCTGGCATTTTCGCTGTAGGCGACATCAACACCTACCCGGGCAAGAAGAAACTCATTCTCTCCGGCTTCCATGAGTGCGCCCTTGCCGCCTTTGCCGCCTGCGACTACGTCTTCCCGGAAAAGCGCGTGTTCCTGCAGTACACGACCACGTCTCCCAAGCTCCATAAAGTGCTCGGCGTTGAAACGCCGAACTTTGACGAAGACTGATCGTCCTGAAATGCTTAAGAACAGAGGGGACGGCCTCATGGCCGTCCCCTCTGTTTCTTTTCCTCCGAGAGCCAGCGTTTGGATGCTGGCCCTCACCGCTTCCTTCTTGTCACATCAGTCGTTGACGACTCTGATGCCCGGCATCTTGGCCGTGTAGTCTTTCGTAATGCGGGCGAGAGCGCCGGCAACCTTCATGGCCATCTCTCGGTACATCAGAGCCTCTCTGCCGTCCGGTTCGGCGGCGACCGTCGGCAGCCCGCCGTCGGCCTGTTCTCGAATCTTCGCCGAAAGCGGCAGTTCGCCGAGCAGAGGCACGCCATACTGCTCGCTCATGCGCCTAGCTCCGCCTTCGCCGAAGATGTGCTCGACTTCGCCGCAATGCGGGCAAATGAAGACTGACATGTTTTCGATGATGCCGAGAATGGGCACGTTCACTTTCTGGAACATGCGAAGCCCCTTCTTGGCATCAATGAGCGCGATGTCCTGCGGCGTCGTCACGACGACAGCGCCCGTCAGAGGCACCTGCTGCGAAAGCGTGAGCTGAATGTCACCCGTTCCCGGAGGCATGTCGACGATCAAGTAGTCCAGATCGTGCCAGTTCGTCTGCGTGATGAGCTGTTGCAGGGCGCCGGCCGCCATCGGGCCACGCCAGATCATCGGATCGTCTTCTTCGATCATGAAGCCGATCGAGTTGATCTGCAGGCCTAGTGACTCCATCGGCTCCATCGTCTTGCCGTCAGCGCTCACGGGCTGACCAGAAGCGCCAAGCATTTTGGGTTGGGACGGCCCATAGATGTCGGCGTCAAGAACGCCTACGCGGGCGCCCTCATGCGCTAGAGCAAGCGCTAGGTTTGCGGAAACCGTGGACTTGCCCACGCCGCCCTTGCCCGAGCTCACGGCGATGATGTTTTTTACGCCCGGCATGACGCGCAGCGTACCCTGCACCTTGTGGGCGATGATGTTTTGCGTAACGCTCACCTCGACGGAAGCGGCACCCGCCGCCCGAACGGCCTCGCCCACGGCCTGGCCGACGCCTTCGGCACGATGCTTGGCAGGATAGCCGAGCTCGATGAAGACCTTGACGTTGCCGTTTTCATCCGTTTCGGCGCTCTTGAACATCTTGCCGGACACGTAGTCGGTGCCGGTGACTGGGTCGATCAGCGCGGAAAGGGCGCTCTTGATCGCTTCCGTGGAAATGGTCATGGGATTCTTCTCCGTTGATGTCCGCGCGCATCGCGCGTGTCGTTATCCGGATTCTACCCGCCGATCCTTTGATTTGCCTGAAAAGGCCGCGTTCCCCCGACGTTCTGCGCCACCTCGGGGTATTGCTACGGTAAAATATCGGATTGCTTCGGTTTCCTCGAAGCGTCTTTCATTTCAACTTCGGATTTAACAGACGATGAGTCAGCGCAATCTTTTTGTTACGACCGCCTTGCCTTACGCGAACGGCGCCTTCCACATGGGTCACATCATGGAGTACATCCAGGCTGACATCTGGGTTCGGCACGAGCGCATGTCCGGCAACAAGGTCCACTTCGTCGGTGCCGACGACGTGCACGGCGCGCCGATCATGATTGCCGCCCAAAAGCGCGGCATCACGCCGCAGGCCTTCGTCGCCGAGATCGCCGCGGGCCGCAAGCAGTACCTCGACGGCTTTCACATTAGCTTCGACAACTGGCACAGCACCGACGCACCCGAAAACCACGAACTCAGCCAGGACATCTATCGCCGTCTCGTCAATGCCGGCCTCATCTACACGAAGGAAATCGAGCAGTACTACGACACGGTCAAGGGCATGTTTCTCGCCGACCGTTTCATCAAAGGCACTTGCCCGCGCTGTGGAGCAACCGACCAATACGGCGACAACTGCGAAAAGTGCTCCGCCGTATACTCGCCCATGGAAGTCGTGAACCCTTATTCCACGCTCTCGGGATCGCGTCCGGAAATCCGCAAGTCCACTCACTACTTCTTCAAGCTCTCTGATCCGCAGTGCGTTCAATTCCTGCGCGACTGGACCAACGGCAAGGGCAAGGACGGTCTTCCTCGCGTCCAACAGGAAGTGCTAGCCAAGGACAATGAATGGCTCGGCAAGGACGGCAACCTCTCTGACTGGGACATTTCCCGCGACGAACCGTATTTCGGCATTGCCATCCCGGACGCTCCGGGCAAGTACTTCTACGTATGGCTTGACGCACCGGTCGGCTATCTCGCCTCGCTTAAGAACTACTGCGACAAGCAGGGACTCGACTTCGAAGGCATCCTTGCCGACGAAAGCACGGAACAGATCCACTTCATCGGCAAGGACATCATCTACTTCCATACGCTCTTCTGGCCGGCCATGTTGCACTTTGCCGGCAAGCCCTTCCGCGTGCCCGATCACGTCAATGCCCACGGTTTCATGACGGTCAACGGGGAAAAAATGTCCAAGAGCCGCGGCACCGGCATCTCTCCGCTGCAGTACCTTGAGCTGGGCATGGACGCCGAGTGGCTCCGCTACTATCTCGCCGCCAAGATGAACTCGCGCGTCGAAGACGTCGACTTCACGAAGGCCGACTTCGCCCAGCGCGTCAACTCCGACCTGATCGGCAAGTACGTCAACATCGCAAGCCGAGCCGCAGGCTTCATCTTCAAGAAGTTCGACGGCCGCGTTGACGACTCCGCCATGCAGGATCCGTTGCTCGAAGCCATCCGCAGCCGAGCAGAAGAGATCAAGGGCTTCTTTGAAATTCGCGAATTCGCCCGAGCAGCGCGCCTCGTCATGGAACTCGCCGACAAAATCAACGAGTTCGTTGACCAGGAAAAACCGTGGGAGCTCGCCAAGAAGCCTGAAGCCAAGGCAGAACTTCACCGTGTGTCCTCGATTGCTCTCGAAGGCTTCCGCCTGCTCACGCTGTACCTCAAGCCCGTTCTGCCCGCCACTGCCGCGCGCGTCGAGGATTTCCTCTCCATCGAGCCGCTCACTTGGGCAAGCGTCTCCGTGCCGCTTTCCTCCGCAGGCCCAATCAAGGCCTTCAAGCACCTGATGCAGCGCGTTGACTTGGAAAAGCAGCTTGACGTTCTCGTCCCCGAAAAGGCTCCGGAGCCCGATCCCGTTCTGCCCGGCGGCGAAGCCATCGCCTCCGAATGCACGATCGACGACTTCACGAAGATCGACCTCCGCGTAGCGAAAATCGTCAAGTGCGAACCTGTCGAAGGCTCCACAAAGCTTCTTCGCCTCACGCTTGACATCGGTGAAGGACGGACCCGCAACGTATTCTCAGGCATTGCAAGCGCCTACAAGCCCGAACAGCTTGAAGGCCGTCTGACGGTTGTGATTGCCAATCTCGCGCCTCGCAAGATGCGCTTCGGCGTTTCCGAAGGCATGGTTCTCGCCGCCTCCGAAGCCAATGACAAGTCTCTCGGCCTCTTCGTACTCGAACCACACGCAGGCGCCGTTCCGGGCATGCGCATTCGATAAGAGCGGTTTATTTGCTCGATAGACCTATCTTTTTGACCTTTGCTTGCGATTGAACAAAGGCATCCTCTTCCTAAGGAGGATGCCTTTTCTTACAATTAGACGTTTTCCCTCACCTCATCCGGTTTTCGACATGAGCTTCAAAGAAACGGCCCGCGAATTTCTGCATCACGTTCCGCTGGCCAAATTCCATCCGGTGCTTCTCACCAGCCTGAAGGAATACGACAGCCGCATGCTGTCTCGCGACATCTCCGCCGGCCTCACCGTGGGCATGGTGGCCCTGCCTCTTGCGATGGCCTTCGGCATCGCCTCCGGCGTTCCGCCCGAATCCGGTCTCTACACCGCCATCATCGCTGGCTTTCTGATCTCGCTTCTTGGTGGTTGCCGCGTCCAAATCGGCGGCCCCGCCGGCGCCTTCGTCGTCATCATCTACGGCATCATTGCCCAGTATGGTTTGAGCAATCTCATGCTCGCCACGCTCGGCTCCGGCATCATTCTCTTTCTGATGGGACTCTTCAAGGTCGGCGGCTTCATCAAGTTCATCCCCGTGTCGATCGTGATCGGATTCACGAACGGCATTGCAGTCATGATCGGCCTGCAGCAGGTGAAAGACTTTCTAGGTCTTACAGTCGCCAAAATGCCGGCCGACTTCTTCGGTCAAGTCAGTACGATCATCAACAACATCGGCACGATCAACCCCTGGGCCTTCGGTCTTGCGCTCTCCAGCTTTCTCATCGTGAAGTTCTGGCCCAAAGGCTACCAAATGAGCGGTCCGCAGTGGAAGCGCTGGCTTGCCCACCTGCCGGGCACCGTCGTTGTTCTCGTGCTTTCCACGCTCATTGTCACGGTCTTTGGCCTGCCTGTCGAGACGATCGGCTCCAAGTTTGGAGGCATTCCTCAGTCACTCCCGAGTCTGCAGATTCCAGATCTCGAGTGGGACACCGCCAAGCAGCTTCTTGGTCCGATGATCACGATCGCCGTGCTCGGCTCCATTGAAAGCCTGCTGTGCGCACGCGTGGCCGACACGATGACCGACGACCGGCACGATCCCAACCAGGAACTTATGGGACAAGGCGTCGCCAACATGATCGTTCCCTTCTTTGGCGGCATTCCCGCTACAGGCACGATCGCCCGCACCGTCACGAACATCAAGTCCGGCGCCTTCTCTCCGGTTGCCGGCATGGTGCATGCGATCACGCTTCTCGTCGTCATCCTAGCCGCCGCCCCGCTCGCGAGCAATATCCCCCTCTGCGCGCTTGCCGCCATTCTCGTCTTCGTCGCCTGGAACATGGGCAACTGGCGCGAATTTCTTCGTCTGCGCTCGATGACGCTCTCCTATAAGGCGACGCTTCTCATCACGTTCTTCTTGACCGTGATCTTCGATCTGACGGTTGCCGTCCAGTTCGGTCTCGTCGTCGCATGCGTCTTCTTCCTGATGCGCATGAACAATCTGACAGTGGTTGATCCCGTGACGCTTCCCTTCAACGTGCCCGACACGGTTGAAGCCTGGCACATCAAGGGCGCCCTCTTCTTCGGATCCGTCTCCAAACTCGAGCACGTGACCGATCCCGCCCGCATCACGTCGGCTTCCGCCGCCCGCATCGTGATTCTTGACTTCACGGATCTCCTCAACATCGACAACTCCGCGATGGATCAGATCGAAGTCTATGCACGCGCCCTGCACCGGCACAACCACGAGCTGATCATTGCAGGAGCCTCCGGCCATCCTCTCGCCCAGCTCAAGCGCACCGGCATTGCTCAACGCCTGGGCCCGAATCTCGTGCCGAATATGGAATTTGCCTTTGCACGCGCCGAAATCATCCTAAAGGAACTGGATGAGAAGGCCGCCGCCAGGCGCGCCCTTCTCGGCAATGAAAATTAAGCGCTCTTCGATTGAATTGAAATGACGAAACCCCGTTCTGCATACTGCCAAACGGGGTTTCGCCTATCAGAGCTAGTGCCTTGCTCATCCGCCGAGCAGACAAGGAGTCGCATTTGGACATCGTAGCTCCAGAGTCGAAACCTCCTCCGGGAGCGTCGCGTAGAGCGGTGCATACGGAGCTGCTTGAGTCAAAATGATCACGCCCTCTTTGGCAAGTTCCAGTAGCGCCAGAAACCATACAGTCATCGTTTCTCGATCGTTCGTGCCGTTCCAAAGTTGTTCGAGGGTCACAAAGGACTCTGTCTGCAACCGCTTGAGAAGCACCGTCATGTGTTCTCTGACGGAGAGTTCCTGACGACTCACCTTGTGACGGCCGCGAAGCTTTAAGCGTTCAGCCACGGCCTCCCAGGCCTCCGACAGCATTTCCGGGGTCACTTCTGGCTTGAGCGCCGCGACGGGCATGCAACGCTGCGCAACTGCGATTTTGAAATCCCTATCTATTCTCGGCAGAGCCTGCAGTTTGATGGCCACCGAACGGATTCTTTCATACTCCTCAAGCCTCCGCATGAGTTCTGCACGGGGATCCTCGGGTTCTGTTCCCTCAGCAGTCTTCACGGAAGGGAGAAGCAGTCTGCTTTTAATCTGCATCAGTGTTGCGGACATCACGAGATAGGCCGCAGCAAGCTCCAGATCGCTCTCCCTCACCAGATCGACGTAACGCATGTATTGTTCCGTGAGCTCCGCCATTGGAATATCCATGACGTCGAACTTCTGCTTGCGAATCAGGTATAGAAGCAGGTCAAGCGGTCCTTCGAAACTCGTCAGGAAGATCCTCAGCGCTTCGGGAGGAATGTACAAACCGTCAGGACACTTCTCTAGCGGCTCACCGTAGAGGCGCGCAAGGATCTTCTCCTCGGTCTGCGTGTCTACGCCTCTGAGCGAACTGAACAGATCTGCCATGACGGACGAATTCCTGAAAAAGGAAGGCCCGCCGCTTACGGGCGAGCCTCACGGGCGTCGGTGAGAATACCACAATGAACATCTTCACCGCTCCGCCTTTTCTTAAGGGAAAAGCCTTCGCGCCACGGCGCGAAGGCTTTTGGGGTTTTAGGGACTGAACCGAATGTTATTCAGGCTTGTACATGAATGCACGGACGGCAGCCTCAAGATCGGCTGGGCGCTCATTTCCTGCGAGACCGTTGTCATAGGCGTATTGCGCAACGGCCGCACCGATTTTGATCGAAACCTCACGCACGGCGGAAAGCGGCGGATAGAGCGAGCCCTGCTCGAGGTCAGCTTCGCTCACGAGTTCCGCAAGTTCTCTGGAGGCGGCAAGGAACATGCCCACAGGCATCGTCTTGGCACGGGCGAAAACGGCTCCGAGGCCAAGCCCCGGGAATACGTAGCTGTTGTTGCCCTGACGCGGAACAAAAGTCTTGCCGTTGAAATCTACGGGAGCGAACGGGGAGCCGGAAGCGAACAGAGCGCGGCCCTTCGTTTCACGGTAGGCCGTAGAGGCATCGCATTCCGCACGTGACGTCGGATTGGAAAGTGCAAAGACGATGGGACGCTCATTGATTTCAGCCATGGCGCCGAGCACTTCAGCATTGAAGGCGCCCGGCTGAGCCGCCACGCCGATAATACCCGTCGGGCGCAGGACTCTGACAGCCTCAATGAAGGTCTTGCAGTTTTCGACGTCATGAGCAAACGGAATCTTGTTGTGCGCAAGCTTGTCGCCTCGGGTGTTGGTTACGAGCCCCTTGGAATCGAAGAGGAAGCAACGCTTGAGTGCCTCGTTGCGCTCAACGCCTTCAGCAACCATTGCGTCAACGAGAAGCTCGGCAATGCCCGTGGCGGCCTCGCCGGCACCGAGGAAGAGGAAGCGCTGGTCAGCAAGTTTCTGCTTCGTAACGCGCAGAGCGGAATAGACACCCGTAACAGCTACGGCCGCCGTGCCTTGGATGTCGTCATTAAAGCAAAGCACCTTGTCCTTGTAGCGCTCAAGAAGATCGAACGCGTGATTGTTGCCGAAATCTTCGAACTGAATGAGAACGTTGGGCCACCGGCGACGGGCTTCGGTGATGAACTCTTCGATGAGCGCGTCGTACGCTTCACCCGTCACGCGTTCATGGCGAAGGCCGAGATACATCGGATCAGCCAGGTTGTCTTGGTTGTTAGTGCCGACATCGATCGTGACGGGCAGCGTCTTTTCCGGAGCGATCCCGGCGCAGGCGGTGTAGAGGGAAAGCTTGCCGCAAGGAATGCCCATGCCATTGATGCCAAGGTCGCCAAGACCGAGAATGCGCTGCCCGTCGGTCACGACGATGACATCAACTTCCTCATTCGGGCAGTTTTCAATGATTTCGCGTACGCGGCCCTTGTCATTGATGGAGATGAAGGCACCGCGCGGATAACGGTAGATATGGCTGAACTTCTGGCAGACTTCGCCTACGGTCGGCGTGTAGACCACGGGCATGTAGTCGTCGATGTAGTCGATCAGGATCTTGAAATAAAGAGCTTCGTCAGTCGCATGCAGGCTGTCGAGCATCAAAAACTTGTCGAGAGCCGTCGGGCAGCGGTCGAGCAAAGCGAGCGTGCGCTTGACCTGCAGCTCCATGGTGGAAGCGGCCGGCGGCAGAAGACCGCGAAGGCCGTGAGCATCACGCTCCTCCGGGGTAAAGGCATCGGCACGGTTGAGCTGCGGATTGCGGAGCAGGTCGGCGCCGCAAATTTGCTTGAATTCAGTCATAAGTCCTTCTTGTTGAAAAACTCCACGGGGTACGAAATTGTCCGGGCAGTTATAAGGTACTGAAGGTGTCACCATAACCCATGGCGACACCTCCGATGCTGATTCTAGCAACTATGAACAGCCAGTAGAAACCACAGGAATAAGTGAAACAACCTAATATCCGCCCTTCTGCTCACACTCCGCGGCCCTCTGCGCCATATCCTCCTCTTTGTCCGACAAAATAATAGCCTGCCCCTATGAGGGAGCAGGCTGCATTCGAGTGCACTCGTCGACTTATTTGAGCGTTTTCTGCAATTGTGCGGCTGTTTTGGCTGCGTCCGTGTTCGGATGCAGCTTGATCACCTTGGCTAGCGTCGCCGAGGCCGCCTTGACATTTCCGAGCGCGGCCTGAGCGGATGCTACTGAGATCATGGCGTCGGGAACGCGAGAATGCTTCGGATAGTCACGAATGAGCGAATTCTGGACATTGATCGTGTTCTTGTACTGCTCAAGGGCAAATAGACAGGATCCCCTCCAATAAACGGCATCGCCTGCATAGGCGGACTTTGGCCAATCGGCAACGAAAGCGTTGAAGGCTGCGGCCGCCTTTTTATAGTCGCCGGCTTTGAGAAGCTCAACGGCAGCGTCATAAGAAGCCTGCTCTTGAGGCTGAACCATGACTTTCGCGCCGTTCACTTCAACCTCGCGGGGCTCGAACTTTCCGAGCCGTTCATCAATGCTCGCGTAAAGCTCCCGCGAGCTTCGCTTCTCCTGACGAATGGCATTCGCAAGTTCCTCAACCTGTCCGGTGAGAATGCGGTTCTGGTTCTGCAGGTTGTCAAGCCGCGTCGCAAACGAGATCTGCGCGTTCTTGAGCTGTTCCTCGAGAGCAGCCACTTGAGCTCGCAGATCAAGAATCGCACGACGCGCATCATCGTCAGCAAAAGCCATTGCGCCGGCGGCGGCACCCCACATAATCGCAGCGACACCGGCCCGAACCATCAACTTGTTCAAATTCATATGGTCTCCGAAGACTTCTTCATGCCGACGGCACGAATGAAGCTTTCATGACAAGCGGCCGGTCGCAGTCCGAAAGGACAACGTCCGGCCGTCTTCTCAAAAGAGGGTGTCCTGAAGTTACTGAGCGACCTTGCCGGACGTCACTTCCGTCGGATAGACGATGTCAGCACGGCGATTCTGGGCCCAGGCTTCTTCGCTATGTCCGAAAGCCACCGGCTTTTCACGACCAAAGGAAACGGCCTCAATGCGTTCGGCAGGGATGCCAAGCAGCTGAAGACGCTGCTTGACGGCTTCGGAACGCTTCTGGCCGAGGGCGAGGTTGTATTCACGGCCGCCTCGTTCGTCAGTATTGCCCTGAATGACGATATTGACGTTCGGATGAGCGGCAAGCCAACGGGCGTGGGCCTCAACGGCAGGCATGTACTGAGCCTCAACTTCATAAGAGTCGAAGGCGAAGTACACGGAACGCTTGGAGAGCGGGTTGTTCGGATCAGAGAACGGATTCACCGCCTGAGTCTGGCCCTCGACGGTCTGGCCTGCAAGCGTGCCGTCCTTGGCGCTTTCATCAAGAGAAACGGACGAGCAGCCGCTCAAAAGAGCTGCAATCGCTGCGGAGGCAGCGAGGATTTTCCACGAAAAAGTCATTTTTTCTTCCTGGCAACTGTGTGGTGGTTGATTTTCGTAGTTTTGCCCTTTTTCAGAGCAGAATCGGTCCCCAACAGGGTTCGCGGATGTCTCCCTGACCAGTGAGTCTCGTCGAAAGCCTGCCGTCAACGGAGGCCGTTCCAAGCACGCCGCGTCCGTTGACTTCAGTCGCATAGACGAGGAAACGGCCGTTTGGCGCGAAGGAAGGCGATTCATCACGGTCGGTCGTGGTCACAAGCGTGTTCTGACCTGTTGTGAGATCCATCACCGCCGTGCGGAATCGTCCGTCAATGCGGGAGATGTAGGAGAGATAACGGCCGTCCGAGCTGATCGCCGGACTAATCGCGTAGCTGGAGCCGAATGTCACGCGCTCGGCGGGGCCGCCGGAGAGAGGCTGGCGATAGATTTGCGGAGCGCCGCCTCTGTCACTGGTGAAGTAGACCCACTGTCGGTCTTGAGAAAAGCAAGGCTCAGTGTCGATGCCGTAGCTCTTGGTAAAACGGCGTAGACCAGTCCCGTTTGCATTCATCAGATAGATCTGGGTGAGACCGTCTCGGGAAAGCGCCACGGCGAGCATGCTGCCGTCAGCACTGAATGCAGGCGCCGAGTTATTGCCGCGAAAGGCGCAGATCGCATGCCGGGCGCCCGTCGCAGGCTCCTGGACATAGATGATCGGCTTTCGATCCTCAAAGCTCACATAGGCGATCTTCCTGCCGTCGGGAGACCAGACAGGAGAGATGATCGGCTCGTGAGACTGAAGCGCGGCCCGAGGATTAGCGCCGTCGCTGTCGCTGACGACAAGCTCATAGCGATTTCGGGCCAGCTGCGCCACATACACGAGCCTTGATGCAAACATCGGATGCTCGCCCGTAAGAGCTGTATAGATGCGGTCGGCTATTCGATGGGCGCACATCCGCACATCGCTGCCCGACGTGGTGAACACGGCTGAATCAGTCTTAGCACCCGTCACCGTATTGTGCAAATAGTAGGTGAGTTCCCAACGGCCGTCCGGCAGACGGGCCACGCGACCCACGGCGAGCGCGTTTGCCCCCTGCTGCCCGAAGGCATCCAGGCTCGCCGGCTTTTCCAAATTCTCGGGTTCGCCCTCAGGGCCCGTCGGGATCAGGCGAAATGCGCCGGATCTCTCAAGGTCTGCCCCGATGACGGCCGCCGCATCAAACCCGGTGGCGCCGGACCCTTCAAAGACCTTGACTGCGATCGGGAGCTGATTGGCGCCCACGCCGGTGATGGAGACCTGAAGTTCGGCAAGCGCCGGGCAGGCCGTAAACGCACCGGCAACAGCACCGGCACACAGCATTCTGCGACGGTAAGGATTGAAGTTGGTCACGGATGACTCCCTTGTAGGCACAGAGCCGCTCCACGCGAGAAAGCGGCTCGCATTCTGTATGCGGGTAGGGCGTCATAACGCCGTACCCGCTGCGCTTGAAGGCGGGAACGTTGCCGCACCCGCGCTTCGGTCCGCCTTAGTGGCGGAAATGGCGTTCGCCCGTGAACACCATGGCGATGCCGCGCTCATCGGCAGCGGCAATCACTTCGTCGTCACGAATGGAGCCGCCCGGCTGGATAACGGCCGTACAGCCGGCATCCACCACGACGTCGAGACCGTCGCGGAACGGGAAGAAGGCGTCGGAAGCCGCCACGGAGCCGTCGAGCGAAAGACCTGCCTCTTCGGCTTTGAGCATGGCGATGCGGGCGGAATCGACGCGGCTCATCTGGCCGGCACCGACGCCGAGCGTCATGCCGCCGCGGGCGTAGACGATCGTGTTGGACTTCACAAAACGAGCGACGTTCCAGGCAAACATCAGATCTGCGATCTGGGAGGACGTCGGCTGACGCTTCGTGACGCACCGCAAGGCGCTTTCTGCACAGATTTGATTGTCGGGAGTCTGCACAAGCAGCCCCCCGCCGACGCGCTTGAAGTCAAAGTCGTTGTGCGCCTTGCCGAGAGCGACCGTGAGAAGACGAAGATTCTTCTTGGCGGAGAAGATCTCAACGGCCTCCTTGGCGAAGCTCGGAGCAATGATGCATTCTGCAAACTGGCGGGACACGAGTTCCGCACACTCACGGGTCACTTCACGGTTAAAGGCAATGATGCCTCCGAATGCCGACTTGGAATCCGTCTGAAATGCCTTGGCGTAAGCCTCAGCCGAACTGACGCCAACGGCAACGCCGCACGGATTGGCATGCTTGATGATCACGCAGGCGGGCGCCTCGAAGGAGCGGACGCACTCCCAAGCGGCATCGCTGTCGGCAATGTTGTTGTAGGAAAGCTCCTTGCCCTGAAGCTGCTCATAGCCGGCAAGAAGACCCGGAGCAACCGATGCTTCGCGATAGAAGGCGGCAGCCTGATGGGGATTTTCCCCGTAGCGCATGTCCTGAACTTTTTCCCACTGGCGGGTAAGAACCTGCGGGAAGCGAGTGCGCTGATTGTTTTCATCAAGACTCGTGAGATAGTTCGTGATCATGCCGTCGTAGCGGGCAGTATGAGCGAAGACCTTCTTGGCGAGCGCAAGGCGCGTGGAAGCCGTGACGGCGCCTTCTGCCTTGATTTCAGCAGCCACGGACGCGTAGTCGGCCGGATCGACGATCACGGCAACGGACTCGTGATTCTTGGCCGCAGCGCGGATCATCGTCGGACCGCCAATGTCGATATTTTCGATCGCATCCTCAAACGTGCAGTCGGGCTTGGCGATCGTCTGCTCGAACGGATAAAGATTCACGCAGATGATATCGATCGGATCAATGCCGTGTGCCTCAAGCGCAGCCATGTGTTCAGCAACAGGGCGGCGTGCCAGAATGCCGGCGTGAATCTTGGGGTTTAGCGTCTTCACGCGGCCGTCGAGCATTTCCGGAAAGCCCGTGTAATCGGCGACTTCCTGACAAGGCACGCCCTCCTTCGCGAGAAGTTTTGCGGTGCCGCCCGTGCTGAGGATGTGGTAGCCCATCGAGACGAGCTCGCGGGCAAAATCCACAACGCCGGTCTTGTCGGACACGCTGATAAGAGCCTGTTTCTTCATTGCTAATTTCCTTATGACTTTTCTCCGGGCAGAAGCTTGTGTAACCGAAGCTTCGTGCGCAGAGTATTTCGGTTAATACCAAGAATCTTTGCTGCGTCAAGCTGATTGTTGCGGCAGAGCCTCATCACGTAAATGAGCAGCGGCCGCTCCGCGGTCTTCATCACCAGGCTGTAAAGAGGATGCGGCTGAGCTCCCCCTAGTTGCTTGAAGTACTGGTTGAGCTGAACAATCACGGCCTCCTCAATGCGGCCTGCCGTTAGCTCCGGCATCTCCTTGGCCAACGTTTCAAGCTCTACGCTTTCGAAGTCGAACCCGAGCTTGGGTCTCGGAGTCTGCTGACGAATCATCGTGACCTTCGGCCTGCTCACAATGCCGTATTTTTTTTCCTCATTCCACTCTATGGACGTCATCCTGCAATCCCTCACTATCCCTGCAATTTCTCAAAATACCGGCTGAGAGCCGAACCGAGGGCATCCGCGTCCGACAGGGCGAACAATTCGCCCAACAGCGTCTCTGCTCCCGACAACCCCTTCAAATAGTGGTTCAAGTGCTTTCTGAAAGTCACCGCGCCTCTAGCACCGCCATAATAGTCAAAATGACGGTGCATGTGGTCGCAAATGACCGCATACCGTTCTTCAAGCGACGGGCGGCCCCGTTGTGAAAGGTAGCCGAGAGCCGCACCGACATCTGAGAAGATCCACGGATTTCCGTAGGAGGCTCGGCCGATCATCACGCCGTCCGCGCCCGTCACAGCCATCACGCGCCGCGCCTTTTCACCTGAATCAACGTCTCCGTTGGCGATGACGGGTATTGAAACCGCAGCCTTCACGCTCCCAATCGTCTCATATTCGGCTTCGCCGCTGAAGCCGTCCTCACGAGTCCGTCCATGGATCGTCAGCATGTCGACGCCCGCCTGCTCGGCAAGCTTCGCGACGGAGACTGCATTCCTGTGCTCCCTATCCCATCCAGTTCGGATCTTGAGCGTCACGGGAACGGAAACTGCCGCACGCACTGCCTCAAGTATCCGAACGACGAGGGCCTCGTCCTTCATGAGCGCGCTTCCGCACGCCGTCTGAAGAACCTTCTTTGCGGGGCAACCCATGTTGACATCGATCACCTGAGCCCCTGAATCCTCAGCATAGCGCGCGGCATCGGCCATCATGGCGGGATCGGCTCCAAGGAGCTGCACGACGCGCAGGCCCGACTCCTCCTCGCAGGCCCATCGCGTAGCGCTTTTGCGGCTCATTCTGAACTGCGGTTGGCAAGTCGTCATTTCGCCCACGGCATAGCCCGCTCCATGAGCGCGGCAGACTTCGCGATAGGGCAGATCGCTCATGCCAGCCATGGGCGCCAGCATGACGGGAACTTCGACGGCGTAGGGACCTAGCCTCACTCTCTATTCTCACGTTATTCGAACGGCGCTCAGCACACGAGGAGCCCGTTCGGCACATTCTACCGACACGTTCGGCACCCAGGACGATTCATGCCGTCATATTTCCATTTGGTTTCGAATTCGCGCTTCGGCTAGCGCAAGCTCGCGCGTATCGCCCACATTGAACCACATGCCCTCAAGAACCTCGCCTGAGACACAGCCCGCCTCGCAGAACCGCCAGAGCCATGGGAACAGCTTCGCTCGCACAGGCTCGACGCCCTCAAAGAGCGATGTGCGATAGACGCCGAGGCTCGAAAAGGTATGCGTCCTGGGCTCCCGACGAACCAATCCCCTTTCATCAAGGGTCATGTCTCCGCTCGAGTGGTAGGAGGGATTGGGAACGAGGACGAGATGCGCCTGAAGTCCCTTCTCGGCCAGCGAGCGCCCCGCGCATACAAGGCGCGAATAGTCGAAGTCAGTCACAATGTCGCCCGCCGCGACAATGAAGGCGCCGTCGCCGTCATCGAGCAGCGGAAGCGCCCGTGCAATCCCTCCGAGCGTCTCCAGAGCACTGCTCGCAACGTTTCCCTCGACAGAGTAGCTCAACCGCACACCCCAGGCAGAGCCGTCACCGAGGGCCTTCATGAGCTTCTGCCCCAAATGCGCGACATTCAGTACGATCTCCTCAATGCCAGCCCGCTTGAGGGCTAGAATCTGACGCACGGCCATGGGCACCCCCGCCACCTCGACGAGAGGCTTGGGCGTCGCAAGTGTGATGGGCTGCATCCGACGGCCTTCGCCCGCCGCGAGAATCAAGGCGCGCATGACCGTCAGAAGGTGTAGCCGAAGGAGGTTTCAGATCCTTCAAGGTCATCGATGAGATGCATGAGCGGCGAAAGCTGAATATAGCGGCGAGCCGCCTTTCGCACGTATTGGATGAAGCGCGGCGAGTCCTCAAGATACTTCGGCTTGCCGTCGCGATAGTTGAGCCTTGCAAAAATGCCGAGCACCTTCAGGTGGCGCTGCACGCCCATGAACTCTACGTCGCGATAGAAGCTGCCGAAGTCGGCCGGAACAGGGATGCCCGCCTTTCGAGCCTTTTCCCAGTACCGGATGGTCACGTCGAGCACGAAACTCTCATCCCAGGAAATGAAGGCATCCCGCAAAAGAGAGGCAATGTCGTAGCTGAGCGGTCCGTAGAGCGCATCCTGGAAATCGAGGATCCCCGGCATCGGCTTGGAGACCATCAGGTTGCGCGGCATGAAGTCGCGATGCACGAAAACGCGCGCCTCGCGGCAGTTGTTATCCAGAATGGCTTCAGTGCTCATCCTCCACCACTTCTGCTGCTCCTCAGTCCATTCGACGCCGCGATGTCGGCCCACATACCAGGTTGGGAAGAGGTCCAGTTCGCGCTGAAGCACTTCGCGCCCGTACGCAGGAAGCACGTTCGGACGGGAAATCCTTTGCCAGGCGACAAGTGCCGTAGTGGCATGATCCATGAGTTCTCGAGCGTTATCCTCATTGAGAACGTCAAGATAAGTCTGCTTGCCGAGGTCGGCAATAAGCATGAAACGATGTGCGTCATCCACATCAATGATTTCAGGGGCATTGAGACCGGCTTCGCCTCTCAGCAGGCCGTCGACCTTGATGAAGGCGCAGAAGCTCTCGGACGTTTCGCCCTCGGCATTCATGGCAATGAAACTCCGGCCATCGGCCGCCGCAATGCGATGATAGGAGCGGGAGCCCGCATCGGCGCCGGCGGAGCAGATCGTCGTCAGATCGAGCTGATATTTCATGGCAATGCTCTGGAGCCAGTCTTCAAAGGCGGATGCGCCCGCACCATTCGTCATTTTTTCATCGTCCTCTAGTGTCGAAGGATCCGAAGCCGTCAGGGATTTTATAAACTTTCCGGCGCCCCTGCGGATGACGGGGCTTTATAATCCTTCAATTGTCTTGACGTCATTTTATAGGCCTGCCCTCAGGCTGTCACTCACACCGTTTTTTCATGTCTCTCCCGCGTCCCCGACAGATTGTGGTCAGCGTAAGCATCGCACTGACCGCCATGGCCTGCACTTCGATTGCGCAGGCCGCTCAGACAGGCAGCGTGGTGTCTCTCGAATCCGTGACGACGCTTGATCCGTCTCGCGCAACGCCCGACTCGGACGCCGCTAGCTTCGTGTCCGCCGACCGCATTGAAGGCAACCCCGAAGAACAGCTCCACCTTTACGGCAATGCGGAGATCCGCCGCGGCGGCACTGTCCTCAAAGGCGACCGCATCACGTACACGCAGGAGACCGACGAGGTTGAGGCCGAAGGCAATGCGCGCATCTCTCGCCAAGGCGCCTCCTTCTCAGGCCCCTCCATGCGTTTCAAGATCTCGCCCCGCACGGGCGACATGGCTGATGCCGAGTACGAATACGCCCCGCGCAACCTCCGAGGCTGCGCGAAAAACATCCGCTTCATATCGGGCGAGTCAACGCTTTTTTCCGATGCCAAGGTCACGACCTGCAAACGTGACGACGAAGCTTGGTTCATCAAGATGAACGAGCTCGAAATCGACGAATACGACCAGACGGCCACCGGCACGAATGCAACGCTTCACTTCATGGGCGTGCCCGTCTTCGGGTCTCCATGGTTTTCTTTCCCGGTAAGCCGCGACCGCCGATCCGGCTTTCTGGTGCCCACTTACGGCATGAGTTCGACGCGCGGCCTGGACCTTGCGATCCCCTACTACTTCAACATCGCTCCGAACTACGACCTTACACTCACGCCTCGCCTGATGACCAAGCGCGGCGTCATGCTTGACACCGAAGCTCGCTTTCTCTACAACAACTTCGCCACGACGGTCGATTACGCCCTAATGCCTGACGACAAGCAGATGAACGACAGCCGTTCGAGCCTGCACGTCGACATGAACTGGCGACGAGACAGACTGAGCGCTTTCGTCAACTACAACCGCGTCTCGGACAACGACTTCATCACCGACTTCTCGGGCAACGTCCGCGAATCCTCTGAAACCGTTCTGCCGCAGGAGTATGCCCTGCGCTACGACGAGACATACTGGAACACGTCGATCAACGTCAAGAAGAATCAAGCCTTGACTTTCGACTACATCGGCTATTACAAGCCGTACGAACGCGTGCCTCAGATCACCTTCAACGGCTACAACGGAAACTTCCATGGCCTGGAAGTCGGAACGACCGTAGAAGTCACTCGCTTCGAGCATCCCACGTTCACCACTGGCGACCGCTTCGCTTTTGAGCAAACAGTCTCCTATCCTCTGCGCGGCGCAGGTTGGTTTGTTGTGCCCAAGGGCACCTTCCTTGGCACTTGGTACCAACTCGACAATCTGAACCGTGACGGAGGCCGCTTTACGGACAAGGATCCGCACCGCACGGTGCCGATGTTCAGCGTCGACGCCGGCCTCGTCTTCGACCGAGACACCTTCTGGTTCGGTCGCGACGCCTACCAAACCCTGGAACCCCGTGTCTATTACGCGTATGTGCCGTACCGAAATCAGGACAACCTGCCCGTATTCGACACATCGATCGCCGACCTGAACTTTGCCACGCTTTTCTCGGAAAACCTCTTCTCCGGCTACGACCGTGTAAGCGAGGCCAACCAGCTCACGAGCGTGCTCACGACCCGCTACATCGACAAGTCAAGCGGCCTCGAGCTCTTCCGCGCCAGCGTGGGACAGCGCAACTATTTCTCGGATCAGTGCGTCAACACCTACGCGCCAGGCAACTATCAAATGAACGAGACCCCGCTTCGCACAGACGTGCGAAGCGACCTGCTCGCGAGCGTGGGAGCGCGCCTGACGCGCTCCATCACGACGGACGTGAGCGGCCAGTACTCCTCGGCAATGAGCCGCTGGGTGAAGGGCAAAGCGGGCATCAAGTGGCAACCCCGCCAAATGTCCCTTGTCGGCCTCTACTACCGCTACAACTACTCGGCTGACCGAGACTACACAAGCTACCAGAACGACTACATCAAGCAGATCGACCTTGCCATCCAATGGCCGATCACGAACCGTCTTTACGGTCTCTTCCGCTACAACTACTCGCTCCTTCAGGACAAGCCCATCGAAATGATCGGCGGCGTCGAATACCTGCACGACTGCTGGACGCTTCGTTTTGCCGCGCAGCGCTACACGACGACCTCCAACACCGACGAGACCAACTTCTTCTTACAACTCGAGCTCAACGGCTTGGGTAGTATTGGCACAAGCCCGCTTTCTGAACTCCAGCGCAACATCAAGGGTTATCAGACCACCACGCGGGTTCCCGACAAGATTGGACAGTACGATTACTATGAATAAGCTCAAGACCATTGCCGTGCTGACGATGAGCATGGCTGCCCTCGGCACCGCCTGCGCCGCCGCTCCGGCCGTTACGGATTCAGCACAGGCCGCTCCCGTCGTTCAGCCTCAGTCCGGCCCCGTCGAACTCGATCGCATCGTGGCGGTCGTCAACAACGACGTCATCACGGATCGAGAGCTTCAGGAACGCACGCATGTCGTCGCCATCAACCTGCGCCGCCAGAGCATTCCGCTCCCGCCGATGGAACAGCTTCGCGTCCAGGTGCTTGAACGCCTCATCCTCGAGCGCGCAATCAAGCAACGGGCCCGAGAGACCGGCATTCGCATCGACGACCAGATGGTGAACGCCTCCATCGAGCAGATCGCCCGTCAAAACAACTTGTCCGTCGATCAGCTGCGCCAGCGTCTGATGGCCGACGGCGTCTCGTTTTCCTCCTTCCGGGAGGAGATCCGTGACGAAATCACGACGCAGCGCCTGCGCGAACGCGAGGTTGACGCCAAGATCCAAATTCCGGAAAGCGAAATCGATGCCTACTTGGCTGAGCAGGCCGGCTTCACGACGAACAACACGACCGAATTCCACATCCAGCACATCCTGATCCCGATCGACCATCCCGACAACACGGAAACGCTCAGGAAGCACGCTGAAGAAATCGCCGAGCGCGCACGCGCCGGAGAGGACTTTGCCATGCTTGCGGCAACCTACTCCCGCGCATCCGACGCGCTTCATGGAGGCGACATCGGCTGGCGCAGCCTCCAGTCATTGCCCAACGAAGCCGCCGACGTGCTCAAGAACTCTCCCAAGAAAGGCATCTACCTCATCAAGGGCAAAGACGCCTGGGACGTCATGCGCGTCTCCGATACGCGCGACGGCGTTCAGTTCAAACTTGCCGGCGGCCCGGTCGAACAGACCCACGCCCGCCACA
>ERZ791927.1031-NODE-1031-length-23679-cov-3.593803_pt1 | contig 23679 bp, 20 predicted proteins | sample MGYA00510130_ERZ791927 | MGnify/ENA primary metagenome ERZ791927 (study PRJEB30046, sample SAMN00792055) | human gut metagenome | study: EMG produced TPA metagenomics assembly of the A metagenome-wide association study of gut microbiota in type 2...
AATTCTATCACTATATCTTTCCGCATTTCACTTTTTTGTAGTAACTTTGCATACCTAAACCAAACAAAGGATTCATGAAACAAAAAGAAATCAATAAAGTCGAAATACGCAATCTTCAAAAAGAAGATTACGACCAACTGGCTAGCTCTTTCACCCGTGTCTATGCCGACGGTAGCGACGTATTTTGGACTCCCGAACAAATCGACAAACTCATTCGCATATTCCCCGAAGGACAAATCGTCACGGTCGTCGATGATAAAATCGTGGGTTGCGCCCTCTCTATCATCGTAAACTATAACGATGTAAAGAACGACCACACCTATGCACAAGTCACTGGAAACGAAACATTCGACACTCACACGCGGAAGGGAAATATCCTGTATGGTATCGAAGTGTTCATACACCCCGATTATCGGGGTCTACGCCTCGCCCGACGTATGTACGAATATCGCAAAGAATTGTGTGAAAAGCTCAATCTGAAAGCGATCATGTTCGGCGGACGTTTGCCGAACTACCACAAATACGCCGACCGAATGCGCCCCAAAGAATACATCGACAAGGTGCGTCAACGCGAGATATTCGACCCGGTGCTATTGTTTCAACTCTCCAACGATTTCCACGTCCGTAAGGTAATGCGAAACTATTTGCCCAACGACGAGGAGTCGAAACACTTCGCCTGTCTGCTCCAATGGGACAACATCTACTATCAAGAGCCTACCGAAGAATATATATCTCCTAAGACCACCGTGCGGGTAGGCCTCGTACAATGGCAAATGCGTAGTTACAAAACGCTCGACGATCTTTTCGAGCAAGTGGAATTTTTCGTCGATTCCGTAAGCGGCTATCAAAGCGACTTCGTCCTCTTTCCAGAGTATTTCAACGCCCCGCTCATGGCTCGGTTCAACGATGCGAGCGAGTCTCAGGCTATCAGAGGATTAGCCCGATATACCGACGAAATACGAGAACGTTTCATCAATCTTGCAATTCGGTACAACATCAACATCATTACAGGAAGTATGCCGCTGATTAAAGAAGACGGACTGCTCTACAACGTAGGTTTCTTATGCCGTCGAGACGGTACTTACGAAATGTATGAAAAACTACATGTCACCCCCGACGAAATGAAATGCTGGGGATTGAGCGGCGGCAAAGCCATTCGGACTTTCGAGACCGACTGCGCCAAAATCGGAGTCTTGATTTGTTACGATGTCGAGTTCCCCGAACTCTCCCGAATTATGGCCAGCGAAGGTATGCAAATATTGTTCGTTCCGTTCCTCACCGATACCCAAAACGCCTATTCCCGTGTAAGAGTCTGCGCACATGCCCGTGCCATCGAGAACGAATGCTTCGTAGTCATAGCCGGTAGCGTAGGCAACCTGCCCAAAGTACACAACATGGATATTCAATATGCCCAATCGGGAGTTTTTACCCCCTGTGATTTCGCATTCCCGACAGACGGACGCAGAGCCGAGGCTACCCCGAACACCGAAATGATTCTTATCTCGGACGTCGATTTGGATCTTTTGAACGAATTGCACACCTACGGTAGCGTGCGCAACCTCAAAGATCGCCGCAACGATCTCTACGAAGTGAGAATGAAGAAATAACAAAACCGGTCTCTTGAACATTCAAGAGACCGGTTTCATCGAGCGGCAAACGAGACTCGAACTCGCGACCCTCAGCTTGGGAAGCTGATGCTCTACCAACTGAGCTACTACCGCAGTTTTTCATTTCTTATTACGGGGACAAATGTAGAAGTTTTTTTTCTACTTTACAAATTATTGCCGTATTTTTACCACATAGAAAAATCATAAAAACGATATGGTAAAAATTGGTTTGTTGTCCGACACCCATGCATGGTGGGACGACCGTTACGAAAAATATTTTGCCGAATGTGACGAAATCTGGCACGCCGGAGATATAGGCTCAGTCCAAGTCGCCGACCGGTTCGAAGCCTTGAAACCATTTCGGGCGGTATACGGGAACATCGACGGTCAAGAGTTACGGATTCGCTATCCTCAGCACCAACGTTTCAGCATCGAAAATACCGATATATGGATAACACACATAGGAGGCTATCCGGGCCGATATGCACGCGAAGTGACCCCGGAAATATACATACACCCACCCCAATTATTCATATCGGGTCACTCGCATATCTTGAAAGTTCTTTATGACAAAACCCTACACTGCCTGCACATCAATCCAGGAGCCGCAGGAATGTACGGATTCCACAAAAAACGTACATTGGTACGCTTCGCCATCGATAAGGGAGAATTTAAGGATTTGGAAGTTATCGAACTAGCTGATAATCGATAAGTACAAAAATCAAATATTCAACTCCTGACGAACGGTTTCGATAAATTCCCAAAATACCGAAGCGAAAGGTTCGATAATAGAGCGTTTCGGTTCACCCGAGGGAATGAGCGCATGCAATCCACCTTTGAAACAACGCACATCTATACGGGTTCCCATCTCTATGGGCTCTCCGTCGAGATGTATCGCACCGGGCTTTTCCCTCTTAATCGTGAGCGATTCGGTCGTGAAGCTCTTGATATTGGAATCTTGATCGATATGTTTGGTAAATAACAAAAGAGCCAATGCAGCCGTATCGAACGGGGTAAAGGGCATAAGCACCGTGACATCGATTTTCCCGTCCTGCATGCTGGCATGAGGGGCTATATAAGCATTATTACCATATTGCGAGGCATTGCCGCAGGCAATCAAGAAAGCCTTTTCGGTCACCGTTCCGTCAGGCATTTCGATTTGATAAGTTTCCGATTTATATTTGAGATACTCCGTAAGAGCCTTAGCCACATACGACAATTTTCCTCGGCGTTTTCCTTGCGCGAATTTCAAGCTCACCAATGCATCGAAGCCGACCCCGCAAGTGCAGAAAAAAGGGCGATCGTTTGCCGTACAATAATCCAAATCCACGATCTGCCCGTCGTTGATAATTTCGAGAGCTTTTCGCACGTCCATCGATATACCCAAATGGCGGGCAAGCCCATTGCCCGAACCTACCGGAACGATAGCCAATGCCGTGGAAGTATCGATAAGCTCCCGGGCTATTTCGTTGCAAGTTCCGTCTCCGCCTACGGACAGCACGATGTCCACACTTTCGTCCACGGCCCGGCGAGTCAATTCGGCTCCATGCCCCGCATACTGTGTAAAAACACATTCCACCCGATATTTCGAAGGGTCTATTACTTCCCTTATCAGAGCAGGGATTTCTTCCTTATCTTTTGTTCCCGATATAGGATTTATAATAGCTAAGAGTCTTTTCGGTGCAGACATAGAATTTTCTGTTTTCGAAAAAGCATAGGCAAAACCCGTGAATGGACTGAATACAAGACATTCGAACAATCCCGATTCATCGAAACTTAACGGCCCGATTGCCATAGCGGGTGACAAAGGTACGAATTTTTCCCAAACTTTTACAAACCTATAACACGCTTCCGACTTTACGTTATAAACTAAATGATAAAATGGACAACAAAAAACTCGTATTTCTCAAACAACTTAGAAGCTGTTTTAAATTTATTCCGAGACAGATTGAGACCTATGTTGAAGCAGATTGGAGTCCGAGATAGGCAGTCAATAGCGGGCTATTGACAAAAATCAAGGGATTCAAGATGCGAGACGGGGATCAATATGGCCGGAACATACCTGCCTGAAATGATAATATTATTTCTCAATAAATTTAAAACAGCTTCTTAGTACCTTTGTAGAAGATAGGAGTCTTTTGGTAGAACCAAATCGGAAATACGATTTCCGTTTGTCTCCGAACCCACCTTTCACTATCTTTGTAGAATATAGGCTGCGGTTCGGCAGAGTCAAGTTGGAAATAAAATTTCCTATTGACTTTGCACTAACCTTTCACTATCTTTGTTGGTACGAAAATAGGATGCGGTTCGGCATAGCCCAAACAGAAATAAAATTTCCGTTTGTCTCTGCGCTCACCTTTCACTATATTTGTTGTTTATAATATAAAGCGAACATTAACTAAAAAAGATATATTCCATGAATGCTTTTCAAAACCCATTAATACGTATTATAGCCTCTATCGCCGTAGGCTTGTTACTCATTTTATATCCGAATGCCGCTCTGCCTACGATTCTTTTAATCATCGGTATTCTCATCGGATTACCCAGTCTATACGCTCTCCTCGTTTATCTGTTGAGCGAGAATAGAAATAAGTTACCCTTCCCCGTTTTATCCTTAGTGATGTTGCTGTTCGGTTGTACGCTTATGCTGTTTCCCGGCTGGTATATAGGCATTACGGTATATGTTTTGGGTGGAGCGCTGGTATTGATAGGAGTTTATCAAATACTCTATCTGCTGACACTTAAAAAGAATCTGAGGAGCAAAGCGGGTTGGCTCTCCTATCTGTTACCGGCTATCGTTCTGCTCATCGGCATAGAAATTTTGGTCAATCCGTTCTCGGCGACCGAGAGGGTTATGGTGATTACTTTCGGAGCGGCAACACTTCTTTACGGTATCACTGACCTGATTTACTATATCCGGTTAAAATAAATTCCGTAAAAATTATTTCTCAAAAATCTATGGAAAGCCTCAGATTTATCTGACGGCGAGTAAGGTAATTGGGCACGGCATATTGCGCATTGGTAATATCCGTCACCCAATAGTACGAGTTCACATTACTTATATCGAACAGGTTAAAGACATCTATTCCTATCCACACGCTTTTCAAATGACGTAAAACGCCTTTCTGCAAAAGTTTATCTTCGCCTCCGACCAAAATACGGGAAGCTCCTATATCGACACGCTTATATGCCGGAGCGCGGAAATAACCTGCCTGTCGGCCTTTCCGGGGCGAACCCACCGGCAAACCGTCGGCAAAAATAGCCCGTAGACTGAATTTATACTTCGGGAACCGAGGTACATAATCTTGAAAATAAAGCCCTACACTATATCGTTGGTCGGTAGGTCGAGGTAATTTCACGCCATTGATTTCCTCCTGTGTCTTCATCAGAGAGAACGTAAGCCACGAGTCGACGCCGGGCACGAACTGCCCGAAGAGTTTCATATCCAATCCGGCGGCATACCCTTTCGCCTCGTTCTGCCCGCTGTACCACACCCGCAGATTATCTACTTCATAAGGAACAAGATGGTCGAGTTTCTTATAATACAACTCTGCCGTAAATTTGAAAGGTCTGTCCAATGCCCGGAACGAATAATCTCCACCCAGTACCACATGGATAGAACGTTGAGACTTGATATTCCGATTGAGCTGCACGACATAATTGTTAGCGGCATCACAAACCGTGTCGCGCAACTCCTTATAAAAAGGAGCTTGATAATAAAGCCCGCCGGCCAGACGAGTCGTTATCTGTTCGTTGGCAGCCGGAATAAAAGAAATCGACGCACGAGGACTGACAAGGGTCTCCTTGTTGAACCCCCAATAAGAAGCCCTCAATCCACCGGTAAAGATAAAGCGCCCCCACAAAGTACGTAACCGGTAGGTATCTTGCAAATAGGCCGACAAACGATGGCTCTCCATATCTTGTCGGGAAAACAAGTTATAAATCATCTCGACCGATTGCCCCGTATGCGGCAAAGAATAGCCCGCCGAATCTCGCATCTCCCATTCCCTCACTCGGTCGTGTATCTTTTCGTATTGATGGGTCAATCCCCACTTCAACTCGTTCTGTCCCAATTTCGTAGCACCTTTCAATGAAGTAGCCACCACCGATGCTCTCAACCGGTTACGAGCATGCTCGTGATAAGTCCCCACTCCGAGAGCTCCCTTATTCTCGGTCGACTCGCCGTCCTCGCCATTAGCCAAATCGTCCAACCAATACTGCCCGGCAATATCGTAAGTCACCAGTTCGTTCGTGACGAAAGCCGAGGTCATCAAAGCCCATTGAGTATATTTATCGGGGAAAAAATTCAACGAAAAAGCACCGAAATAAGTCTCGAACTTATCTTTTTCATAACCGTCGAAATAGACTTTAAACTGTTTGGCATCGGTCGCCGTACCGAATGACGTATTCCGCTCGTGGGGAGTAAATTTATAATTGTTAATGGAAATATTGCCCAGCAAAGAAGCCTCCCACTTCGGTGCGAATTTATAAGTAAGATAAGTTTGATAATCGAAAAAAGAAGGCTCGTATTCTCCTTTGGTATCGAGAGAACTCAACAAAGTAGAATTGGTTTTATAACGCACGCCGTGTAGTTGCGAGAATTTCTTGGTACTCTGTCCTACCGAAGCGGTAGCCCCCAAAAAACTGGCGGACACCGATCCTTCGAACGCTTCGGGATGCTTGTAAATAATATCGAGCACCGACGACATCTTGTCGCCATATTCGGCCGAAAATCCGCCCGACGAAAATCCTACGGCCCCTACCATATCAGGGTTGATGATACTCAACCCCTCCTGTTGCCCCGAACGGACAGTCAATGGCCGATAGACCTCTATACCGTTGATATACACGATATTTTCATCAAAATTACCCCCTCGCACGGAATATTGCGAACTCAGCTCGTTACTCGAATTGACACCGGCAAAAGTCGTCAACATAGCCTCAATACTCCCCCCCGTCGCATCGGGCATCAATTTCAAATCCTTCGTATCGATCGTCTGCAACGTACTCGTCTGCCGGCGATGAGTCGCCACGACAACCTCGTTCAACATCTTGGCGTTCTTGTTCAGACGCACCGACAAGGAAACATCTTTCGTGAGATTGAGCAACTGGCGGCGCTCCTCCCGATACCCCAAACAAGAATAAATCACCACGATGGAATCTCCTGCCGGAATGGAAAGCTGATACTCCCCTTTCAAATCGGTCATCGTCCCCATCGTCGTTCCTGCCACTCGTACCGTAGCCAACTCTATGGGCTGATTGTCACTGTCATACACGCGTCCTGTTAGCTTCACACGCCCCTGTGCCGCCAACTGAAAAACTGCGCCTATCGTGATAAAAAGGAATAATATCTTGTATCTCATCGGGATTCTATACACACTGTGCCTCTTTTATCGAAGGCACATTTATTAAACGGGAAAAAACTCCGTTCAGTATATGGCCGGACGAAAAGTATCAAAAAAAGTTTCTACCATTAACCGTAGAACAACAAGGTTATTGTATCTTTGCTATGTAAAGATGATTTGTATGGTGACAAAAAGGGTATTTACTCTTTCAGACAAATCAAAATGGATAAATTTCATAACAAACTTAGAACCTCTACCCTTATGAAAAGCCTGCACGACTTGTTGATTCATCGGCGGAGTATCCGCAAATACACCCAAGAGGCGCTATCGCCCGAAGCCGTAAAAACCATTCTCGAAGCGGGATTGCTCGCTCCTTCGTCCAAACGCTGCACTCCGTGGGAGTTCATTGCGGTGGAAGACAAAGAAACGCTCGCCCGTTTGTCCGAATGCAAGACTTCGGGAGCCAAACCCATTGCCGGAGCTGCGCTCGCTATCGTCGTCACCGCCGACATGACCCTTACCGATACATGGATCGAGGATGCTTCTATCGCTGCCATTCTCATGCAGTTGCAAGCCGCCGACCTCGGTTTGGGAAGCTGCTGGATACAGGTGCGGGGACGGTTCGGAGCTATGGACGAACCTGCCGAAGATTTTGTGCGGGAGACATTGGGAATCCCCGAAGAGATGGGAGTGCTCTGCATTCTCTCCATTGGACATAAAGACGAAGAGCGCAAGCCTTTCGACGAAGAAAAAATGATGTGGGAAAAAGTTCACATCGGCAAATGGTAATCCCCTGCATCGACATGAAGATTATTCTCATCGGAGCCGGCAATTTAGCCACGCAATTAGCGGTCGCTTTACAAAAAAAGGGAATGACTCCGGCTTATATATACAGTCGTACCCGAAAATCGGCCGAACAACTGAGCGAACGATTGCGCGATGTGCCCTGTTCCACCGACATCAGCCAAGTCCCCACCGACGGAGATCTCTATATCTTCGCCGTGAAAGACTCCGCTCTGCTCGATTTGGTTTCCCGCATGCCTGCCAATCGAGGCCTTTGGGTACACACAGCGGGAAGCATGGACATGGAAGTATTCGCCCCGTATACCGCGCGCTACGGTGTATTCTACCCCATGCAGACATTCAGTAAAGAACGGGAAACCGACTTCGACGATATTCCTATTTTTGTCGAAGCGAACCATACGAACGATACCGAACGTTTGCAAGAATTGGCAGGTCGGTTGTCTACAAAGGTTTACGAAGCGACCTCCGAACAGCGCAAGTACCTGCATTTGGCTGCCGTGTTCGCCTGCAACTTCACCAATCACCTCTACGCCTTGTGCGACCGCATTCTGTCGGAACACGGGCTGCCGTTCGAAACCATGCTGCCGCTCATACGGGAGACTGCCGCGAAAGTAGCCGACATGCCGCCGGAACAAGCTCAGACCGGACCGGCAATCCGATACGACAAAAACGTCATAGACAAACAAATGGCTCTGCTTTCAGACCCGACCATGCGGCAGATTTACGACCTGATGAGCCGGAGCATTCACGAAACCAATAAACATTAAAAACAACGACTATGAGCCGAACCGATTTCGACCTCTCACGAATAAAGGCTTTCGCCTTCGATGTGGACGGTGTCCTTTCTCCCGATACGATCCCCCTGCATCCATCGGGCGAACCCATGCGGATCGTCAACATCAAAGACGGGTACGCCTTGCAGTTCGCCGCCAAAATGGGCTACCCCATCGCCATTATTACCGGCGGACGCACCGAGGCTGTCCGCAAACGTTTTGAAGGATTAGGATTAAACCATGTCTATATGGGAGCCGCCGTAAAAATCGAAATTTTCAAAAAATGGCTGGACGAGTGCGGGCTGCGTCCCGACGAAGTCATGTATATGGGCGACGACATTCCCGACTACGAGGTCATGCAGATAGCCGGTCTGCCGGCTTGTCCCGCCGATGCCGCCCCCGAAATTAAACAGATAGCCCGCTACATCTCACCGTTCGGCGGCGGACAAGGTTGTGGGCGGGACATCATCGAGCAAATCCTGAGGGCACAAGGCAAATGGATGTCCGATAAAACAGCCTTCGGCTGGTAACTACACAAAACAACGAAACACCATGTTATCGCATCTCAAAAAATACGAAATTCTGTTGGCGAGCAATTCACCCCGTCGCCGGGAACTTCTCGCCGGATTAGACATCGACTATCGGGTAACAGCCCTTCCCGAAGTGGACGAATCCTACCCCGACACCCTTTCGGGCGAAGAGATTCCCCTCTACATCTCGCAAGAAAAAGCAGCCGCCTATCGCCGCTTCATGAAAGATAATACGCTCCTTATTACTGCCGACACCATCGTCTGGCTCGATGGGAAAGTATACGGCAAGCCTCGCGATATAGCCGATGCCAAAGCCATGTTGCAAGCCCTGTCGGGAAAAACCCACACCGTCATCACCGGTGTCACGCTCACCTCTCTGCAAAAACAGATCTCCTTCGCCGTCTCCACCGAAGTCACTTTCGCCGCCCTCGGTGACGATGAAATCGATTACTACGTGGAGAAGTACCGCCCCCTCGACAAAGCCGGAGCATACGGCGTACAGGAATGGATAGGCTACATCGGCGTGACCGGACTCAAAGGCAGCTATTACAACGTGATGGGATTGCCTATACAACGACTGTACACCGAATTAAAAAAATTTTAATACCTTAATATGCAATCCCCTTGTTTCATAGAGAGCTCCTTTTAACTCCTCCCCTACCGTGCCCCGTAGCATGGCGAGCCATTTTCACGTCTCCTCTATGTTTTGCTAATGCAAAATATGGGAAGAAACGTCACAAAACTACAAAAAAGAATTTACTCCCTTCTCCTGAGCACTAAAAAAACAGTAGAACGAAGAATTAGCATTCAACCTTCTCCCCTGTGTTTTCGCAAGAAAATATAGGGGAGAGCTGAGGAGCGTAGCGACGAGGAGAGGGGTTAAAATACCCGCAATGAAGTAATAGAGTTAACCCTCCTCTCCCTCTTGATGGGAAACAAGGGGATTGCGAACAAGAGAAACAAGTCTCCCGGTTCATCGTCTTGCGACAAAACTACTTGATAAATTTCGAGGTATACACATTTCCCGTTTCGTCCGTGACCCGCACGATATAAGCTCCTCGGGGAATATCTCCAATAGGAACCTCTATATTATGTGTATCGGCATATCCAAATAAAACAGGTATACCACCTACCAATGAAGAAATACGATAGTCTACGATCGTGCCGGCCGATGCTCCGTCCGACAAATCGTCACCCAATGTATTTTTTGTAATCAAAGTCAACCGAAGACTTTCCGATGTGGCAGCACTATGTAACGAACGAGTCCGTTGATTATACTGCCGCAGAAACTCATATCCGCCCCAAGTCACTGTTTTACTCATTTTCTGCCCATGCTTATTAATGGCAGTCAAGGTAAACCGGTTTTCGATAAAGGGATCCACGTGTCGCATGTCTATCAATTCTATGTCTGGGTCGAAATCATAAGACACTTCCCCGTCCTCATTTTCATGAACAACCCGTACGGTTTCCGCACCGAAAGCCTTGAATGCCAACATTAGTTCGGGAATAGACGAACGGGTTCTCGGCTCTTGGGTCACCGCTTCCAGCTCCGGTTCTTCCGGAAGATAATCCAAATAGATATATTCAAATCGATATCGCGGTGGTTCTTCGAACGGGTCTTTATGATAAATTCTGCCTCTCAAATAACCGTCGGCATTTCTCGCCCAAACTACATCGGTGGGTATATCGCTCGAATTTATCGTAAAAGTGGGACTGTACCCCGAAAGGCTTTTTAACGGTATGTATTTCCCATCTGCCCGTAACATATCGAGCCGCCACTCATCTAAACCCAATTCTCCATCGAAATTCTTTCCTTCATCAGGTTGGATATAATCGAACAAGGGCACAACTTCACTCCGAAGTCCGGCTACAACGCTGTCTGTTTCAACGGCAACCCTACGGTATGTTTGGTTTGAAAAAGTATAGTCTGTATTATATCCTACCAAATCGGTGCTGGTACTTTCCGCAGGCTTCGATTCGTCTCCCACCGGGATAGGTGGCAGCCAATTCAATCCAAAGTCCATAAAATGACAGATACTTTCACCTATTTCATGATAAGAACTCCCTTTGGGAAGTTCGGCGGTAAGAAACATAGCTCCATTCTGCGCGGCGGACTCATCAGTGACGGCTTTGAACGATTTGTCGGCTCGGAAAACCAGAGGATGCTCCAAATACAGTGTCAAAGTAATATCCCCGGCAGCAATTTTATCTGCCAATTCGACACTTTCACTGACATAGCCGATAAACCCTAATGCTATATCCATCAGGTTTAATTTATTACTTTTTGTACCTATCTGATAAATAGGACCTTTTTTTGATACGGTAGTAGATAATTCCAATCCTTTGGCGATTTCCCGAATCATAAAAGTAACCGCATCATATTGGTCGGCAGGGGTATTGCCATCGGTTCCCCAATAAAAAGAATCCATCATATCGCTATTAAATATAATAGAAATATCATCGTACACAATATAGTCATTAACAACTGAATCCATATTTGCCAAAAATTCGGGGGCATTGACCTGCCACGATTTCAATAAAGCCCCACCCATCGACTCATAGTAACAGTCATCGTAAGACCTTACACTTGTCGTTCCTAATAAGTTCCTCAAAGATCTATATGAAACATGTAAATTGATTTTAGGATAGCAGGTTCTTAACTGCTCCTCCCACAATTTGGCGGCATACTCGATGGCCCGTCTTTGCGTAGCATTGAAATCTGAATTATAAACGATATTGAATATCGTTCCTTGCGCCCGGTTGCCCCGTTTCGTTAACGAAGGTTTCAGGTTATGGCTTATCCGTACTTCTCCACTCGGTAGAGTTTCATACTCGAACGTATAGGAATTATCGTTCCCCTGTGCCCTTGTCCCGAATACCAGCGACAAGACAACACCGAATAATACTAATTTTTTCATACGGCTTGTTTTTGAGGTTAAACATAGGTTAATTCCATATTTTGAAAACATGAATCTTTTTCTTGGTTGCTACTTGCACGACAAGCAGTCCCCGAGGAAGATCGGTGGCATCGACAGCAATGTTCGGCAAGTCTCTCGGTTCTATCGTTTTAAGTATGCGACCTGTCACGTCAAATACCTCGATTCGCTGGATTGCCTGTGTCGAGCCGTTGTTCTTCACATAAATTTTCCGCTCCTCTCGGTTCAAATAAGCAGTAAGCGTTTCACTGCGCTCTATCGGTTCCATACCGGCGACATAGCGATATGGATAGATGGTATCGCCATATTGATCTCCAAACCGATTTTTATATAGTGGCTGAAAGAAATCTTCTTTCCCGTAAAAATTGTCGGCTTCAACCGTATCGTTTACGAAGGCTTTATCCCAAATAGCCCCATCGGACCAATCTTCTATATGTAAAAATTTTCTTGTAACAGGCGGTGCATCTTCCGATATAGGTAATAATCGGAATCTCACTTTCCACCAGCCATACGGCTCCTCCGCTGTCAGGTCTAATCCCTCTTCCGGCTCTATAAGAATTACCTCCATACGAGGCTTCTCGGGAGAGAGGTCTAAATAAACCGTAAAATATTCCCAACGGATATTCTTCGGGGAAACAGCCTCACAAACGATGTCGGCCTCGATGTGATTGTAATTCTCCTCCTTCCGTCTAAATACCTCTTTGGCGAGCAAATCCGGTATTTCCAAACTACGGAATATCAATCGCCCGGTTCGCCCCGTATCGAAATCCATAGTTATATAATTCCGCTTGGAATTTTTTAAATACATTCTCAATCTCCATGTAACAGATTCTACGCCATCATCGGTGTAGGTAAAGAAGCAGGTATCCTTGTAATAGATAACCGAACTGTCAACAATAGGTATTTGTGATATTCTACAAGCCTCGATATGTTCGTGACGGGACATAGCAGAAAATAACAGACCCATAAAAACCCATAATACCAAATGAGCCACGATCTTCAACTGTTTCATCTTACCATGATTTTACGGTTAACCATTTGTCCTTTGGAGGTAGCGCCTTTGACTATATAGATACCGGGCTGTAAGCGATCTACCGTTTCCCGGTAGTCTCCGGTAAAACGCCCGACTACCAGCCCTTGCAAATTGACGATAGCGCCCGATACGGCTTCTTCGATTTCTCCGATACCGGCTGTCTTATACAGCGGTAAGTGGTCATTCATACAGAAAAACAATATATCCGATTCCATCATGCCTTGCTCACTAAATCCCCAGACTTTTATTTCATAATCGGTATCTATATACAATTTATCAAAAGTGAATTGTATATACCCATTTTCCATTATATCATAGGAGACTACATAGGCAGATAAATCTCTTAAATCAATGGAATAGCGATCTGCGCCCCAAGAATGAAAGCCGATGGTTAATGCGCAAGAATATTCATTTAAAATTTTTACTTCAAGAATATCTATTTCAGGTTTATCAGGACGAGTGCGGACAAAAAGGGCATAATCGGCATCGTAATCTTTCCCGTTATACGATACCGTGCAATGAATACGACACTTGACAAGTCCATCGATTGTACGATCGTCTATTCCCCAAAATGTCGCAGGAATCGTAATTTCGAATAAAGTTCCGTTCCCCGTCGAAATCGTTCGATACGAACCGTCCTTCTGCACGATGTCGAAACTCCACCGATAGTTGGAGACCGGAGAACTGGTCGTACAGTTGAATTGGTAAGTTTTACCAATTTGGTGGTTGACAATCCCCGATTCGGGAATCTCGGCACCGGTAATTTCCATTTCCAAAGCCTCCTTGCGTTCCCACCCCAGCCGGTCTAACACATCGACTATTTTATTGCCGATATTTCGCACTCGCCCGTAACTATCTGGATACATGGGCTGTTTCTCGACATCGGTGGCATCCGGCTGAAAGAAACAGAGGGAGCGGTTCTTGACAAACGGGTCGGGCGTGTAGAGTTGAAAATCTTCTTCCCCGTCGAAATATACCGGCCGTTTCACAAAATCGTTCAACGCAGTCGTATTGGCCATGAACGACGACAGTTCGACACCGGAGGCATCGGTCACATATTGGTCGAACAGATAGACCGTCTTCCCGTTGGTGGCGGCCTTGAATCCCACCCGGCCTTCGCCTCCGCTCAATCCGGCTCCGAAACCCAATCCCATACCGATAGCCCGCACGGCCTCGGTGACGAAATCGTATTTCCCGGCGGGCAGAGGCTCATCGCCCCGAAGGTCGAAATCCCATAAATCCATATTATCGTTGAACGTAATTGTCATAGATAACGATGACGGCACTGAATCGGCAAGCTGCTCATACAAAGCCCTCGGATATTTAATACCATCGGAAAACTCCCCGTATTTCAACGATACGATATAGCCTATCCCGTTGGATACTTTGCCAAACTTCGATTCTATCTGCACGGGTCTTTTAAAAGACAAGACCTCTTCCCACAGTTTGACCGCTTCGTTGAACGCCACCTCTTTCTCAGCTTCGAATCCGGTGGAGGCAACCGCTTTGAACTTGGCGAACTTTTTGCGGCTCAACCGTACCGAATCGGGTTTGGCAGGCATATAAACAGGAGTTGTGTTACTTTCCGGAAACGGAACTTCGAATTCAATGGTCTCTCCCACCGCTTTCCCACAGAATAGCGAAAGGACAATAACGATAAGCGCTTTCGTTTTCATGGCTTCTATATTTAAATATGTATGCAATATACAAAATATTATTTTGCAAAGCAAATTTTATACTATATAAAAATATTTTAAATGACAAAGATTGTTCCCTTTTACCCTATCTTTGCCTCTACGAAGATAGAATGCGGCTCGGCATAGCCAAACCGGAAATGAAATTTCCATTTGTCTCTGCTCTCACCTTTCGCTATCTTTGCCCCATAAAAAAACGGCATATCATGAACCTCTATCTGTTCAACCCCGAAAACGACTTGGCCATAGCCTTCGGTGGAGAGAATTACACCCCTCCACCGGCAGCGCAACTCATCGGAAAAGAACTTTCCGCCCTTCCCCTTTGGTATGCCGATGACGACTCCACGATATACATACCCGATAAATTACCGTCCGATTTCCTTCACACATTAGCCCCGTTCCATTTAAAGATTTCTACGGTAACACCCGACCGGCTCGATGGAGCACAAGTAAAACAGATACATGTTTGGGGGTGGAACCGCGATTTGATAAAACGTTTGAGATTAGCGGGAATCGATAAAACCCTATTACCGTCCGCACGGCAATGCGATACCATTCGGGAACTATCCCACCGAAAATTTTCCGCCGAAATCGGGAAATACCTTCGCAACCGCATCGATTATCCCTTTCCCGAACTTCCGGTAGAACTACACACGGCCGACGAGATTCGATCCTTCACAGAACAATCCGATCGTAAAATCCTGAAAGCCCCGTGGTCGGGTAGCGGGCGCGGACTCTATTGGAATCTTTACGGATATGACACGGCATTGGCTCAATGGAGCAACGGAGTATTGCAGAAACAAGGTATGCTTATGGGCGAACCGGTCTATGACAAAATCAGCGACTGGGCTATGGAGTTTCACAGCGACGGATCCGAAGTAAAATTCGCCGGATATTCCTCGTTCCTCACCGACCGTCACGGTGCATATAAAGAAAACCGGTTGGCAAGCGATGCCGTTTTAGAACTCGAACTGACCCATGCCGTCGGCCTCGAAATCATCACTGCCGTCAAAAAATCGCTCATCGACTTTTTCACCGAACGCATAGCCCCGTACTACACCGGATATTTCGGGGTAGACATGATGGCCTATCGCGACAAACGAGGAAACACACTCTTGCACCCGTTCGTCGAACTCAATCTACGCATGAATATGGGTATGGTCGCACGCAAACTCGCCGACCGCTTTTTGCCGCCGGAGACGGAAGGGCGATACCGTGTAGACTATTATCCCAAACCGGGAGAACTCCACAACGACCACATCGCCCGACTAAAAACAAATCCACCCCGCATAACCGACGGGAAACTCCTGCGCGGATACCTCGCACTCACTCCGGTTTCCCCCCACAGCCGATACAGGGCAAGTATAGAAATCTAAATCCCCATATGTCCCTCTGCGTCAAAATGAACTACTGTAATTAAAATAAGAGAAGGGAAAACACACTTTAAATAAAACACCGGTTGGATATACCGCCCACATAAGCCATCTAAAAAAATAAACGAGCTGCAAATTCAAAAACATATACGATTGAAATATAATATTTTCCAATCCCTCCGGCTTTCGGACTCCTCCCCTATGTTTTGCAATGCAAAACATAGGGGAGGAGTGCACAATGTATCCTTATACCGAAACCGAAACGCCACTTCCAATCCTCTCCCCCTGCGTCTCCGTTAGGGAATATAGGGGGAGTGCCCGCAGGGCGAGGGGGTTGAAACGACGGAGAGGTTAAAAAAAAGCAACAGCAACAATCGGGTATCATACTCTCTCCCTGCCGTGTCCCGTAGCCTTACGGGGTGTCGCGAGCAGTATAGGGGAGACACCGAAGAAACAATAGTTTCTGAGGAGAGGGGTTAGAAAATAGTTAGGAGTATTTATTACCGTTGTAAAATAAAGGGGCTATCAAACAATATGAAATAATGAATAGGCAAAAAAAAAAATTGATTGTCTCACGACAACCAATCTTTGTTAACCTTAATCTTAATCTAATACTATGAAAAACACATTGCAAATGTATGAATTTTCTGTTATACAACATAATTTTCAAACACAATTCTAGCACATTTAACATTATTTCAAACATAAATATACTTGTACTTTATTGGATCGTCATTTTTTCAAATTATTTTTCAATCCGATTCCCATTGTAAAAGCCAATCGATGCGCTTTATTTTTCTCGTTCTTTGTACAACACCAAAGGTCAGAATTCCGACATAAACAAATAAATTTGCTTCGACCCTCGGCTTACATTATCTTTGCAGACATGAAAGAAACATCGGCTCTTATCGACAAAGCGTGTCGCAACTTGAATATCGACTCACTGAACGGCATGCAGAAGCAAATGCTCGAAACGGCTATGCGGCCAAACGACATTATACTGCTCTCACCCACAGGCTCGGGAAAAACATTAGCATTCCTTCTGCCCGTACTGTCTCGAATCTCCCCCAAAATTGCCGGAGTGCAAGCGCTCGTCATCGTTCCCTCCCGCGAGCTCGCTTTACAAATCGACAACGTATTGCGTCAAATCGCCGCAGGTATAAAAATAGTTTGCTGTTACGGCGGCCACTCCGTACGGGAAGAAAGTAAATCGCTCGCCGTAGCTCCCGCTCTTATCGTGGGAACTCCCGGAAGAATCGCCGACCACATACGCCGGGGACGAATCGTACTCGAAACGCTCGATACCCTCGTCCTCGATGAATTCGACAAATGCCTCGCCTTAGGCTTTCAGGACGAAATGCAAGAAATTATCGCTCCCTTGAAAAACGTAAAGAAAAAGATTCTCACCTCAGCGACCGACAGTGAATCTCTACCGGCCTTCACCGCTTTGAAAAAACCGGTAAAGCTCAATTTCCTCGGCTCACGGAAAGACAACGAGACTATGCCGACCGACAGACTATCGCTCTACCGAATCGACTCGCCGATAAAAGACAAATTGGAAACGCTGCTTGCCCTATTACACAACCTCAAACCGGGACTCACCCTCATCTTTTGCAACCAACGTGAAAGCGTGGAACGGGTACGGCAGTTCCTCACCGACCGGGGCATTATCACCGAAGCCTTCCACGGCGGCATGGAACAAGCCGACCGAGAAAGAGCGCTTTGTAAATTCCGCAACCACAGCAGTTACATCTGCATCTCTACCGATCTGGCCGCACGGGGGCTCGACATTCCCGAAGTCAAATACATCGTACATTACCACCTGCCCGTCGACTTCGAAAGTTTCACGCACCGCAACGGACGCACCGCCCGCATGCATGCCGAAGGAGAAGCATTTATCATTCTCGGCCCCACAGAACAAATGCCCGAATACGCAACCGAGGCGACCGACTTCCGAATCGACCCGAAAGCCAACTTCCTGCAAACTCCGCCAATGGCCACATTCCATTTCGCAGCCGGGAAAAAAGAAAAAATAAGCAAAGGAGACATCGTGGGATTCCTCACTCAGAAAGGAAAGCTCGCAGCCGACGAGATAGGGCTCATCGAGATTAAAGACCATTACAGCTATGTCGCTGTAACTCGCGACAAAGCGCACGAAACGCTCACCCGCCTCAAAAACGAAAAGATAAAAGGGAAAAAAGTAAAGATTTCTTTCGGGTACTGAAAAGCACGTTCTATTTTCCTTCCACCATCTTTTCGAACGCCTGCCACAAATTATCGGACGGGACAGGAGCCGTCACGCTCACAAGCTCCTTCGAAACCGGGTGAACAAACTCGATATGACGGGCATGTAACGAAATCCCCCCATCGGGATTGGAACGCTCCGCTCCGTACTTCAAATCCCCCTTGATAGGCGAGCCTATCTTGGCACGCTGACAGCGGATCTGATGATGCCGGCCTGTTTTCAAATCCACTTCCAACAAGGTATAACGATCGCCCCGAGCCAAAATTTTATAATCCAATACAGCCCGTTTCGCACCCGGTTTCTCCCGGTCGTACGCTACCGACTTGTTACTCTTCTCGTTTCTGACCAAATAATGCACGAGTTCGCCGCTCTCCTTTTCAGGAGCTCGTTTCACGATAGCCCAATAACTTTTCTTTACCTCGCCGTTACGAAACATATCGTTCAATCTCGCCAGTGCCTTGCTCGTCTTGGCAAACACTACCAACCCGCTCACCGGACGGTCGAGCCGATGAGTTACTCCCACAAAGACATTACCCGGCTTATTATATTTCTCTTTCAACCACGCTTTCAACATCTCGCTCAACGGAGTATCTCCCGTCTTATCGCCTTGCACAATCTCAGAGCAACTCTTATTGACAATAATCAGATGATTGTCTTCGTAAAGGACTTCCATAATTTACACAAATTTCAATCTTGTGCAAAAATAGTACAAACCGAGCGCAGAAACAAATGTGCTTGGATATATCAAGACTCCGCCTATTTTTTCGCAAGCCTTGCAAAATAGCGCAAGCCCCAAAAAAGACAAAACGAACTTTTCGTTTTTCCTATCGAATCGTAGCTTACCTTACCTTCTCTTCTCTTGCCCCGACCGAGCCCCCTATTAAAATATATAGAAAAACTTATAACCAAAGACAGGACGATAAAAAAAAATTTATTTTTGCACAGTTTTTTTGCAACCGAATGTAGAGAAATTACGTCTCTATTAGAAAACGACACATACAATGATAAAAAAAGCACTCCTCCTTGCAGGTATATTAGCGGTCTTTTCCACGACAAAAGCGCATCCCGCAACCGACAACGATACGATAGAAGTAGTTTATGCCGACACAACGGGAATCGACATCGACTCCATAGAAGCCTCGATAGATCACATAGAACTCGACGAAGTAACCGTAGAAGCCTCCGCTTGGGTACGTAAAGCAGACCGCAATCTGCTTTTCCCCAATGCCCAACAGATAAAACAGTCGAGTAACGGGTTGCAACTGCTCCAAAAGTTACAGATTCCGGGTGTTATCATTAACCCTACCGACAACAGTATCGCTTTGGCCGACAAGAACGAGGTGAGCCTGCGTATCAACGGCCGTCCCGTCGATAACAAGGATATACAAGCTCTTTCGCCCGAACAAATCGTGCGTGTCGAGTATATCGACAACCCGGGCGTGCGTTACGGTGAGGTGGGAGCCGTGATTGATTTCATTGTCAAGAATCCCACTTCGGGCGGCAGTTTCATGGGCGACCTTACCCAAAGTGTCAATCGGGGATTTGGCGAGTACTGGTTGGCAGCCAAAGCCAACAGCGGCAAGTCGGAGGTTTCCTATTCGGGTTGGTTTGCGCCCCGTTGGAATTTAAAAATGCAACGCGACAACTCCGAACATTACGAGCTGCCCGATGGTACTCGCTACACACGCACCGAAAAAAGTCTCGACGGGAGTCGTTTTGAGCAATGGAACAACGGACATTCGCTCAACTACAATTACCTCGATTCCAAAAAGCAGATGTTCAACGCGACACTCAAATTCTATAATTTTCAATACGAGAACCTTTTTCGGGGGCTTCTCACCGACCATTCGCCCGGTGGCACAACTAACCTTATGTTCGACAAAGAGAAAAATTGCCGTATTAATCCCCAGCTTAATCTTTACTATCAGAACAACCTCACCGACGACCAACTGATTATGGCCAATATCGTGGCAAGTTATGAGCAGCCCAATAGCCACCGTATCTATACCGAGGACGAACTTATTTATACCGACGATGATTTCAAGACCGGGGAACCTCTCGTCGGTATCGATAACCTTATCAAAAGCCGCACCTACTCGGTGTTGGGCGAAGTCGATTATGAAAGAACATGGGAAAACAGCCGTGTGACAGCAGGTATCCGCCACACCCAGTCGTGGATTACCAACGATTATGTGGAGCAAGGTATCGACGACCACATGAATCAGGGGAACAGCTATATTTTCGGCGAATATTGGATGCGGTTGGGAAAACATTTTGACTTCTCGGCCGGTATCGGGTATAGCCTCTATTCCTATGCACCCCGTGGACGGGAGTCCCACACCTACTCCATTTGGCGCCCCCGGTTCACGGCCCGATATACCATCGACGACTATTCTTCCCTACGATTCAACTTTGTCCGCATGGGCAGCGTAATCACCCTCGATATGCTCAGCCCCGTAGTTCAGGAAATCGACGGCATACAGCAATCGACCGGGAACCCCGACATAAAGCCCTATGCCACCTATAAATACGAACTGCAATACCAGTACAACCGGGGAATATTTTACGGAAAACTCGGCGCATTCTATACCCATGCTCCCGGTGCGATCATGCCCGAGAAAGTGTGGGTGGGCGACAAAATTCTTACTCGATACAACAACCAAAAGAATGCTGAGGAGCTACGCTTTTACCTCGATACTCGGGTGATGGTTGTCCCCGATTGGATCACCCTGAGTGCCGGGCCAGCCTGGCACCGCTACTGGATGCGGGGGAACAACTATACCCACACTTATAACAACTTTTATGCCTATGCCACCTTCGAACTTTCGCATTGGAACTTTGCGCTCGAAGGTATGCTCCAAACCAACTTTAACCGGTTTTGGGGAGAAACCCTCGAAGGCGGTGAAAATGTACACACCCTTAAACTTTCCTATAACTATAAGGATTGGAATTTCGGAGTGATGGTACTCGATCCTTTTATCAACGACTACAAAGTGAAATCGGAAAACCGGAACCGATATGCTGGATACTATCGCGAAATGACCTCAAATGCCATCAAACAAATGGTCGCATTTAGCGTGAGTTGGAACCTCAACTGGGGTCGTCAACACGAAGCCGGACAACAACGAATCGACAACTCGATCAACAGCGGCTCGGTAAACGCCGCCGGGAAATAAATATAGGAACAATACAGGGGCTATATCTGAACGATATAGCCCCTGTACTATATATGCCTTGTCGTGCAGACCCGATTACATATTCATACCGCCGCAGCAGTGGATAACCTGTCCCGTTACATACGACGACAAATCCGAGGCAAGGAAAGTAGCTACATTAGCCACATCTTCGGGCGTACCGCCTCGACGCAAAGGAATTTGTTTAGCCCATTCGGCTTTCACTTCGTCCGAAAGAGCCGCTGTCATATCGGTGATGATAAAACCCGGAGCGATAGCATTGGCACGCACGCCGCGAGAGCCCAGCTCTTTGGCGATGGACTTCGCCAAACCTATCATACCGGCTTTCGAAGCCGAGTAATTACACTGTCCGGCATTACCCGATACACCGACGACCGAAGCCATATTTATAATACTCCCGCATTTTTGTTTCATCATAATAGGAGTTACGGCATGGATAAAATTAAATGCCGATTTCAAGTTCACGGTAAGAACCATATCCCATTGCTGCTCCGTCATGCGCATCATCAAACCGTCACGAGTGATACCTGCGTTATTCACCAAAACATCGATACGGCCGAAATCCTTTACAATTTCTTCCACCACCTTGTGAGCCTCTTCGAAATTAGCTGCGTTCGAAGCATACCCTTTGGCTCTCACGCCAAAAGCGGCAATCTCTTTTTCGGTAGCTTTACCGTTCTCGTCGATAACAAGATCCGTAAATGCGATATCAGCTCCTTCCGAAGCGAATTTCAGGGCGATAGCCTTTCCTATGCCCCGTGCTGCGCCGGTAATCACAGCGACTTTTCCTTCAAGTAATTTCATAACTCTTTTTTTCATAATACAGGGACAAGACATGCGCCTCGTCCCTTTGGTTCATATTTCTATCGTTTTATTCCGTATAAAATAAAATCCAATATATAATCCTTCAATCTCGATCGGTCTATTCCCGATTCCGAAAAATTATTGCGGATATAAGGGACGTCCAGCCCCCGAAGCGCATAATGAAGCACCGAAGCAGTAGCCGTCACATTAGGAATATGAAATACACCTTGCTCCACGCCCTCGCTCAATATACTCCGCAACAAGGCCACTTCTCGCAAGTCTATACTCCTCCGGGCCTTCTCCACTTTCCAAATATCCCTGAAAAACTCCGCTCGCAATGTCCCGTTACGCACGACAGCTTCTTTCACAGCCTCCAAACGGATATTGATATAGTTGAGCAACTTCTCTTCGGGAGGCAAATCCCGGTTTGTAAGCCCCTCCAATCGAGCGTATAAATGCTTCGATTCGGCTTCCACGACGGCCCAATAAATCTCATTCTTGTTCTTGAAATAGGTATAAATCGTACGGCGACCCTTTCCCGACGCCTCGGCTATATCGTTCATCGTCGTAGCGGCCACACCCTGACGGGCAAACAACTGACGGGCAACATCGATAAGCAATTCTCGTGTACGAACCATAATCCTAATTCATCTATCTGCACATCTGTACAAAACTTGTGCGAAATTACACATTTTTATCATGAAATACCAAAGTATGCACCCCGTTTTTCCTTCATACCACGGTATTTACATTTTTAACAATAAAATAATCTTCTATCATTCAACAACTTAAATAAAATCCAAAAACAAACTACATATATTTCTCTTCAAAATATTTGCTATTTAAAAAATTATCCATACCTTTGCACTCACAAACATCGCGGGGTGGAGCAGTGGTAGCTCGTTGGGCTCATAACCCAAAGGTCGTCGGTTCGAGTCCGGCTCCCGCAACTACACAAGGACTGTAAATTACAGTCCTTTTTTATTTCCCCTTTCAAATCTAACACCTCGTCGAGTTCAAAAATAAGAATATTATACCCCACACTTGCTTAAACTGCAAAAGAACTGCTTTAACCTCTCCCCTGCCCCATAGCATTACGGGGTACTACAAAACAGCAAAGAAAAAAGACCTATATCCGATTTCATTTCCGAAGCCGGTACTACCCTCCTCTCCCCCTGTGTTTCCGTAAGGGAATATAGGGGGAGCGCCCAAGGGGCGAGGGGGTTGAAATAGAAAAAATATAGCCCACTCCCCCTACTCATCGCAAATGAATAGAGGGCCACTTCTAAACTCCTCCCTGCCGTGCCCCGTATGCGGAGTATCGCACTGCAATGAGCGGAG
>ERZ791927.1040-NODE-1040-length-23414-cov-4.059934_pt1 | contig 23414 bp, 19 predicted proteins | sample MGYA00510130_ERZ791927 | MGnify/ENA primary metagenome ERZ791927 (study PRJEB30046, sample SAMN00792055) | human gut metagenome | study: EMG produced TPA metagenomics assembly of the A metagenome-wide association study of gut microbiota in type 2...
TACGAAACTACGAAACTACGAAACTACGAAACTACGAAACTACGAAACTACGAAAATTATTTTTGTGAAAGTATTGACAACGCTAACTATTTTTAATTATATATTCATGGTGCTCTAGGCATCACATTTTCTCCATGGGGTATTCCCTACGCCGGCACTATGTGTTGCTGGCGTTTTTTTATCAATTCTTACTTTTTAATCCCACTGTCCTTTCCACCAGAAACATACCTCGTTTCTACTGTATTTTGAGAATATAGTTCCCAGAATACCAATTATATATAATACGTTGTAATATATGTATTCCAATTAAAGCCGTTATTATAATAATTATCATATATGGTTCTTTTCATGTTGATTTCGTCAGAAACAGAAAATGCTGATGATGAATTGTGAATAATCAAACTGACCTCTAATTATCCTGTATGGAGTAGTGCTTATTTTCGACTCAATTTCTACTGATTAGATTATGGTTATCAGTACAGTGGGTTATGAAAAACGGACTGGATCTGCCAGCAGTGCTTCTATTATTATTCAAAAAGAACTTCAGCCGGACAATGCTATAATCCAGGGAAAGGCTATAAGCTCTGTTGGACGGAATGTGGAAATCAGCACTGGTAAAAAGGGGAACTGACATTAACACAAGAAGGATTCCTGCAAGCAACTGCTTATCTGTCCGGAACGCAGAATTAAAGCATGACCACACAGGAGCCAGAATACTGTGGTCGTACGCATTCAGTATTGTGACAACTAATAGAAATAAAAATCTGGCCGGTGCGAATATTAAACGATGCGATACCGTATAGTGTAAGTCAAAAGTAACGGGGTATTTAAACCATCTTTTCATATTTATTTAACATAATGCAGATTCTGATGTATTAGTTCAGTTGTTCGCCAGAATCAGCGCTCGACCACGATGCGATTTTGCAGTGTGCCGAAGAAGTTCTCCATCACTGCGTTATTCAGACCGTTTCCTTTGTGTGGCATATTTTGTGCTACTCCATGGGGCTTTAACTTTGCCTATAGCCTGCCATTCGATATTGCCAACCCTGATCCGTATGTAGTTACGGGGCATCCTCCGGGCCGGGCACCGACAATGTATCGTGCACCATCGTATTAACAATCTCCATTACCGGACTTTATGACAGGCGCAGGAGAAAATCTCCCGGTTAAACTGAACGGAGAACCAGCGACAGGTACCTCTTTTTACCCTGTAGCAAGTACTCTATAACATACTCCCCCATTTTTCGTTGGCCTTCATTGCAGCAAAGTTCCGGCTCAGGATATTGGGCGCAGATCATCCTCTCAGGAATTTCAGGATCTGCCAGACGGTGCTGAGACGACGCTTACTTGTAAGGTTAGTTTTCAGACGGACAATGAAATGAGGATATGCGATAAATTTCAGTCAAAGATCCATAAAACAGAAATAATGTTATTCAGTGGTGAACAGTCCATTCCGGAGACGGAATATCTTGTTAAGGCTGTATATTATACTGGCTGTAAACAATACTGGCTGTAAACAACATGGCCACCAAGGACCATGTTGTTTACAGCATACCCTTGTTGCAAAAGCATCCCCGTCAGAACAGCACTGAGTAGTTCAGACCAAAGGTTCGGCCCCGGCCTTTGTAGTCGTACAGTGAAGCAGGGCCGTAACCCGGGCTGTAGTACAGAGGTGCACGCTGTCCCCAGACAGTGGTATAGTCACGGTCGAAGAGGTTCTCAACGCTGAAGCTGAGTGTTCCCACCGGAAGCTGCCAACTACTGATAAAATCGACGGTAGTGTAACCATTAATATCGTTACCCTCTGCATCGCTTACGTCGAAAGAAGTGGTGCTCTGTACACGCAGACTCCACGGTTCCGGCGCCCAGTTAATGTAAGCTGTCGCTTTCGATGGACTTGATTCCTTCACGTCATATTTTTGCCATTGACCGTTCACTTTCGACTCGGTTTTCAGCACATTGAAGTTCACACCGGTACTCCAGTCAGTATCCGGGATCAGGTAGTCCACCGCACCTTCCACGCCGTAAATACGGCGCCTGTCGTCCTTCACACTGATGGTCAGATCTTTATTCCTTTCCACGCTCTTATTGGAAAGCGAGTAATATGCCGCGATTTGAGTCCGCAGGTTGTCACCGGTAAAGCGCCAGCCCAGTTCATAAGAATCGACTTTCACGCCTTCCAGCTTACTGTCGCTGACGTTCACGCTCTTTGTCAGGGAAAGATGGCCGTTCACTGCTGCACCATAGATGCCGCGACCATAATATTTCCCCGGATCCGGCAATGCCACCCCCTGGGAAAAATTGAACCATGCCTGCTGACGTTCGGTGATGTGCATCAGCAGACCAGCATTGAACAGAAAGTTATCGTAATCTACCGAACCACCAGGAATGGCGTCGGCAGATATCGCCTTCCCGGCAGCAATCTTCTGTTGCTGCGTGTAGTCGATGAAATCATCTACCCTGTTCTCAGTATACTGATAGCGTACGCCACCGCTAACGGTAAAAATATCATTAATGTCATAGCTGGATTGCAGGAAGGCCGCCAGATTGGTGATGTCATATGACGGATAGCGCCCGGTGGTGTAAATCTTATGGTTGTTCAGCCCTCCGGAAGCACTTGCCTGAGCCAGATCGAAGAACATCTGGTTGGAGGTAAAGCGCTCATGCTCAGCATCCAGCCCCCAGGTGATTTGCCAGCCGTCCATCAGTTGGCTGTTCAGAGTCAGTTTCATGCCGTACTGGTCGGTATCCTGCTGTGACGAGGAGAAAGCCGTCGCCTGTTTATTCGCATTTACCGTCGGGAACGGGTAGTACCGCAACGACTCATCGCGGTAGTAAACCTGACCGACCAGTTCCTGTCCCAGGAAATCACTGTCAGAGTACTGCAGGCTGATCAAATGCCGCTCAGTGCCGGGAATGCGGTCAGAATTCAGCCCCTTACTGACGTATGGTGTGCTGCTCCCGCTGATGGCGGAAAAGCCTTTCCCGAGATTAAGCCCGTAATTGTCGTCTCCCTGACTTTTATAGTACTGCGTTATCAGTTGAAGCTGCCGGGATTCATCGATGTTCAGCGTACCGGTTCCCATGATGTCCAGCCGATTGGAGTGCTGCAGGCCGGTCTGGGTGTTATCAAGCAGAGTGGCATCGCCGTTACCGTCAAACCAGCCGCCAAATTTCTGATATGCCACGGAAAGACGTCCGGAGATATGGTCATTTCCGCCGGAGACAGCACCGGCAATGCGCTCATCGTGATCTTTACTGCTGTTAAAGCCACTTTTTGTGCCAGCCTCAAACTCCATCATGGTTTCCGGCTGACCTTTTTTGGTCACGATGTTGATCAACCCTCCGGTACTCCCGCCACCGTACAGGGCCGTCGCGCCGGAGATCACTTCAATATGGTCGATATTAAAAGGATCGACAGAGTCCAGTTGTCGGCTGTCGGAACGTGAAGAGTTGAGGCGCACACCGTCAATCAGGACAACCAGCGGGCGGCCACGCATGTTCATACCGTAGTTGGTTCGACTCTGGCTGCTGACATCAAGGCCGGGGATTAACTGAGCCAGTGCGTCTTTCAGCTCTTTACCGCCCTGAATCTGCTGCTCCAGTTCGGCATTTTCGATAACCCAGGTGGTTTGCGCCATCTCCGCTACAGTTCGATTGCTGCGGCTGGCAGACACTATGATCTCATTATCATCGTTTTGCTGGGCGACAGCTGGTGACAGCACGACAAGAAGCAGCGGACCAAGAGCCCGGGGCATATACTTTTTGCGCATCATCGTTATTCCTGAATATTTGCTGTATAGTGAGTTAAAGAAGCAGCCTCCGGCTGCGGTTTTTTCCGGCTGCCGCTGCGCCACTGAATCAGTGCGGGCGGCATACTGAGATCGAATAAATCACGCCCCAGTACGCGATTAAGAATACGTGCAGATCGCCAGGCCATCAGGCTGAGCTGGGGTTCGGCGATGCCATGAGTTTGCATGCTGGCGTTGACCGCAAAGATGTTATTTTCTTTCGGGCCACTCCATTCCAGAGTGAAGTCATCACGCACTTTAAAGGTGTTCTTATCGTGCATGGTGATCAAGGGCATCAGTGAGGGAAGTATTTGTGGCAATGCAGAACGGTAACCTGTGGCGAAAATCACCACATCACTTTCCAGGCTCTCTCTGCCCTGATCCAGATGATGTTCCATCAATAACCTCCAGCCCGGACCACTACTTTCCAGAGTTGTTACCGAGCGACTGGGTAGCAGACGGATATTTCTTGGTTTTCTCAGAACTTCAAAACGGTGGTACAACTCACGATAAATGGTCAGTAAAGAATCGGCAGTGATGCCATCCGATGTCATTTTCTGCTCATCCAGTAACTGATGGCGAATATCTTCCTTCAGTCCGGAGAAGCCTGAAATATATTCAGGTGTAAAATACTCATCAGCAAAAGCAGCCTCATCCAGTGCGTTAAAATTATTACGCCGTGAGACCCAGTTTATTTCCGCCGCTTCTCCCCATTCCCCGCGTAATGCATTAAGGAACAGGTCTGCACCACTCTGTCCTCCACCAACCACGGTTATCCGTTTTTCACTCAGGTCCGGCCGACGAAGATTCATTTCACTGGCATGGAAACAGGATTGTGTCACATGCTTCACACAGGGTGGTAAATAAGGTTGTTTTCCTGTACCAAGGCAGATATTGTGGGCAAAATATTCTCCCCGACTGGTCTGAACCAGAAACAATCGACTTTTTTTGTCGAAATCAATATTTTCAACGGTATGACTGAAATACAGGTTATTCATATCTTCAGCAGCCCAGCGGAGATAGTCAGAAAACTCTTCACGGGATACTGTACGTAGCCTGCTTGTAAGGAAGCGATAGAACTTTTTGTGCTTCACCAGATAGTTAACAAAGCTGTAGGGATTTGTAGGTGCAACTGCACTGACCAGATCTTTCAGAAAGACGGTCTGCATATGACAATCCGGTACCAGCATACCCGGATGCCAGGAAAAATGAGGATGTTCGTCAAAGAAGAGACAGTTCAGTTCTTCGATCTGATGTGACAATGCAGCAATGCTGAGATTAAATGGCCCTGTCCCGACACCAATAAAATCGACACTTTTTTTCATGATTCATATTCCTGAGTTACCAGCCACAGCGGATTTTGCAGATTCTCAAGGTAATTCGGCAGCATGCGACTGCCGCCATCCAGGTCCGGCCAGGTCAGTTTTACCGGGTTCAGCACCACGCGAATGATTTGTGGCCTGAAGAGTGAGAAAAGCGCAAAACGCTCTGCCATTTGTGGATGTTTGTTCATGTAATCACTCAACACTGCTGCCAGCAGTTGATAAAATCGCCTTTCAGGTACGCCAAGACGAACCATCAGTGGCGAAATAAAACGCAGTACTGTCACGAAGTGGCCCGTCTGCAAATCATGGATTAAGTAGTCCGCACTCAGACGGGATGTGACATCACGCACCTCCTGAGGCAAAGAGTCCATTTCGGGAAACGCTTCTTTCACCAGCCGCATATCGCCCTGGAAGTCTTTCAGCAGAACACGCTGTGGTACCCCCTCTTTCATGGCGAGCGTTATATTTTGTCCGTGTGCAATAAGCGCGACACCGTAGCGGCAAAGCAGGTGATACAGCGGAACCACAACCACCCGGAACAATTGCGTAAGCCAGGTTTCAGCGTCCAGTCCGGAGCGGTCGATATATGCGCCTGCCAGCGGCTGATTGTTTTCGTCGCACTCCATCAGTGTTGCCATCAGAACAGGACTTTCATCCGGTTTCAGCCAGCGGCACGGATTCTCCCGCCAGATAACACCAAGCATTTCCTGGTAGCGATAGGGAGCCCGGGCAAGCGCGGCATAGCCTTCATGGGACACATAGCCTGCAGCCGGTTCACCAAGGATCACTGCGCCGCTTTGCACCAGGGTGGCGTCGGTCGCAAAAACCTGTTGCAGCCAGCGTGAAGCCAGTGGTCCGGCAGCGATATATCTGCCAGGGATCCCCCGGTAGCATGAGGTGTTGTAGATGGTCAGCGGCAGCTTGATATCCAGCCCTCCCCGGCGGCTGGCGTTGGTCAGGGTACGCAGCGACTGCTGGGCGAGCCACTGGTCGCCAAACTCGCCGAGAGACACCATCCTGCCTTCGGCAAAATCAGCGATGAAGTCTGTGGCGATTTTTTGCTGCCACTGCCACGGATGTACCGGCAGCGGCAGCCAGTTGTGATCCAGCCCGTTTTCCTGCCAGACCTGACTGAAGCGTGTAAACTCCTGCGGATCCATTGCGGCAGTCAACAACTGCTGAATATCCAGATCGTTATCGCAGCGCCAGATCATATGTTCACGTTTTACCGCCAGCCAGTGCAGTCTGAAGGTGTTGGTATACTCTGGCGCATATCGTTCCAGCGCCTCTTTGCCCCAGCCACGGCGACCTTTATTAAAAACGAATTTAGGATGACCGCTCAGCAGGCATTGCAGACGATCGGCATCAAGATTAATCAGGTCACTGGCACTCAGTCCGCGACGGGCCTTCAGCAGTTGCAGGTCGCCCAGTAGCGTGGCATACAAATCCTGCATATGCTCTGCAACAGTGGCATCACTCATTGACAGCACCGGCTTTAGCTGCATCAGCAGCGTCTGCGCCAGTACTGGTTCGTCCGTGCAGCGCAACGTTTGGGCATCAATCCACAGCCAGCCCCAGATACCACGTTCAGCGATGAAGCGCCATTGTGCTCCCGGCAGGTTAATGCAGTAGTGGTCATCGCCCTGAGATTCCGCGTGGAAAACCTGCTCATACTCCATCTCAGACAACATTTTTGCCACCAGCCGACGGTTAACAAAATCCCAGTCCTTGTGATTCATTACAGACCGACCTCCGTGAAGAAGTGATGACGATCCGCCATCACCATGCGCGAGCGCTTATGTGGGAAGTCGAACTCTTTAATTGTCCGGTATCCCGCAGGCTCAAGATGGCGGAACAGGCGCTGGTTATCGGTGCGTGGCTCCAGTACTGTGCGCTGCGTACGGGGCTCATCCAGCAGCAGGTAATGTGTCAGCCCGCGCAGCCAGCTTTGCACATAGTGGGCCCCGCGCCATTGCTGTTCACCAACCAGCAGATGCAGGCCACGGTCAAAGGGCTGCCACGAATAGTGACGACCAATGCGGTCTTCCGCCGCCCAGTAGATTTCGAAATAGCTGAATGGCCGATCGTCGAAGCACCCAATCAGCGGGAATGCATGTTTACCGGTGAGCTGGCGCTCCAGATAGGCGGTCTGTACCTCCAGTGAGCCACTTTGCTCCCAGAAATACTCAACGCGCGGATCATTCATCCAGCGGGTGAAACGTTCTGCATCAGAAACGGGATCGGCAATGCGGAAACTCAGCATCCTGCGAATACGTGGATCGTAACGGCGGTAAACCTCACCCTGTGGACGGGGTGGGCGCTGCGGGAAATAAATCTCACGCTCTGCATCAAAAACCATTTCACCGGAGGCCCGGTTTGCCGGTGAACTCAACCATAACGGTAACTGCCAGAAGGCAGTACGATGGATAATGTCGCTTTTTACCTGCCCAAAAAGCGTCAGCGCCTGTGGCTCCTCACGCCATTCGGCCCAGGGGAGAGCCACTGCTGACAGTTGTGGTGCGGCGATAAATATCTGATCCAGCGCATCGCACAGCCACCCTGTCGGCAGCTCCCCGGAACAGTGCAACACCGCGCTATTGTCCAGTCCCCAGCCAAGATTCAGGGGCTTGTCGAGTTTTTCACAGCGCAGTCCATATCTGCTGTGAATAATGTTTGCCTCAGACATTCAGACCTCCTGAGCCTGCAGCGGGTTAGCGAAATCGAAATAGATCACCGAAGGGTCAACAATGGTGTTCTCGTTATGATCGTTCAGATAACAGAAAAAGTTACCTTTTACGTTCCAGTACGGACTTTCCAGCACGTAGTTGAGACAGGTTTTATGAGTCACCTGATCACGCACTTCAGCCAGCGATGCTCGTACACGAGCCATCAGATTCGATTCGCTGTCCAGCCCGGCAGCCCCCAGCGCAGCGGTCACAGCAAAAGTGGAGTTAACCAGCAGGTAATAAGGGAAATAGCGCAGCAACTGCTCATGGGTGAAAATATTTTCCGCCTGCGCCTCGCCAATAGAATCGAGCCAGTCTGTCGCGTGAGGCATAAAAGCGCTGCCCTGACAGTCACGGTAAATAAATCCGACCGGCAGATCCCCAAGCATCTGGACAAGAATATTTTGCTGATGCGCCAGCAGCACCAGGCCGTAATCCGCTTCAGCCGTAAACAGCGGCTTTAGCACTTGCTGACAGTATGCATCGACCCATGCATGGGCGGCCTGTTGCACAGTGATACCGAGGCGATCGCTCAGGCGTTTTACCGCCGAAACCAGCAGCGAATCACCGCCATCAGGTGCGGCCTGAGTCAGGGAGACCAGTACGTTAGTCTGGCTTTTCGGCTGATCCACCAGCAGATTTTCACGCAGGGCAAACAGACTTTCCTGCATGATGTTGCCGTTAAGATCGAGCAGCCCGGCCCAGCCATCCTCCTGCATTACCCGGAAAGTCGGGAAGCGGACCTGTAGCATCTGCCAGCCGTCGGTTTGAGCCAGGCGTGCCAGGCGCATCCCACGCTTCACTTCTTTCACGGACAGAGTACGGATGGAGTTGGTCAGCCGTACGCTCAGGGAGAACTTGATCATATCGCGGCTGGTGGCACAGTAGAGGGAACGGGAAGAGGTGGTCGGCAGCCACGACGTGCCGGCCTCACCTAAGTCTTTAATCAGCCCTTTAGCAACAAGTGCCTGGCACCACCCCTGCTGCAAAAGATATTCCCCCTGCCACGGGTGCAACGGGAACAGCCATTGGTTGTCACTTAATTCGTTGAGTAACTGAGGCGCATTCTCTGCGGCAAATCGCGTCAGCCGCTGTTGAAGGTTGAGATGCAAACTTTCACCGGCGATTTGCGTTTTATCCACCGAAAACCACCGCAGTGGGAAGTGGGGTGCCATATCAGGCAGGTAGCGTTCAGCCTCCCGCCGGTTAAACGGTTCATGAGACTTAGGCGCAGGGTGGAAAGCGTGTCCTGTCAGCAGCGCCTGCTCAGCCTCGCCAAAATTCAACGCTTTTTCACGCAGAGCGGCCCAGTCATGACGGGCATCAATTGCCTGTTGCGTATGGACATGGCTTTCCAGCACGCGCTGGTGGAAAGTTTCGCAGAGGGGAACGGGCAGAAACAGTTGATGGCGTAGCTTATCAATAATAAGCCGGGAGAGAGTGGTAAAGTCGACAGGATAACTGCCTGATGCCGTGACCAGACGTGCAGGAAATGCAAAGCGGTGATGCTGGGTTGGGGAGAAATAAGCCACTCTGAAATGGAGCGATTTCTGCTCATCCAGCGGGATGAGCAATTCGTCTGGCGGGTATTCTGTCAGTTTCCAGTCTGTGGTTTCACGAATCAGTGCATTCAGGAAGCACTGCTCAGCCACATCTGTGGCTGGTTTTTCAGAGGGCAGGGTCATAGTCAAACAGCTCCCACACAGTAAAATAATAACAATTATGTCAATAATGATTCTCATTATCAACAATAAATGTTATTGTCAGATAAATTAATTTTACAAATAAACACAATTAATACATGGAGTTGAAACATTATAATGTCACCAGGGATCGAAGATACGCCCCAAAAACCACTGTCCTGCTGGCCACTTGCGTTCAGTGCTGGGCTTCTCGGTATCGGACAGAACGGTCTGCTGGTTGTGCTCCCTGTTCTGGTCATACAGACAAATCTGAGTCTGTCTGTATGGGCTGCCCTGCTGATGCTTGGCTCAATGCTGTTTCTGCCATCGTCCCCGTGGTGGGGAAAGCAAATTTCCCGTACTGGCAGTAAACCTGTGGTGTTGTGGGCTCTGGGAGGATATGGCATAAGCTTTACCCTGCTAGGGCTGGGAAGCGTGCTGATGGCTACCAGCGCCATAACAACAGCGGTGGGACTGGGAATATTAATCATCGCCCGGATCGCCTACGGGCTGACCGTGTCGGCAATGGTGCCAGCCTGTCAGGTCTGGGCATTGCAGAGAGCTGGAGAAGGGAATCGCATGGCCGCTCTGGCAACCATCAGCTCCGGCCTGAGTTGCGGCAGGCTATTCGGGCCGCTGTGCGCGGCAGCAATGCTGGCCATTCATCCTCTGGCGCCACTGGGGCTGCTGATGCTGCTGCGGTTGCCCGGCACACCACCACAGCCCACACCGGAGTGCAAGAGCGTCAGTCTGAAGCGGGATTGTCTGCCTTATCTGCTTTGCGCAGTTGCAGATCTCTCTGACGGAGGGCTTCAGCCTGCTCAGAGAGCAGCCTTTCCAGCTCAGTGATACGAATGAGGTATTTCCGACTCATGACCGTTTTTATAATCCGGCCATGACATTTTTACAACATTGTCAGTGCGTTAAGACGGGATGTTTTTGGCTGACGCCAGTCCAGCTTATCGAGGAGCATTGCCAGCTGCGAGCGGGTAATGGATACCTTACCGTCACGCACCGCAGGCCAGATAAACTGGCCTTCCTCCAGGCGTTTGGTGAACAGGCACAGACCATCAGCATCAGCCCAGAGGATTTTAATCATGTCACTCCGTCGGCCACGGAAGATGAACAGGTGACCGGAGAAGGGGGTCTCATCCAGCACATGTTGTACCTGTTCACCCAGACCGTTGAAGGATTTACGCATATCAGTAACGCCGGCAACCAGCCAGATTCGAGTGTCTGATGGGAGCGAGATCATCGCCCCCTCCCGGTCAGTTCACGGATCAACACCGTGAGCAGCTCTGGTGAAGGATTTTCCAGCGTCATGTTACCGTGGCGGAACTCAACTTTACAGGAACTGGCACTGACTGTGCTTTGTGAAGGAGTGGATAAAAGCGGAGTAAGAGCCGCCATAGGCTCTTTCTGCTCATCAGGCGTTATCTCAACAGGTAATAATTCAACGCCAGCGCCAGAAGAGGTTGTTACCGGAAGACGCCGCGATATACGCCCTTCGTTCTGCCAGAGCCTGAGCCATTTGAACAGGAGGTTATCATTGATATCGTGTTCCCTGGCAATACGGGCAACAGAGGCTCCTAGTTGTGAAGCCAGTTTAACCATTTGAAGTTTAAACTCATTTGAAAATGTTCTGCGGGGTTCTGCGGATAATATTTTCTGTTCCATAACAGGTGTCCACTAGTTGATGAAAAGGTGGGCACCTACGTTACCAATACTGGCTTAATGGCTACATACGGCGGTCAGTTTACGCTTACCATGTATCTGGCGAGTGAAGCTTTATGTCGTGTTCTGGCGTGTCCTGTGTTAGTTAGAACACGCCATCGATGGTCAGCAGGTTCATATTGCACCAGAGCGGATACAGCGTGGTGTTATGTCAGGGCTGCGCTGTTTACGTGAACACGTGGCGTACGGCCCCGCTTCCTGGCCGCTGCTGGGCATGGATCACGGCGCGACAAAGGGGCGACTACCTGGCAGCATGTGTCCAGCCGGTTCACAATCTGGTGAAGGTTCCTTACGCTCATGGGCCATACTGATAATTCACCAGGCCATCATTTCCAGAGGAAGACGCCGTTTGCGTAGCGTGACAGTGTCGGACTCTTCAGGGCTGTGGGTAATCAGTTCCGGGGCAAGATAGTCGCAGAGGGTTACGCAGAGAATGGTAACTGGACACTGGATCGATCAACCGATCCTTAACTGAGCGGCATGACAGCTTTCTGATGGTTTTTTTTTGATAATCTTCACATTGTGCTTCTTTTCTGTTGGATAATCTTTGTACTTGGTGGTGTACTAGGTATCCCATTATGCAGTTAAGTGAAGGTGATTAAAAATGCAATGTGAATTTAAAGGGGTCATATCAGCATTACCCACTCCTTATGACCAATCCCAGCAAATCGATATGGAGAGTCTTCGAAAACTGATCCGTTTTAATATCGAACAAAATATTAAGGGATTGTATGTTGGAGGCTCTACTGGAGAAGCATTTCTTCAGAATGTTGCAGAGCGAGAAAAAATTCTTGAAACAGTAGCCGATGAATCAGATGGAAGACTGACACTTATAGCGCATGTGGGCGGAATCAGTACGGCAGAAAGCGAGGTACTTGCAAAAGCTGCAAAAAAATACGGATATCATGCTATATCTGCTGTTACTCCATTTTATTATCCTTTTTCATTTGAAGAGCATTGTATCCATTACAGGAAGATTATTGATTCTGCAGATGGACTTCCGATGGTAGTTTATAATATACCGGCTCTTAGCGGAGTGCGTTTTTCTTTAGATCAGATAAATGAGCTTGTCACAATACCCAGGGTTTGTGCATTAAAACAGACATCCGGTGATTTATTCCAGATGGAACAAATCAAAAGGAATCATCCAGAGCTTGTGTTATATAATGGTTACGATGAAATATTTGCATCAGGGTTAATTGCAGGTGCAGATGGGGGAATCGGTAGTACATATAATATAATGGGGTGGCGTTATCTTGAAATATTTGAAGCAGTCAAAAACAATGATGTGATTAAGGCGAAGGAAATACAGGTAGCCTGTAACCAGGTTATTGACACTCTTATTCAGAGTGGTGTCCTGGCAGGTATAAAAACTCTTCTTTACTATATGGGGATTATAAATACTCCTGTATGCAGAAGTCCTTTTTCTCCGGTAAAGGAAAAGAATCTGGATGTATTATCAAAACTTGCAGAGCGACTGCTCGAAGAACATGACAGAAACAAAAAAATGAAAATAATCTGAATAATTGCAAGATTGTTATATAGGTGAAAATGAATGATAACACTGGCTGTTGATATAGGAGGAACGAAAATTTCAGCGGCGTTGATATCTGATGACGGTTTATTTTTGCTGAAAAAACAGATATCAACACCTCATGAAAGATGTCCTGACGAAATGACAGGGGCTTTACGTCTACTGGTTTCTGAAATGAAGGGAACAGCGGAGCGATTTGCAGTAGCATCAACAGGGATTATTAATAATGGAGTATTGACAGCTCTGAATCCAGACAATCTTGGAGGGCTGAAAGAGTATCCTCTGAAAAATATAATGGAAGATATAACTGGTTTAAATGGAAGTGTGATAAATGATGCCCAGGCAGCCGCATGGGCAGAATATACAGTTTTGCCAAAAGAAATTTGTGATATGGTTTTTATAACCGTTTCTACGGGGGTTGGAGGGGGAATTGTAGTTAACAGAAAATTATTAACAGGTGTTTCTGGATTAGCCGGACATGTTGGGCATATATTGTCCGGAGTAACGGATACAGAATGTGGATGTGGTCGTCGGGGATGCGTTGAAGCGGTTTCATCTGGTCGGGCCATCATGGGGGCAGCAAAAAATAAACTTGCAGGATATAGCACCAAATATATTTTTGAATTAGCGAGACAGGGATATAAGGAAGCAGAATTTTTGACAGAGCGTTCTGCCAGTACTATTGCTGAATTAATAGTAAGTTTAAAATTACTGCTTGATTGTCAGGTTGTTGTTGTCGGAGGAAGTGTTGGACTTGCTGATGGGTATGTTCAGAAAGTGTCGAAACATCTTTCCATATATTCTGAAATTTGTAATGTAATGCTGTTTCCGGCATATTTCAGAAGTGACTCTGGTCTTATTGGTGCAACTCTTTGGGACCGGGATTGTATTACTTAAAGTAATACTCCAGTGTATTATAAATCCGCTATTATTGTGAGGTTTAATATGGACTCCTGTATTCAGAAAAAGCAGGTTTGGTATAAGCATCTTTCACCCAGACAGTGGAAGATATTCGGTGCGGCATGGACAGGTTATTTACTTGATGGTTTTGATTTCGTTCTGATATCTCTGGTTCTTACAGAGGTTCAGCATGAATTCGGCTTGACGACAATAGAAGCGGCAAGCCTTATTTCCGCTGCTTTTATTTCCCGATGGTTTGGGGGGCTTGCTATTGGCGCTTTATCGGACAAGATGGGGCGCAGGATGGCAATGGTTTTAAGTATAGTGCTATTCTCTCTCGGAACCCTTGCCTGTGGTCTGGCTCCTGGATATGCAGTGATGTTTATTGCTCGCATTGTTATTGGGCTTGGTATGGCAGGTGAATATGGCTCAAGTGTAACATATGTTATCGAAAGCTGGCCTGTTCATCTCAGAAACAAGGCAAGTGGTTTTTTAATTTCTGGATTTTCTATTGGGGGAGGTTTAGCTGCACAGGTTTATAGCATTGTAGTACCACTATGGGGCTGGCGTTCTCTTTTCTTTGTCGGCATGCTTCCAATATTATTTGCTTTTTATCTTCGCAAGAATCTTCCGGAGTCTGATGACTGGCAAAAAAGGCAACAAGAGAATAAACCCGTCAGAACAATGGTGGATATTCTGTACAGAGAAAAGAATAAATACATAAATATTCTTCTGTCTTGTATTGCATTTGCATGTCTATATGTTTGTTTTTCAGGCGTCACTGCAAACGCTGCTTTAATCACAGTTATGGCATTGTGCTGTGCGGCTGTTTTTATCAGTTTTATATATCAGGGTATGGGGAAAAGATGGCCAACAGGCATTATGTTGATGCTTGTGGTTATGTTCTGTTTCCTCTACGGATGGCCACTGCAGGCTTTTCTTCCTACATGGCTTAAGGTTGATATGCAGTATTCACCAGAAACTGTTGCTCTCATATTTATGCTGGCAGGTTTTGGCTCTGCAGCTGGAAGTTGTATAGGTGGTTTTATGGGGGACTGGCTTGGAACCCGAAAAGCATATGTTATATCACTTCTTATCGGTCAGCTTGTTATTATCCCCGTTTTTCTTGTGGACCGGGACTATGTATGGTTACTTGGCCTTCTAATCTTTACTCAGCAGGTTTTTGGTCAGGGGATTGGTGCTCTGGTGCCGAAAATAATCAGTGGTTATTTTAATGTGGAGCAGCGTGCGGCAGGACTGGGGTTTATTTATAATGTAGGTTCACTTGGTGGAGCATGTGCGCCTATTCTTGGTGCAGTTGTTGCGTCTCATACAAGTCTTGGTACAGCAATGTGTTCTCTTGCTTTTATCTTAACATTTGTTGTTCTTGTCCTTATTGGTTTTGATATGCCATCACGTGTACAGAGATGGATCCATCCAGAAGCTGCGCTTGAATATGATACTGTCGATGGAAAACCTTTTTATGGAGCAAGAAAAAAGAATGTTGCAGAAGAATAACGGATGCTATCAGGGAATAAAAAAATGATTCATTACAGGGAGAATATATATTCTCTTGATAATTATGAGCGTTACATAACTGACAGTTCGCTATTTGAGAATACTGGCGATGGCATAATATATACAGGTATTGTGCCCCTTATTACAGTTGTTGAGCCTGTTGTATCTAATCAACATAGTGTGCTGATTATACCTGGAGGTGGATACAGGAGGATTGTTTATGAAAGAGAGGGACTTGATGTTGGCAGATGGATAGCAGGTCAGGGATATACGGCATTTATTCTTTCTTACAGAATGCCCTCCGTTAATGGTTATTATTCCTTTGCAGATGCGAAGAATGCCCTGAACTTTATTTCTTACTGGGCCGGAATGTCGGAGAGAACATTTAAGAGTGTTGGGTGTATGGGGTTTTCGGCAGGTGGTCATCTTGCTGGATATATTACTCATCTCCATTATGAGGAAGAGACTTCTGTGCGTCCTGACTGGATGGCTCTGATATATCCAGTTATATCTCTTGACAGGAGTATTGCTCATCAGGGATGCCGGAAACGTCTTCTGGATGCAGGTGAAAGTGAATATTCAGCCAGTCTTGAAAATAGTGTTACAGAGTATATGCCACCAGTCTTTATTGTGCATGCAACAGATGATAAGGATGTTCCAGTTATTCATTCTCTGAGATATTTTAACTCTATTCGGGATAAGGGACATCATGCAGAAGCTCATTTTTTTGATAAGGGGGGGCATGGATTTGGTGTATCCGGAAAAAATGGATATCCGATAGAAAAATGGCAAAGCCTGCTTCTGGAATGGCTTGCGGAACATAAGTTTCATTGAGAAATCAAATTACAAGTGATAAATATATTTAATGATGAGGCATTTATGAAAAAATATTATCCACTATTAACTGTAATTCTTCTTGGTTTACCTTTGTGCTCTCAGGCATTAACTCTTAATCTACGTGGGGGATACAGAAGCGCCAGTCACGCTTATGAAACGTTGATTCAGGTTAGTCAGGGGTGGAATAATGGTTGGTGGGCAAGTTTTGAGTCAAACACCTGGAATACAATTCACAACAATGAAAATGAATTGTTTGCACTCAATTATAATAAAATAGATATAAATAAAACATATAAAATAGATGACAAATGGGCTCTAATCCCAGGGATTCAGACACAATGGATGTCAGCAGGAAGTCAGTATAACCCTTATCTGAAAATTTCGTATCAGGCAACGCCAGATCTTAATCTGGCCTTACGCTATCGCTATGACTGGAAAGCTTTCCGACAGACGGATTTAGATGGCAACAGGGCGCGTAATGATCAGCATCAGTTTGATGGTTATGTGACATACAAAATTAATGATTCATGGTTGTTTGCATGGCAGACCACGGTATATACGAAGGTTAATAATTTCAAATATGGGAATCATAAAAAAACAGCAACTGAAAATGCATTTGTTCTGCAATATAAAATGTCACCGGTGTTCACCCCATATATAGAATATGATTACCTGGATAAACAAGGGGTGTATAAGGGGAAAGATAATAAACATGAAAATAGTTACCGTGTCGGTGTTCTGATTAATTTTTAAAAGGTGATTACAATGAAAGTGAAAAACTTTATATATCTTCCCTTCTGCTTGTTTATTGGAACGTCGGTAGCCGGAGCTTTACCGGAAATTCCTGAACCATTTAAATATGGTGTAGGAGGGATCGAGAATGGTAAAATATATATAGGACTGGGAAGTCTGGGAAATAACTGGTATATGATAGATACAAACCAGAGTGAAAAAAAATGGACTAAGATAGCACAATGGCCGACAGTTCCCAGAGAGCAGGCAACAGCTACTATTATTGATGGTAAGATCTATGTATTTGGAGGAATTGGAAAAGATAAAAGTGGAGTCATAACCTTACAAAAAGATGTCTATTCCTATGATATTGCTAAAGATAAATGGGAAAAATTGATGACCCGTCCCCCTGTATCTCTTGCCGGTCATGTTTCTTTTATCCATAATGGTCATGCGGTATCTACTGGTGGTGTAAATGAGAATATTTTTAATGGATACTTTTCAGATGTCGAGTTATCAAAAGGGAATTCCGCGCTGACAGAGAAAGTCAACAGGGATTATTTTAGTAAACCTGCTGATGATTATTTTTTAAATAATCATATAATTTCTTATGACCCGTCAAAAAACCAGTGGAAGAACCTGGGAACGACTCCATTTCCGGGAACTGCTGGTTCATCGGTGATTTTTGCAGAACAGCAAATTTATATACTGGGAGGGGAGAGAAAACCGGGGCTTCGTTCTGTTAGATCCTGGACGGGGGAGCTTTCGCATGATCGAATTAAATGGTCTGAACTTCCACCAGTAGCTTCACCCGAGGGGGTGTCAGGAGCATATGCCTCTGTTATTGATGGAAATATCTTTCTGGCCGGTGGTGCATATTTCCCGGGGGCGGCAGAAAAGTATAGCAATGGTGAATACTGGTCTCATAAAGGACTGGATAAAGCCTATTCAAAAGAGATATATCAGCTAATAAAAAATGACTGGAAAAAAGTTGGTTCTTTGCCGGAAGGACTTGCTTATGGTGTAAGCCTGCCCTGGCAGGGGGGGATGCTCATTCTGGGTGGGGAGAAAAAAGATGGTAAAGCTGTTTCAGATGTTATTTATCTGAAAAAAAATGACAAACAAATAAAGATTGTTAAATAACTGTAATGCAGGTGACTGTATTAGTTGTTCAGTCACCTGAGTTATTTTAATGGGGTTTATAATGAATAAAGATAAATCTTTAAATGAAATGATGTTAAGCTTGTTTAATAAATCAACTATTGTTGACTTGTCAAGTGAGACAATATCTGAGAGTAAATCTCTTTCAGGCCGTATTTATCAGGATCCTGAACATAACGGGGAATTTGAACTTGATCGTGTATTGACAGATATTTATGCTCCTCAGTTAATTATTTTTTTACCAGATAAACCAAATGGAACAGGAATATTGATTATTCCCGGGGGGGGCTACCAGGCTGTTATGTTAGATAAGGAAGGTACAGCTCTTGCTCCAGAGTTTTTATCTCAGGGCTATACATTATTTGTTCTTAGGTACAGATTACCATCGCCAGCTGAGGAAGAAAATATAAACAAAACTTTTATTGATGCAATATCTGCAATGCTTTATATTCGTAAGAATGCTGATAAATGGCATCTACAGCGTCATCGTATTGGTGTATTAGGATTTTCTGCTGGGGGGCATATCGCCTCAACGTTTGTGAATCAGATTTGTGATTTCAAACGTTCTTCTGACAGTAAAGAACAAGAGATTTTCGCTATTCCCGATTTTGTCGGGTTAATTTATCCTGTAATATCAATGAAAGATGATGTGACACATCCAGGCTCCAGGAAGCAATTACTGGGGGATAATAGTACCTCAGAAAATATAATACAATATAGTGCGGATCTTAATGTCACATCATGTTTTCCTCCTGTGTTTTTACTCCATTGTTGTGATGATGATCTTGTGTCAATTGAAAACAGTCTGCTCATGTACCGTGGCCTAATAGAGAAAGGCGTTTCTGCTGAAATGCATCTCTATGAGAAAGGAGGGCATGGTTTTAGTATTCAGTGGGCCACAGATCTTCCTGTTGGAGGATGGATAAAACTGTTTATGGACTGGATGTATTCTCATGGATTTAAATAATATTTATGGTGACTACCTGGTGAAGCGTCGAGTAACTATGATGCTTCAATTCGTTTATAAAGGTGATTATACATTAGCTGTTCAGCTTTATCACAATCATGCTCTTTTATGGCCGTAAGTATTTCAATATGCTGCTGATGGGTTTTTTTGTTATTTTCATATGTCATTTTATTCTTTTCCAGAGGTTTGGCCATTATCAGCCATTCAGAAAATGCTGAGTGTATTGTTTTTAATACTTTATTGTCAGGTATATCAGCAAGTATACTATGAAATTCAATATCATATTGAGCATACACTTCGGGGGTTCTCAGTGAGTTATGATGGATACTGAGCACCTTCTCAAGCCTGTGAATATCCTCAGGCGTTGCATTTTTTGCTGCATATCTTACAAGGTTGGTTTCAAAAAAGATGCGTAGTCTTTCAAAATCCTTGATGCCATCAGCTGTAGATAAAAAATCTTTAACAATGCCTGATAACCCATTAATGATGGTTTCTGGTGATGGACGGCAGACACTGGCTTTTTCTCCCTTGTTATACCGGATTAGCCCTTTATGTCTGAGAGATGATAAAGCCTCTCTGACAGATGGTCTTCCAACGCCAAAGAATGCCATAAGTTCACGTTCAGAAGGCAGGTATTCACCTTCCCTTATCTCCTCCTGGCGGATCATTCTTTCAAGCTCTTCGGCAACGATTTCTGAAAGTTTTTTTGTAACAATGGGCTTTCTGGTCGTTGTTAGCCCGGGTAACACGGTTTTTTTGTTGTCGGACATATATTGATTTATATGGATTAGAGCAAATGAGTTTTTAATTTAACACTTTCTTTTAATAATGAAAATATTTAATTAAATCTATTATGTAAAGGGGGGATGATGTATCATCATGATTTTAATGAAAAAATAGGTTTCTGGTATGTGATAGCCCTCGCAGGACAGTCTAATGGTATGGCCTACGGTGAAGGTATTCCCCTGCCAGATACACTCGACAAACCCGAGTCCCGTGTAAAACAACTGGCTCGTCGAAAAACAATCACACCAGGAGGAAAAGAGTGTAAATTCAATGAGATTATTCCGGCAGATCACTGCCTGCATGATGTTCAGGATATGAGTGGATATCACCATCCGGCTGCTGATTTGCATAAAGGGGAATATGGTTGTGTCGGACAGGGATTGCATATAGCTAAAAAGTTACTGCCATACATACCTGAGCAAGCAGGGATATTACTGGTTCCTTGTTGCAGAGGAGGTGCCGCCTTTACTGTTGGAGCTGAAGGTATGTATGTACCTGATACAGGGGCAACAGCTGATGCAATGCGGTGGGGCACCGGAACAGCACTCTATGAGGACTTAGTAGCCCGGGTTAAGGTAGCTCTGGAATATAACAGAAAGAATAAACTGCTATCTGTCTGCTGGATGCAGGGGGAGTTTGATCTTATGTCACCAGATTATGAAAAGCATCCTGACTTGTTTTATCAGATGGTAACTTCTTTCAGGTCTGAGTTATCTGAATACTCATCTCAGTGTGTTGGTAATTCGTCAGAAAGAGTTCCATGGTTGTGTGGTGATACAACCTGGTACTGGAAGGAATCTTATCAAAAAGAATATGATTTTATATATGGACATTACAGACAACGGACTGATGATGAAATACATTTTCTCAGCTTTCAGGATAGTAACCGACATGAATTAACTAATGAGCCAGAAGAAGATGCCGATGATTTATCTGTCGGGTATCTGGGGTCATCATGGAGGACAGAATTAAGCTGGACAACGTCACAGAGAAGTACACATTTTAATTCAATGGCCAGAAGGGGAGTTATTGCTGAATGTTATGCGCAAAAAATAAGAAATTATTTGTAGACAAGTTCAGGATATATCTACAGCTCTGACATGATTCTCTGAGAGACATGACGGAGTGGCGGGGCAGCAAGCCAGAACACTGCCTGACATGCTTTCATCAGACGCAGGTCCTCTCTCATATCCTCTGATTTACTCCAGTAAGGTGATGATCATATCTTTATTTGATAGTACGGTAATGCCAGATAAATACAGACACAATGGTAAATAATATAGTTGCAAATAATGCTGCCATAATCAGCGCGATTGCGACACCTGTTTTCGATACCAGCGGCACCAGCAAAGCGCACAGTCCATAGCCAAGTGTGTGACTGGTAGCGAGCCAGCCCGCGCCTGCGCCATCAGCCAGCTTATCATTCAGTAGAAGTTGATAAGCGGGTGTTGCCAGAGCTGCTCCAAATGACAGCACTGCACAGCCCGGGTAAAACAACCATAGCTGTTCGGAGAGCATGATAGCCAGACCACCACTCATCAACACTCCGGCACTCAGGAGCAGGGCCACCGGAGTCAGGCGCTGCGGACGGAGTACCCCGAACTGCGCGATAAGCGCAGCTACTGCGGACAGACCCAACAGCCAGGCCACCTGTTGGCTAATGGCGGTGGTATCCGTGGCGAACTGGCGAGTAAGGGCAGGCGAAAGTCCAAGCTGCATCATGCTCACCGCCGCAGCCAGTAAAGCGATTGAAGAGCGGCACATCCTTATTGCAAACAAGCAGGTGATCATAAAGAGAAAGGATATGGGAACTGGCACCGCCAGATTGAGCCGTTTTAACAATATAACCGTGCTCAGCGAGTTCATATTGCTCAGGTTTTTCAATCCAGTCGCCGGCAACGCTCTTCAGTAGCCTCTCTGAGTCATACAGATATTGACGCCACTCCTGCTGCAAGGCGGCATATCGTGCTTCCCGTTCTTCATCCGTTTCGGCAGTCTTATCAACGCTGTCATCAAAGTTGATAGAGAACGTGGTATGGGTCGTCTTGTATTTGTCATACTGCCCAATCTCACCAATCGAAAATGCTCCTTTTGGCAAAGGTTCAAGCAGGTCTCTGGGAATGGAGGTCGCTGGCGTCGGATATAAAAAACCCTCACGGCTTAGCAAGGCTGGCGTCACTATCGGGGTAACAATATCAGGCGCACCTGCAGAACGGTCCTTACCATGCTGCAGTAACCGGAAATAAACTTTTGGGCGCAAGATGACATCGACCGTTTCGACATCGTCTTTTTCTCCCTTAAAAAATTTACTGACAATCGCTTCGTCAAGACGTCCCGCCGCTATCCCATGCCAGTGAGTGAAATTTTTGGCGTCTTTCCGTTCAAAACTGCCCTTTCCTGACTCAGCATCCGCAAGCGAGTTGCGCCAGTATGAGGTAAACCCTAAAGCATTTTCATCCATTACCAGTCCTGTGACTCAATGAAATCCATTGATTTATCGAATATAAAACCACCATATGGACAGCTATTGTCCATATTGAAAAAGTTGGATGCAATGTTTTGTTTATAATTCGGTATCAAATGTACTGGTTGTACAAGGTTCAGAACACAAGCACATTCAACAGTACGTCAGGACTATTGATTTCATAACAGTGAATACATTTTTTACCGTTTATAATGACTGCCTGTGTTGGACAAGGATACCAGAACAGCCGAAAACACCGGGGGTTATTACCTGCTCTCATGGAAACCAGATATTCCTGGTGCTAATCACAGTCATAAATAGCCTGAAGAACATGACGAAGGGACTTTAATGGAAGCCGGAGTAACTTGCCAGAACATCAATCTTCGTCATCATTTACAAAGAAAAATAATCAGTTAAAGCAGTCCGGGCAATCAGCCCGGACTGCTTACTATTTTAATGGATTGTTAATCTTTGCATATTCAAACGGGCTGATACCCTTATCTCTGTTCGCATCCAGAAAATCTGCCCACCACTGTAGCATCAGTCGACGTTCTTCCAGATGTTCTGCTTTATGGATATACGCAGCACGTACACCATTACGCTCCTGATGGCTCATCTGACGTTCCACAGCATCGCGGGACCACAAACCTGATTCAATCAATGCACTGCACGCCATCGCCCGGAATCCATGGCCACAGACATCCTGGGTTGTGTCATACCCCATCACCCTCAGGGCTTTATTTACAGTATTTTCACTGATTGGTTTACGCGGGTCATGTGCTCCCGTAAAGATCAGACCATTTTCACCAGCCCATGTCTGTAGTTCTGTCAGTATGGCTACAGCCTGTTTGCTGAGTGGCACAAGATGTGGTGTTCGCATCTTGGAGCCCCGGTGTGAGAATTTTACGCCTGGCAGGGGTTCGCGTTCGGCTGGAATAGTCCACATGGCATTGTCAATATCAATTTCAGACCAGCGGGCGTATCTGAGTTCATTGGAACGAATAAAAACCAGTAAATTCAGCATAACGGCAAGCTGGGTGACAGGTTGCCCTTTGTAACTGCCAATACGCGACAAAAGTTCAGGCAGGCGAGAAAGATCAAGAGCGGGGCGATGCTGGCGTTTTACCGTAGTCAATGCGCCAGCCATATCCAGAGCAGGATTATATCTGATGATGCCAGACTGTACGGCATAACGCATTACGGCAGATATTCTTTGCTGCAGACGACTGGCGATTTCATAAATTTGTTTAGCTTCTG
>ERZ791927.1057-NODE-1057-length-23084-cov-7.701941_pt1 | contig 23084 bp, 26 predicted proteins | sample MGYA00510130_ERZ791927 | MGnify/ENA primary metagenome ERZ791927 (study PRJEB30046, sample SAMN00792055) | human gut metagenome | study: EMG produced TPA metagenomics assembly of the A metagenome-wide association study of gut microbiota in type 2...
ACAGTCATATTCTTTGCCTGCGATTGAAACTTTGCTTTTGAACTGATTCATATTTGTATTGTATTGAATTATTCTTCAAAATCTTCAATCTCATATTCCCAATCCATTGCATCCGCTTCTCGGATATTATCAGAAAGCCATTCATATGCTTCCGCAGAGTCTTCGTCACTTTCGTTAGGCATTGGAACATCTCCACCCTCATCGTAGCATTTTGCCAAAGAATCATAAACATCATCTGGAACTTCTACATTGCCAAGTCCAACTCTATAAGTCATCTTGACAGTCAAATTTTTAATTGTCTTCATTTCTATTTTTATATTGAGCCTCCCCAATCCAAGAGGAGGCCCGTTTATTACTTTCTAAAAAACATATCTCCTGAAATACTTCTTGCCGTGTCATCATTCGTCAGACGAATATATCGGAAGAAGTTCTGTTCCGTTCGATGACCGGTAAGTTTCATTATTTCCAGTGTTTTCATTCTACCGGTCAAATACATATTAGTCGCTGCACTTCTTCTGGCTGTATGACTACTGATAAGTTGCCACTTCTCCTTTGTTACAGTAATCAATTTTCCGCCTTTGGTAAATGAATAAGTAACCGGATCGTTTAGGCCAATCTCTTTCATTATTACCTTCAGATACTTATTAAAGTATTGAATGCATAAACCACCTGGCACAACTCCATGATATTTCCTAAATATCTCTTTCACATAATCATGAGCCGGTACCTTTACATCCACATTGGTTTTCTTTGTTCGAATCATAATATAACTATCTATCAGGTTTTGGCTTGTCAATCTTGAATAGTCGGAATATCGAAGAGCTGTAAGACATCCCAATACAAACATGTCTCTTATACGTTCTTTAGCCCTTCGTTTATCCTGCTTCTCAAACTTGTAGTAGTATATCCTTGTAATTTCGTTCATTGACAGAAATACAGCATTTGTAGGCTCACATTTCAATTCAATTTCATCATAGGTGTTATCTACTGCATAGTTGTATTGCGAAGCTCTACGGACAAGCGTTTGAATCTTCTGGATATATCCCACTATCGTATTATGTCTAAGTCCCTGATCTTCCAGATAAATTATGAAATCATCCAAAAATTCACCTGTAACAGAATTGGTGAATATATCGCAGTCAAATTCTTCGGAAAAAGCATCTATATGCTTAATTATTGCATCATAGACCGCCGCATAGTGTTCAGACTTACGTCTGCTTCTCTTTTCAAGAACTTCCTTTGCGAAAGTGGTGAAGTATACACCTTCAAGAGGTTTCGCTTGGCGGAAGTGGTTAATGTAGTCCTTTCTCGCTTGGCGGGTCTGGACCGGTGATAGAACTGCTAATGTTGCTTCTATTATTCATTTATAGGTTTATTCTTTGTATATCAATATCTCCCTGATCTCAACGAGACCCCTCTTCTCACATTCTTTCAACAAATCCATCTCATTCTCCTTCAGGTTTACTACAGACTCACCATTGACTGTTATGCCATAGATTTTAAACTTATCCTTTATCCGTTGAATCGTTACCGGTTTCTTTGTCCGCCAGTAAAACCTAACCTTCTTCAGGCCCACGCCTCTGGACATTGTATGCCTTTATATCATTGAACCATCTTCCTTTATTCTCACTGGCTTCTATACTAAAACCAATCGTTATCCTATCTCCTACTACAGGAGGATCAAGAATTGGACCGTCATAACTGATCATGGAGAACTTCAAAGGTTTTCGGTCTATGTCCTCCACCTTCATCACGTATTCCCTCCTTTCCCAGTCTTTACCTGTTTTTCCTGTCCCTCTTGTGGTTGGCAATTCCACGGTAATTACGCCAGTCGCTTTGCATCTCATAATAATTAAGTTTTTAGTTTATATTATCCAACTGCCATTTTAAGTCGTCCCGACTACCCTTCGGGCAGTATAGGACAAGTTGCCGTAAACAGTTAATTATTTATTTTTTCACCCTTAATTAGTTGATATTCTGCATTTTAACAGCGCACCATAAGGTGCTTTTTGCATTTTTACTAAATATCTAATTATCAAGTACTTATATCTTTTTCTTCGGAAGTGTAATTGTCCCTATCTGAAAATATGATAGAAGCTTATCCTTAAACTCTTTTTCAAATTCTCCGATTTCTTCAATATACATTTCCTTCTCTTTCGGCCAGGCACGAGCGAAGTTTCGAATTGTTTCCCATTGTTTTTTAGTCAACTTCCCGGCAAGAAACATCTTCCTGTATCGTTCCTTGTACCTGGTCACACCTATGCGATGAATCTCACGCGCCCTATCTAACTGAGACATTTTAATACCTTTACTCGCCGACAATTCCCTAATAAACTGCAATTCAGACCAGTCCTTATAAAAAATACGGCCGATCTTAAGCAGAAATAAGTTGTCCGTTAATTCTGATATCGGGACAGACTGGTGTCTGTATACAGTTTCTATACGGAGTATGTTCGTCCCGACATGATGCCCTTTCTCACCCGCCTCAAAGGTCTTATCGTATATCTTCAAGACTTTTCGGAAATACTTGCTTTTTTCCGTTGTTTTTTGCCGGAATTCCGGGAAATTGGCATCATTCCACAACGCACGTCCACAAGCTTCCTGCACCTGTTTTATATACACATCCGCAGGGTGTGACATTTTCATTGTCAGACCTACTTCATAATATGTCACAACTGCATTCTCCGGTTTTATACACAGCCTCAGCAAAAGTTCCCTTATTGTCCGTACAGCAATGGCAAAAGTCATGGGACGGCTATTGTCCAGTTTACCGGTCTTACCCTTACTATATAGCTTATGTATAGAGCATTTACAGCGTATCTTGTCACCTCTCAGTTCAATAAAACAACCGTCGAAATTGGCATAGGATGTTGACTTGTAATAAACCTCATCTCCTTCCGAACATTGTTCCAGATAGTTCTTTAACACTATTGTATCAATATCCTCTATGTCTATTCTGGCTTTGATGATTATTTTGTCAAACATTTCAGTTGTATTCTCTGATTGTATGGCAAAACGTCCTATCTTCACAGACCAGGCGTTTTTTGTGAATTTAATCTTAACTATTTAGTTTCATCTGTTTCTTCTTCCAGATGGTATGGAAATACATCCATGAGGGTAGTTTCAACGACCGATTCAATACGATAATTTGCCAGTGTACCCTTCATGCCTTCATGTAACTTTTTAGTAGCATCCTCCGTTGATGCGGCTTGTACAAGTACATACGATGCCGTTTTCTTCTCAGCTCCACTCTTATCATCCAGAGTGATATAAACCAACTTACATTTGAACCAGCGATCTGCGGCTTCTTCTTCGCTTGGGAATAATTCACTGATATTAGACCGACTAATGTCTTTTACTTTAAATTCTCCTGTAATAAATGGAGTGAGTTCACCAATAATGCGTGCCTCAGCTTCAGTAAAGCTTAACGCATCAACAAGATAAGATTCTGTAACCTTCTTGTTTATTCCATTTCCCATTACTTTCTCATAACGGATTTTACATGTAAACCAAGTATGAAATGCCATAATCTATATTATTTTTTGTTACGTAATTCATCATAAGTAATCTTAACCAGAGCAATGGATAGCCCCAAAGCAACGGTCATTGCAATTATCCCTTCTTTGTATACTGGGCCATGCCTTGTAATAACCCCGTACAACATGACCGACGTACAGGCAAGTATGGCTAATGACATGATAAACATTGTTATTCTCATTGTTTTTGATTTTAACGATTAACATAAAAAGGGTGCGTGGCACCATCACGGGAGACACACCCGCACAGTATTACAGATTAGTGCGCCGGTTGGATACTAAATCCGATTACCCGCGTATAGTTTTAGCTTATCAGCCGGAAACATCCATTTCTTCCCGCGTTTCACAGCCCACGGTATTTCTCCGTTTGTTAGCCTTTGCTGCATAGTAGTCCGACCAATATGCAGGTAGCTACAGGCCTCTTTCAAAGTTTTCCAATTCTCTTCCACAGCCTTCTTCTCCACGATATTTCGAAGAGTTATTAACTCAACACGCATCCCCCGAACTTCCGAGGCGAGCGATTCCAATAATTCCCGGTCACTCATAGCTTATATCTTTATTAGTCATTTTCTTTGAAATAAGGCTTTATCTCACCATCCGGTGTCCAATCAACAGTTACAACACCTTTTACCCTTCCGGTTCCGTGGCAAGCCGGGCATGGCTTTTTCAAACGTTCATTGATTACATCCGGATCGAGATGATATCCATTGCCATGGCATAAGCCGCAACAGTAACCGGTAAACTGACCGACCAGCTCAATTCCGATACCATAGGCAGGAGGTGTAATTATCACTACATTTTCTTGCTTACTCATAACCCTATTTGTTATTAGTTAAACTTCGGGTATAAGCATCCAACAATCAACTTTATCCCAATCACAATATATATGATTCTCTTCTGGATAAAGCCATTCTTGACTCAGATTATCCCAACGCAAAACGACTTTTCCGTATATTGGGGAAGAGCATAATACAAGTTGTTTATCCTCCGGAAATTGTTCATCAATACTTATCCATGGGGATTGCTCTACTTTCCATTGTACACCACATTGAAAATCTTCCATACTGTCAGCATGGCGGGAAACGTAATTATCAGCATCCACTTCTTTTAATACTTCTCTTCTGAATTTAGTCTTTTCCGTAGCGTAGTCATACGCTACTTCTTCCAATGTTTGTTTCATATCTTTCTTGTTTTACGCTAATTGATTTAATATTTCTCTTTGAATAATCTCCTTTGCATTGAAGCCAAATAAGCCTTTCTTTTGCTCGTGAAATTCTGCAATAGGTATTTCATTTATATTCTGTTATACTCTAAAAAAATGTCCGAACTTAGATACCGCCCGGACACAAAAAAGGCGGTGAAGTGTTGAACTTACCGCCTTATGTTGGTTAAACTTGTTTTGGTAGGTTTTCCCTCCCTTTTTCCAACATCTCTTTAAAATCGATCTCTTCTTTTTTATCTTTCTCTGCAAAATACATGAACAAGTCAGCCCCACAGATATAACCTAAAAAGACATCTATCGTATAGTTTGTTATTCCTTCTTCTACGGCTTTAACTTGTTCTATTCTTATTTGTCCTTTTTGTGCCACTGCATACCTCGATAGACTTTTTGATTCTCTAAATGCTTGTAATGCTTGTCCTAAGACTTCTCTGTAATTTTGTTTATCCATATCACCTAATATTAAAGTATTTCTTTATATAGCTTTGAGATACCCCTGTCTTTTCGGACAAGGCTTTAACTTCAGAATGCTTGGCAAACCGTGACAAGGAATATCCCTTCAATTTTTCATCGTTGCTTGTGCGATACTGAGCGATCAAATCAGGAACAACTTTACAGGGAGAATCATCATCCACTTCTTCATTAGCATTCTCGAAAGCATGCATATCATAAGTACCATCTTTCCAATCGTTTATTACTTCTTGAAAGTCAGAAATTTCATATCCCCTTTGCTCACACACAGTCTCTATCTGGCTTTCAATAGAAAGAAGCTCATTACATGCAGATCTTATATAAAGGCAGATGTCATTTGAACCTCTAAGAGAGGTATTCGGTTCATGGTCTGAAACTCTTACTTTTAATCCGTTTATTTGATAATACTTGCTCATATTGTTTATTGCTTTATTTCTTATGATGCAAATATACTACAAATATTTGTACTATTAAAGAAAATACTACAAATATTTGTATGTTGTATAACATTAAGCGGTAAATCCAATACGTCAAAGATCAACTATCGATTTTATAAGGTTCGGTTTATCTCATTTCTTTCTTGTATTGAATTATTCTTCAAAATCTTCAATCTCATATTCCCAATCCATTGCATCCGCTTCTCGGATATTATCAGAAAGCCATTCATATGCTTCCGCAGAGTCTTCGTCACTTTCGTTAGGCATTGGAACATCTCCACCCTCATCGTAGCATTTTGCCAAAGAATCATAAACATCATCTGGAACTTCTACATTGCCAAGTCCAACTCTATAAGTCATCTTGACAGTCAAATTTTTAATTGTCTTCATTTCTATTTTTATCTACTATGTAAAATTTGCAACCCGTTTTCTCTTTCAGCCTCAACAGGAAGTTGGCGGCTTCGTCATTATCTACCACTAGCTTTATAGCAGTCAAACCCTCAGTATTTGGCGGAACAAACAACAAGGAACACGGCTGACCGTAATAAGTCCAGTAGAACATTACATCGGCAAGATACATGTTGTCAATCCGAACAATGTATTTCACAGGAGGACGGTCTGAATTTTTCATATACTTTTCAAATAGAGAAAGCTCCAAGTTTCAAGCCTATTGTGGTGTTTGGCTTTACTCCTTGGAGCTTCATTATTTATACTTCTAAATAATCCCGCTTCATATTCGGAAACACCACTAACCGAATTTCGCTCGTTTTCTTGGATATTAAAAATGTCTGCACTATATTTGCAATTGAAGTTATGTAAGTGCGGCAAATGGTCGTACAGCCATTTTTATATCCGTTTGCAACCGTTTTTATATGATTACGGATGCAAATATAGCGAAGTTTCGCTAATGGAACAAAGTTTCGCTATTAAAAATTACGTAATTTGGTTATTTAGAATACTTTTAAATAATAATAATTATGGAAAGTGCATTAAAAGAGCGATTTAAGGAACTAATTAACGCTAAAAGTTCATCAATTCTTGATTTTAGCAAATTGATTGGGATAGCTCAAACCACGTTAAATAGTCAATTAAGTAGTACAAGAGGAATTAGCACTAACGTAATATTGCTTACCCTTAACACTTTTTCAGATATCTCATCTGAATGGTTATTGCGCGGAGAAGGTTCAATGTACAAATCTGAAAATGAAGAAATAAATAAGGGACCGCATAGTCAACATATTAGCCCTCAAAGATATGAGACCTTGGTTAATCTATTGGCTGAAGTTACCGAAGATTTGAAGGAAACCGTTATTGAAAATCAAAAATTATATGAAGAAATAGAAGAATTAAAAATGAGATTAAAAATAGCTCAATCGGCTTAAACAAAATGGTTACGGCGTTTGTTCATAAAAGACCAAATTTAATATTAATGGACGACGACCGAACCTTAACACAAATTTTTGCCGGGTTAAAGATAGTCGGGCAAATAAGAGAAAAGAATCTGCTTAATAACATATCAACAAGATGTAATATAAAATTATATCGTTCCATTGACATTAAAAATGTTAATGATTCAGATATGCGAAAAAACATCCATCTAAAATTAATCGTTTGTACTGGCAAACGAACAATGAAAAATGCCTTTGATTTAAAAGAATTCAATAAAAAACATAATGACGAAGCATTGTAAGTGCGTGAATCTTTCATAACTTATTAAATTATGAAAAATATATTATTTGCAATTTTAATATTTATGCCAATATTGTCTTTTGCGCAATCAGAAGATATACCAAGCATAGCCGCCAATAAGACATCCATAGAAGGTGTTCAAACTATTGCGACACATACATACTGGCACCGCACATCATTTACCGATACTCACCCTATTGGTTATAGTATATTTCTTTCCGTTTTTCCAGACGGGGATAAACGTTATTCTCTTTCTATTTTTATTAATTCTTCGAACAAGCATACACTTCCTAAAAACGGATTATTACTTATAAAAACATTAGATGGCAGCATTATTGAGGCTCATCAAATTAGCAAAGAATATAACACATGTAAATCTAAGATAGAATATGGAACTATTACATATACAATCTCAGGACTATATGATATTGAATACGAAGATTTATTTAAGATTGCATCAGATGGAATTCAGAAAATAAGAATTGAAACATCATTAAACTATATAGAATCAGAATATAAACTTAAAAAATCAAAAGAAATATCTAAATCTTTTGGCAATATGCTTTACTCTTTAGAAAACGAATTATCAACTAATAAAAAGGATATTCGCACAGACTTTTAAAATATGATGATATTTTCATAAATAATACAATAATCATGAAATACTTTATCACAATACTAATTTTAATATGCTCTTATGTAGCATATGGACAAAGCAAAAGACTAGTTCTATATAATAACGCACTAACCCATGATAAAATATTAGTGAATATACTTAATAGTGATACTACATATATTTACTCTGTCAGTACTAAAGCAGCATGGACAGGGAAATTATCCACTAAAATTGTATATCAAGGAAACTATGAGGATTTTTTGTCTTTCATGATCCCTCTATTATCTTTTGCAGAAGACAATAGAGATAACATAGGAGCAACGGCAATTATTCGCGATATACCAGTAAAATCAACTAAAGTATTAGGTATAAAGTGTATTTCTATTGGCGAGGGAGATGAGATAAACAACACTAAATATTCATCTATAAAAGAATGTGTTGAATCAGTTTTTTCTTGGAAGATACCGAAAGGATACCATTACAATAAACAATGCAGTATAAACAACTGATATCCAACAATAAGCGTTCCAAAATCTGCATCCCAAGCGGATCACTTAGAAGCTGGACAAAACCAGACAAAGAAAAGACAACTCCTACAATATCAAGGTATTGCAGGAGTTTTTTCTTTGTATAAAGTCCGTGACCTAAGACACGAAATGGTCACAAAAAGACATACTTTCGTGACCAATTCGTGACCTGTCCGACCTTTCGGATTTTAGGTCACGGAATGTCTGAAATTGGCGGTTTATTGTCTTGATTTGTCTGTACTGCAAATATCTCATTTTCAGTTTATCAATTTAATTTTGCAACTAAAAAAAGAGATTATGAGAAGTACTTTCAAGCTACTCTATTTCGTCAAGCGAAATGCAGTAAAGAAGAACGGCAATGCACCGATTATCGCACGTATCACTATCGACCAAGTTGTAGCCCAGTTCAATACCAAACTGGAAATAAATCCGGCTCACTGGAGCGTGAAGTTAGGTAAGGCTTCCGGCAGAACCGCAGAAGCCGTACATATCAATTCCATGCTGGAAAGCATTCGCAGTACGGTACATCAGCATTACCATGCGTTAATGGCGCAGGACGGATATGTGACGGCAGAACTGGTAAAGAACGCCTTTTTAGGTAAGATTGCAAGGGAACGGACTTTGATAGAGTTCTTCAAACAGCACAATGAACAGTATTTGCAAAAGGTCAAAATGAATACCGCAGACAAGACCTATTCACGTTATGAACTGACAAAGAAACGGCTTATCGAGTTTATGAAGTTCAAGCACTCCGTTTCTGATGTGCTCATTAAAGATATAAATGTGGTATTCATTGAAGATTTCCTGCTATATATCAAGAATTACTACGGGTGTAGCCATAATACGGCTATGAAGTTCGTACAACGCTTTCGCACGGTAGTAAACTTTGCCAAGAATACGGGTTTAGTGACTGCCGACCCTTTCGGTAGTTATCGGGTAAGGTTTGAGCGTACCGATAGGGATTATCTGACTATGGAAGAAATTACCACTATTTACAACCACAAGTTTAGCTCTAAACGGTTAGAGCAGGTACGTGATTTGTTCATTTTCAGTTGTTACACGGCACTTTCATACATTGATGTATGCGAGTTAAGGCAGGAGGACATTCGCACCGGATTTGACGGTAATTTGTGGATTATACGGAAAAGACACAAAACAAATATTACATCTACTGTCCGATTGCTGGATATACCAAAAGCTATATTGGAAAAGTACAAAGATAAATTGCCAAACGGTAAGATTTTACCAGTTATCAGCAATCAGAAAATGAATGATTACTTAAAAGAAATCGCAGCCATTTGCGGAATAGAAAAGACCTTGACCTACCACATCGCACGCCATTCGTGCGCCACTTCGGTGTTGCTCGCAAACGGTGTTCCCATAGAAACGGTATCTAAAATTTTAGGTCATACCAACATCAGGACTACTCAAATCTATGCGAGGATTACCGATTTGAAGGTAAGCAGAGACATGGAAATGTTGGCTCAAAAGCTGGACACTCCACACCGGACTACCAGCCGTTGAAATCGTGTTATCGTCAGATAACAGCAAGGTGTGATTTGTGGCACACAAATCTGTTTTCCGTGCCGCAAAACACCTTGGGCAAATTCACTCCGAAGTCGTGTTGCCAATGAAAAAAAAGCATTCCCTTACTAAAGATTTTTTCGCTCGTCGGGACGGGTGGTCCCGCCCCTTGCCGCTAGGCGTTCCCCAACCGATGAGTTTATTTTGCAATCCTGCAATCTTGTTTTATTGAAATATTGATAGCTGGATTGATTGAAAGCAAGATTTCAATATGGCAGGCTGGATTGAATGAAAACAATATAACACTGGCGAAAAGAAAAATAGAAACCTGTCATTTACTATCATCTTCATCCATTCGTTTGACTAAGCTGTCTTGCAAACGGCTAAGATATGCCGTCCGGTCTTTCTTCCGTTCTTTCATGGCAATATAGGCAGCATAATAATCGCCTAACTCCACTTGGAACACCGTACCGAGAAAGTTCATCATTTCTTTTATTTCCACGTTGCCATTGTTTATGTCACCCGAAGAAACAAGAGAATACCCCAATTCTATCAAAAAGACCTTTTTACCCGTGAAACGAAAAGGATATTTCAGACACTTTTGCAGGTTGTCTTCTATTTGGGTATTGGTTTCCAGTTTTACCAGTCTTTTGTTCAGATAGATACGCAGCATTTCATTGGCTATGATTTTAGCCACCTTATAATCATAGCCGGTCGAGAAATTCGGGTCTTTATCGAATTGTGCGCTATCGGTACATAGGCGTAAATCAGACTTTCCACGAACAAAATAGTATTCATCATATATGGTCGAATGTGAACGATAATACTGATAGAAATCTAAATTCCTATTGAAGAAATATGTAAGGTTGTCCAGTTCTTTATTAAGATAACTTTTAACAGCTTCATTACTGCCATTAGGACATTGCGTTTCTATACGATATATTTTATGAAAATACAATAATCGACCAAGTATTTCCGGCTTTTGGGACTTAAAGAATGATATTTCATCTTCCTTAGTAGGGAAAACATAAGTTTGTAATTGATTTCTTCAGTCATTCAATATGCCTTGTAACCGATGCACCATTGAAAGAGAAGTAGGAATAATATCGTAACCGTAAAGGTCAATTTCATCTATTTCCGAATCTATTAGAACTAATATCTGAGAGAGTTTCTCTTTCATCTGTAATTCTTTTGTAAGTCATCCACCTTGCCAAAATCAACAGCAAGGTGGATTCTCAATTATTACAAGTAATCTTCTCGTTGAGGAGTGAACACATCAACAACTTCACCACCTTCAATAACTTCAAACGAATGGGGCGTGTTTCCCGGAATAGCATAGCTATCACCTGCATGAAGCAATATATCAATATTTTCTTCCGGCATTTCCACTTTCAATCGGTATTCCCCTGAAATAACATAGCCGCATTGTTCATGTGGATGTTGGTGGGTTGTGGCGAAATTGCCTTTTACATAATTCATCTTGGTTACCATTGACTTTTCACCAATTGCCAAAGAATCCAATGAAACACCTTTAAATACTTTTTTCAAGGCATCTTTTTTGTGTACCACAATTTTTGTCTTTGTCATCTTTCTACTTTTTAGATTAATTGTTTTTTCGTTATTTGTTTTCAATATGTTTTCATTAAAAGAATAACTACATAAATTAGCTACACTCAAAATGAATAATCTACTAAGCATAAATATTGTCGATTTATATTGTCAGTTCCATTTGAATATTACCTCTTTCATAAGCAGGATGATATTCAGAAAGTTCTTTAAATCCTATCTTTTTGTATATATGAATAGCAGGTTTTAACAGTGTGTTGCTTTCAAGGAATAATTTCTTGGCTCCAAGTTCTTTTGCCTTATTTACAGCAGCCTTACATAACAAAATACCAATACCTTTCCCTTGTGCTTTTGGACTGACAGCAAGTTTTGCCAATTCGTAATCAAATATTAAATCATCCATTTTACAGAGAGCACATACACCAACCGGTTCGTTTTTGTAAGTCGCAACAAAAATATATCCACCTTTATCAACAATATTTTGCTGAGGATAATCAAGATATTCCAAATCATGTGCTTCTAAACGCCAATGAGTAGTTATCCAATTCTCATTCAACGATTTGAATATAGCTTGAAAACTTGGGTTATAAGGAACTATCTGTATATCATGGCTTTCTCTTTCCTTTTTCGCTTCTTTCACCCGTTGAAATAAACTTTTCTCAGAAAGTAATTCTTCCCATTCTTCAATAGCTCTCCATAAATCATTACGTGTTTCTTTTGATATGTTCTCAATTGCTGTTGCTACATCAGAGCATTGTGTAGATAAAATATCTGCCATTTTTTTCCCTTTAGCAGACAGGACAATAACATTTCTTCTTTTGTCAGTTTTATCCGTTATTTCTTTTATTAACCCCTTCGCATCCATTTCTTTCACAATATTACTCACTGACGGGTGAGTATGACCTATTTCTTTGGCAATACCTGTTATCGTCTTAGCTTCTCCATCAGATAATACAAAAAAGACGGGAAACCATTTAGGCTTTATTTCCACACCATACAATTGATAAATTTGAGATGCGTCAGCCGTAACCTTATCAGTAAGCATACGTAATCTGCTACCAATAGCCATTTTACCTGTTTTTTCAAAAAACTCCATATTTATATGTTGTTAAAAACGTAATCAGTTACACAAAAGTATAAAACAAACTTTTATCTGCAAAAGAAATACAGAAAATATTTTTTCTTTTGGCAAGTAATAAGCATATTCTGAGAATTTGTGCCTACAAATTTTTAGTGCAAGGTGCAAGTATATATCTATATATATAGCTTGCACCTTGCACTAACCTTAGAATATTTATTTTCAACGGTTTGCATAGTTCAAAAATAATGCGTACATTTGAACCCAAGATGTTGGCAGACAGACCCCGGACAACAGCAGACAGTTTTCAAGGACTAATGCATGACGGATGCAAAGCCAAAATTTCTGAAAGCACTGATATTGAGGAAGAAATAACGCTTGGTTCATAACCCAAGCGGATCACATAGGAGAAACAACACTCCGCCAAACAACGCCAAAGCTCTCTAAACTAAAGGTTTAGTGAGCTTTTTTTCTCACCCACTCGGGCAACAAAACTATGACTCTATATAGGATCAACGTAAAAACCTGAGGGCTTTTCTTTTTTAAGCATACAACATCGTCAGTCTATATAAAAAGAATGCCTTATCTTTTACCCCTCTGAACTGTGCCCTGAACGCTTTGAGTTTAGCATTGAATGATTCCGCCGCTGCATTGGTTGCCCTCCTTTCAAAGAAATTGATAATATTCAGATAGTGGGTCTGAATGGATCGTGCCACTCTTCCGAAAGCAAGAAACTCGGATTTTTCCTTTTCTTCAGATACCATTTGTACCTTTCAGCTATCCGCTGTATCTTCCCGATAAGGTCTTTATATACTTTGTAGTCCATTGTTATTACTTCCATTACGAAGGAACAAACTATTAGCTATCTTATACTCAGGAGATGCCGTAGCTATTTTACCACTATGAAATTTACAGCAGTAAATTCGTTGATTCTGAAGTAAAGGTTTTAAGAAACTTGCTCTTCCGCTTATATACAACTAATTAACAGTAGTTTACCAAGCTATTGGTAGCATATAGAACTGATTTGGCAACGAGTGACATAGAAAAAAGAGGTGATAATTTTTGTTAGCCTAAAAGAAATCTGTATCTTTAGACAATATTTGTCAAGATTAAAAATGTCAACTATGATAACGGATAGTTTTGGAGAAAGAGTGCGCAAACTTCGAGAGCAGGCAGATATGCCGCTGCGTAAGTTGGCTGCATCATTAGATATTGATCAATCTACTCTAAGTAAGATTGAACGCGGAGAACGCAGACCCAATGCGGAACTAATAGAGAAGCTATCTGCCATTTTTAGTATTGATAAGAAAGAACTGCAAATTAGCTTTATTAGTGACAAGGTCGCTTATGAAGTTCTGTCGGAGGAGTATAGCCAAGAAATATTGAGATTGGCAGAAGAGAAAGTAGAATATTTAAAAACAAATAGAGTTTTTATTTAATTATAATGACTTATGGCATATAAAGTAACACAATCTAAAGAAGAAAGTTTGGAACAGTTAAAGGTGCTGATAAGTACTTTTGAAAGAGAATATGCCATATACAAAACCACCAAATATAGCGAAGCTCAACTACGGATAGATTTTCTTAACCCATTACTTAAAACATTGGGATGGGACGTTGATAACGAACAAGGCAAATCACAATTTCTCCGTGAAGTAATACAAGAAGAAAGTATCGATGTTGAGGAAGAAGATGTGGTAACCAAGAAAAAACCTGATTATACTTTACGAATCCAAGGCATTAGAAAACTTTTCATTGAGGCAAAGAAGGTATCTATCGATCTAAATAAAACAAATAAGCCAGCTTTCCAAACACGCCGATATGGTTGGAATGCTAACCTGGGAATCTCAATTCTTACTAATTTTGAGATACTTTCTATTTATGATTGTAGGCTTAAACCTGTAGTGAACGATAGTGTCAATACGGCTCGTTATAAATCATTTCACTATTCTCAATTTATTGCTGATTTTGATGAATTGTATCGAGTTCTCTCTTTCCAGTCAATAGCATCAGGTTATATTGATGAATATTTCTCTCTTGCGGAAAAAGAAACTATTACGTTTGATGAGTATTTTTTGAAACAAATAGAAAATTGGAGAGAAGGTTTAGCAACTGATATTATCACAAATAATACGGGATTTAATAACGAAGAGATAAATTTCTTCGTTCAGCGATTGCTCAATCGAATCATCTTTCTTCGTATCTGCGAAGACAGAGAAATAGAAAAATACGAAACTCTTAAACAGATTAAGAGTTATGACGAACTAAAAGCGTTGTTTGTGCGCTCTGACAGAAAATACAATTCTGGACTTTTTGATTTTATTGAGGATAATTTCTCTCTTAACATCAAAATTAATCCAGGTATTCTTATTAGCATCTTCAATGAACTATATTATCCCAAAAGCCCTTACGATTTTTCAGTTGTTGATCCGGCTATTTTAAGTCAGATCTATGAGAGATATTTAGGGAGTAAGATTAATATCATAGATGATCATACGATTTCTATTGTTCAAGAACCAGAAGTGGCTGCATCAAGTGGTGTCGTTCCAACGCCTAAACTCATTGTAAGGAATATCGTTAACGAAACACTAAATCCTTTATTTGTCGGAAAATCATTGCAACAAATCCAACAATTAAGAATTGCTGATATTTGTTGTGGTTCCGGTACATTTCTTATTTCGGCATATGATTATTTTTTGGAAAAATATATCTTAAGTTTGGTGCAAATGGGGGTTAGTAATTCACAAGTAATATACAAAACCTTTGACGGTTCTTATCACCTTACAATGCGAGCAAAACACCAGATTCTAACCGATAATATTTTCGGAGTAGATATTAATCCTTATGCTGTAGAAGTGGCTAAATTTAGCTTATTACTCAAACTTCTGGAAAACGAGAATGCTAGTTCAATAGATGATTTCCTTGCCAAATATGACACAAGAGCTCTTCCTAATTTGGATAGTAATATCAAGTGTGGGAACTCATTAATTGATGACACTTACTTCACTTATAAGCCAGAAGCCATAGAAGACAATAGTTTACTTTTCAAAATAAAGCCCTTTAACTGGAATGATGAATTTGACTTCTTGAGGCAAACCAACGGATTTGACGCAATTATTGGTAATCCACCATATGTAAGAATCCAGAATATAGCAAAATTTTCAAGTGAAGAGATTTTCTTTTTCCAGAATGAAATTTCTGGTTATGAAGTTGCCGCATCTGATGCTTTCGATAAATACTACTTGTTTATTCAAAGAGCAATTGAATTACTTAACGATAATGGGATGTTAGGCTACATCGTTCCGCATAAATTTTTCATTGTAAAAGGAGGTAAATTTCTTCGCCGATTTATAATTCAGAAAGCATCGATACTGAAAATTATACATTTTGGAGTTAGTCAGGCGTTCCCCAATCGTAGTACTTATACTGCAATTTTAATACTTGACAAGAGAAAAAGAGATGATTTTTACTTTAAACGCATTCGTGTTTTTTCTCCTGAATTTATAACAGGAGCCATAAAATATGATACTTATAAATCGGTTTTGTTCAAGGAAAATCCCTGGGTATTTGTATCCAAAAGTACTGAATATATTTTTAATAGATTAAAAAGTCCTCAAATGGCTCCGCTTAGTTCAATTGCAGAGATTGCCGTTGGCCTGCAAACAAGTGCAGATAAAATCTACATCTTTCAACCAATTGAAGAAACAGAAAAAACATATCGTTTCAAATACAAAAATAATATATGCGAAGTAGAAAAAACTATATGCAAACCTTGTTTATACGATCTCTCGCTCGAATTATTTGATACAGTAGTTCCCAATGCTAAAATTATTTTTCCGTATATAATTCAAGGAGGTAAAGCAGAAATTTTTTCAGAGCAGTATTTCCAAACCAATTTTCCGTTAACATGGAGTTATTTAAATGAGCATAAAGACATACTTGTTAAACGAAGTATTAATGGTAGTAAAGAACCTAAATGGTATCAATATGGAAGATCTCAAAGCTTAGCCCGATTTCATGATACCCCAAAATTAATCTGGTCAGTTCTGTCTACGAAGCCAGGGTATGTATTTGATGCAAACAATCTGCAATTTACGGGAGGCGGAAACGGCCCATATTATTCTTTATTTGCTAAATCTAGTTATTCTTTGCATTACATATTGGGAATTCTTTCTCATCCAGTAATCGAGGCCATGGTTAAATCCGGTGCCAGTGAATTCAGAGGGGCATATTATTCTCATGGCAAGCAGTTTATCGAGAATTTACCAATCCGATTGATCGATTTTAATAATAAATCAGAAGTTACTCTATATAATGAGATAATCAAAGCCGTCAACGGATTAATAAGGACGAAGCAGGCAAGTAAGGGTATACATATGATATCCGAGAGAAGGGTTCTTCAACGTAAAATGAACCTACTTTGGAATTTACTTATTTCAAAAGTCAATTTGCTCTATGGATTATCAGATGAAGATATAAGAGAGATTGAGACTGATGAGTTGTTAAATAGTGACATAAATGAAGACTGATATAGTAGTGGAGAAAATAGAAAACATAGATTCGAAGAAACTTCGTGGTGGATATTACACACCACAGGAGATCACTGACTTTATTTGTAAATGGGCAATCAACAGCCCTGCACAGAAAGTCTTGGAACCAAGTTGTGGCGATGGAAATTTTATAGAGTCTGCCATACGTCGGTTTAATAAATTAGGAGTTGATGGTAATAATTTATCTGGATTGATAAAGGGAATTGAGTTGATCGATAAAGAAGCCCAAAAATCCAAAATAAGAGCAGCAAAATATGGTTTAAATTCAAATACAATTCAGAACGAAGATTTCTTTAGCTATATTTCAACAGCTAAGGGAAAATTTGATGTGGTTATTGGTAACCCTCCTTTCATCCGTTATCAAAACTTCCCTGAAGAACATCGGGAGTTGGCACTTAAAATGATGCATGAATTAAAACTGCATCCCAACAAACTTATAAATATCTGGGTTCCATTTCTTGTTATTTCCGCCAGTAAATTAAAACCCTCTGGAAAGTTAGCAATGGTTATTCCGGCAGAATTATTCCAAGTAAAATATGCCGCGGAAACAAGAGTATTCCTCTCTAACTTTTTTTCGAGGATTACTATTGTCACATTTAGAAAGTTAGTTTTTGATGATATTCAGCAGGAAGTAGTATTGCTTCTTTGCGAGAAAGATGTGGCTGACAACCATGGGATTAGGGTTATTGAAGTCGAGAATTTGGTTGAACTTGAAAATATTGATTTTGATATTATTCATCAATCAGACGTGAAGTATCTTGACCATTCGACAGAAAAATGGACAAAATATTTTTTGAATGAAGATGAAATTCAGCTTTTAAGAAAGATTAAAGCTGATAACAGAATTTTGCCATGTTCAACGATTATGGACGTTGATGTAGGTATCGTTACCGGGAAAAATAATTTCTTTATGCTTAATAAAGAAACAGTTTCCGAGAAAAAGCTCATGCCCTACACAACTCATGTGGTAGGCAGATCAAATTATTTCAAAGGAATTGTATACAATGAGGAAGACTTTCAGAAAAACTCAGAGGCAAATCTTCCTGTTTATCTATTTATTCCTCCTGCAAAGGATTATGCTGCATTACCTAAAGAATGTCGGGACTATATTTCTTATGGGGAAACACAAAAATACCATGAAGGTTATAAGTGCAGTATCCGAAAACTCTGGTATTTGACACCTTCTCTATGGACACCGGATGCCTTTGTTTTAAGACAGGTTGGGGATTATCCAAAACTTATACTTAACCAAGCAGACGCATCTTCAACAGATACAATTCATAGGGTACGCTTTAAAACAAAAGCCATAAGTGGAGAAACTATTGCTCTCTCATATCTTAATTCTTTAACTTTTGCTTTTTCCGAAATAACTGGTAGAAGTTATGGTGGCGGAGTTCTTACTTTTGAACCAACGGAGATAGAGGAACTACCTTTGCCCATATTGGGAAAGCATAATATTGACTTTAAACAAGTAGATTCTTTAATCCGACAGAGAAAGATTGAAGAAGTTCTTGATATTGTTGATAGAGAATTGTTGATCAAACAGCTCAAATTTTCAGAGAAAGAGGTCAAAACTTTAAGAGGGATATGGAAGAAACTATCCGGCAGAAGAACTAATAGAAAAAGCAAGTAATATAAATATTTATATTATGAGAATATCTTGTCTTGAAATACAAAATTTCAGAAAATTAAAATCTTGTCGAATTGATATTGCAGATGATAGAACGATATTTGTCGGGGCTAACAATAGTGGTAAAACTTCTGCTATGGATTGTTTGATTTTATTCTTCAGAGACAAGAAAAATTTTACTACGCAAGATTTTACTCTATCCAATTGGAGAGAAATCAATAAAATTGGAAATGATTACATAGCCTATTCTAAAGAAACAGATTTAGATGAAAACAAGTTATCTATTTCTGCTTGGCAACCATTAGTCCCACAATTAGATGTGTGGATTAATGTGGAAGAAAATGAGATACATTACGTGAACCGGATTATTCCTACGTTGGATTGGGCTGGTGGGAAATTGGGTATTCGATTAAGGTTTGAGCCTAAGGATATAAAAACTCTGTATACAGATTATACTACAGCCAAATCTACAATTGAAGAATTAACGAAAGATCGAAGTAAAAAGGCAACGAAATTATGGCCTATTCACTTGTGGGATTTTTTACAGAAGAAATTACACACATATTTTACAGTCAATGCATATATTCTTGATCCTAGTAAATTTGGGCAGGGAGAGACGCCTCAACTACTTTCAGAAGATAATATACCTATTGATTTCGATCCTTTTCAAGGTTTAGTAAAGATTGACATAATTAATGCTCAAAGAGGTTTCTCAGATCCTAATACTCCTGAAACGGGTATTAGTAACTTGTCCAGTCAACTACGTGAATACTACTCAAAACATATAAATCCAACAGAGACTATAGATGCCACTGACTTGGATGCACTGGAGGCAATTGAGGAAGCTAATAAGGCTTTTGACATACGATTAGAAGCTGGCTTTTCTTCTTCTCTCGATGAATTGAGAAACCTGAATTACCCTGGATTTGGTAATCCGGAAATAAGCATTTCAACCAAAGTCAGTCCGGTTGATGGACTCAAACATGATTCGGCAGTCCTTTTCAATGTTCAAAAAGGGGAAACAGACGAACAATGCCTAAGGTTATCGGAAAAATACAATGGTTTAGGATATCAGAATCTAATTTCTATGATTTTCAAACTTATTCGATTTAGAGATGAGTGGATGAAAGTCGGGAAAATTGCCAAAAATTCGACTCATGAGATAGAACCTTTACATATTATTCTGGTGGAAGAACCGGAAGCACATTTACATGCTCAAGTGCAACAAGTGTTTATACGTAAAGCATATGATGTATTAAGAAATCATGCTCATCTTAAAGAGAAGAAAGACTTCTGTACACAATTAATTATCAGCACACATTCAAGTCACATCGCACATGAATGTGATTTTAAGTCTTTGCGCTATTTTAAACGGAATATTACCCCAAACCAAATTCCGACTTCAACAGTTATAAACTTGTCCAAAACATTTGGTACGGAAGATGAAACAACAAAATTTGCAAAAAGGTACTTGAAAACGACCCACTGTGATTTGTTTTTTGCAGATGCCGCAATTCTCATAGAAGGGCAAGCGGAAAGAATGCTACTACCTTTCTTTATTAATCAAGAATTTCCGAAGCTCACTTCTGCATATATTTCATTGCTGGAAATCGGCGGAAGTCATGCTCATCGACTAAGGCCACTAATTGATGATCTTGGTATAATCACCCTGATTGTAACTGATATAGACTCTGTTGATCCGAATGCACATAGGAGATCAGTTCGTCCCAAAAAGGGGAAAAACTACGTCACTAATAGTTCTACATTAAAGCAATGGACTCCTGCTAAAGAATCTATTGACGAGCTTGTTGATTTAGCATCAACTAAAAAGCAATCCTCAAATGGTTTGGTGAGAGTCGCATACCAATATGGCACCAAAATCACTTTTAAAAATAAAGCAGTCACTGTTTATCCCTATACATTTGAAGAAGCGCTTGTTTTTAACAACATTGATCTATTCAAATCAATGAAAGGAGATGGTTTGATAAAGAAATATTCGGAAGCATTGAATGAATCGACAATTGAAGATTGTTTAAGAAAAATGTTTGAAGCATTGGATAATGCGAAAAAGGCAGAATTTTCTTTGAATCTACTTTTCATTGATGACACGAAAAAAATCAAAACTCCAACATATATTTCAGAAGGTCTAAAATGGCTTTCAGAAATATTAGAGAAAAACAGCAGTAACTGTAGTATGTCGGTTTCTTCAAATGCTATAAAATGATAACAGATTACGATAATTGCCTAGATGACAAAGTGGATGAAGAACTTTTGGCTTGTTTGAATCTTCAAAATCCTAAAAGTTTCTTCCTATTTGCCGGTGCTGGTTCCGGAAAAACAAGGTCATTAGTCAATGTTCTAGAGCAAATCAAAGATAAGTACGGAGACGAATTGAAACTCCGTAGAAAGAATGTTGCCATAATAACTTATACAAATGCTGCCTGTGATGAAATTATTCACCGCTTAAAAAATGATCCCACATTTGCCGTTTCAACAATACATAGCTTTGCATGGGAATTAATCAGACATTACACGGCAGATATTAAGAACTGGCTACGTAATACACTAAACAAAGAAATAGACGAATTAGAGATTGAAGAATCGAAAGGGCGTCCTGGAACTAAAACATCTGTTGATAGAAAAAGGAAGATTGAGAATAAGAAAAATCGGCTTTCGACATTAGATAGAATATCAAAATTTGCATATAACCCTAATGGCGACAATATAGAAGATAATTCATTAAGTCATACTGAGGTTATTAGCATAAGTGCTTTTTTCTTAGAAAATAAGCCTCTCTTTCAAAAAATATTAATTCAGAAATATCCTATTTTGTTGGTTGATGAAAGTCAGGACACTAAGAAAGAATTAATAAATGCGCTATTCATGGTTCAAGAAAAGAATAAAAACTTTTCTCTTGGGTTGTTTGGGGATACTATGCAAAGGATATATACTGATGGGAAAGAGAATCTAGGTACCAATCTACCTAATGACTGGTATAAGCCTGAAAAGAAATTAAACCATAGATGCCCTAAAAGAGTGATTACCCTCATCAATAAGATTCGCAGTGATGCAGATGGTATTGAACAACTTCCCAGAACTGATAAAGAAGATGGTTTTGTTCGTTTCTTCATTATTCCTTCTGATGTTGATAACAAAATAGCTATTGAAAATGCAATAAAGCAGAAGATGGCAGAAATAACAGGGGATGATTTGTGGGTTAATAGTAGCGATGAGAAGCTTGTAAAAACGCTGACATTGGAACACCATATGGCTGCTAAAAGAATGGGATTCGACGATTTATTTGCTTCTTTATATAAAGTTGAACGCTATCGAATCGGGTTATTGGATGGCTCTCTACCTGGAATACGATTCTTTACTCAATTCGTTCTTCCTCTTATTGAGGCGAAAAGGAATGGAGATGAGTTTGCTGTTTCAAGAATTGTTCGACAGAATTCGCCTATGTTTAAGAGAGAAAATATAAAACTCCATGAAAAACAAACTGATGTTATCAAAAGTGCTAATACCGCTGTTAATAGTTTGTTTTCGCTCTGGGAAAATAATGGCAATCCGAAGTTACTTGATATTTTAAATAACATTGCAGAATCCAAGCTGTTTGTTATCCCGGATAGCCTTAAAGTTATTGCACAGCGTACGGATATGGACTCTGTAATAGTAGATGATTCATCCAAAGATATTGATGAGTCAATTGCGGCATGGGATGAAGCATTATCAACTACATTTGAGAAGATTATTAAATATAACGACTACATTTCCGATAAATCGATGTTTGGTACGCATCAAGGTGTTAAAGGTTTACAGTTCGACAGGGTATTAGCGATTCTTGATGATGATGAAGCCAGAGGCTTTTTGTTCAGTTATGAAAAATTGTTTGGAGCTAAAGAGGCTAGCGATGCCGATAAAAGAAATATGAAAGTTGGAAAGGAAACTAGTATAGATAGAACTCGCCGATTATTCTATGTGATATGTAGTAGGGCTGTGAAGAGTCTTGCAATTGTTGCATATACCAACGATGTTGATGTCGTAAAGAATACAGCAATAGACAATGATTGGTTTACTAAGGATGAAATTCTTCCTTTAGATTTACTTACAGCCGCAAAAAGCGACACTTAGATGGGACTCTCCATAATATTGTGTAAATAGAAAACTACGGGATTCTTCTCGTAGTTTTTTTATTTATATATTAACTTTGTAAAAAAGCAGATTTTATGGACATCCCAAAA
>ERZ791927.1058-NODE-1058-length-23084-cov-4.544270_pt1 | contig 23084 bp, 17 predicted proteins | sample MGYA00510130_ERZ791927 | MGnify/ENA primary metagenome ERZ791927 (study PRJEB30046, sample SAMN00792055) | human gut metagenome | study: EMG produced TPA metagenomics assembly of the A metagenome-wide association study of gut microbiota in type 2...
CATGCAAGGCGGGGCTTCTCTGTTTATACTCGAATCCTCATCCCCGCGAAAGAGGCAGGAAATCTGTGAGATGAAATTCTCTCAAATGCTTGAACATGCGCTCATCCAAAGGTATGATAACGTATCATGAATGATGGATTTCCACGTAAGCTTAGATTCTTGTCTTTGCTGGTTTGTTTTCTCCTGGCGGTGTTTGGAATGGGTGTATCGTTGCTGTTGCGCGGAGAGGGGGATGCTGCAATTTGTTTGCGCTCGTTTTTCCCGATATCGACTGGGTATGAGGAATGGATTCCCGGAAGTTTGTACGTAGCTCAGTGGACGGAAAGCGGATTGACTGGGCCAGTGAAGGATATTTTGATTCCTCCGTGGTGGATTGTTTTTGCCATGTTGATTGTCATATCCGGTCAAGACCGCTGGAAGTTATGGATGCGTGGCATGTCGTGGTTCTGTTTGGGGGTGTGGGGGCTGCTCCCTATTGTCTATTGCTTTTTCCCGGCTCTTGCTGATTCCGACATGTTGAAAATGTGCCGTTTGATTCTGTTGATTTATCTGGCTAGTGCAGTTCTTTATTATGTGGTGGTGCCTGTTTTGTGGCCTCGCATGTTGAAGAATGCGGAAGGGAGTGTCGGCATTGACGCTGTGAATCCGACAAAGGGGAAGACGGTCAAGCAGATTGCCGAGAACGGGATTAATTATAAGCCGCGCAAGTTTTTGTTTGGCAAGGCGGATGAGAAGCTTGTAGCGCATTGGGGGATGGTGGGAAAGGCGATTATTGCTCTGTCTAAGACGCGCCGCCGCCGGGTTGCTGTGTTTGCTGTTATCTTGCTGGCATGGCCTCTTCTGGTTTTTACGCTTTCCGGAGGCTCCCAAGGTATTTACGAACGGGATGTTGAATTGATGTGGGAGACAGTGAGGTTGCCGGATGGAACGGTTGTGGCTTCTGTGCCGGCTGTCGAGGCGGCCAGGAGGGTGTTTGCCGATGATGTGGCGTTACGCGGGTTGACACGTGATGAGGTCAGGAAACTGTTGCGATTCGATTTGATGAATCCTGAGTATAAGTTGAATAGGCCCCGTTATTCCTGGGAAGAGGGAAGGATGTTTCTGCGTATTTCTTCCGGCAGGAATTCGGTATTTCTGCAACTGGGTACGAATGATGAGGGGAAGGTGGTTGTTTCTTGGATGGAATCGTTTGCGGATACTCCGAATTTCCTCAAGGAGGCAGTCAATCCCGAATAAACATTTTGCCTCGTTCCGCCATGGAGCGGAACGAGGCAATCGTTAGTGCTTCTAACCGAGCCGGTCTCGTAAGTCGAGCCGGAATGGCGAGTTTATGGGATGATGTAGGCGAGCCAGACGACAGCCTTTTTCTGGGCGATGACAGCGCTGGCTTCCGTGATAGTGGCGGTAACCCATTGCGCTTTTTCCAATGCGACGGGGGCTAGAGCCGAGGAGGCTCCGGTGAACGATTGTTCCCCGGCTGTTTTTAACGAGATGGCATTGGCATAGGCATTTGCACTTTGTTCATTGCCGATTTTGATGGAGAATGTTGTCCCAAACGATTCATTGCAGATTTTGCAGAGATGAGGGACGATGACGGCTCCTTTGGGCAGGAAGACAAGCTGGATGGTATCGTTGGCTACCATGCCTCCATTGCTTTCGATGGTAGAGCGGGCGAATGCAATCCTGCCTCCCAGGACATTGCCTGGGGTGAAGTTGGCAGATTGACCTGTCAGGGTAGCCTGGAGTAGTTCCGCAGTGTCTGAGTAATATGTAGTCATATTGTCCGATTAAGTTATTTGGTTTCTTTGCACATGATTTTGACGAAGCCTTCTTCTTGGAGGCGTGTGGCGCCACAGCTGAATTTGGCACGTACCTGCAGGGCTTCGTCCATGTCGTCGCGCACGGAGAGTTTGACTTTAAAGTCATCCCAGAAGCCGAATTGCGCTTTGCTCTTGACCCATGCGAGACAGGTTCTGACGCTGCCGGAGGTGATGGGAAGGCGTTGGGTACGGACGAATTTGAACCCCATGAAGGTGTCTATTTTTCCTTCGACGAGGGCTTTGATGTTGTTGAAGTCGTAGCTACTGACTTCCGTTTCCCGGAGTAGGCTCATGATTTGCGAGCTGGTGGCGGCAAGGACGAGTTGGTCCCCGAAATGGGAGGAGTCTTGATGCCAGGCTTCGTTTTCTTCAAGGAGCTGCAAAGTGGCTCGCAACTTGGCGACGGTGAGATTGTCGTCCTTGGCGGAACCGGATTCGACATAGTTGACGGCGATGGTCTGGGCGTTGCCGAGTTCGACTGCCTGGAGACCGTCTTCTCCAACATAGTTGGTGCCGAGGAATCCGGTGATCATGACGTCGTCCATGCGACGACCTGCAGCGGCCCTGAGTCCCTCAATAGTTTTGGAGACGGGGACATCCATGTTTCCGAGCTGTTTGGCGTCGAATTCATCATAGCCAATGGCCTTGGTGAAGACGCGCGGCCTCATGGAACGGCGCAGAGTGGGGGCTTCGTCCAGAATGGTTTTGCCGACCCGGGTGGTTTTTTCCTCGAAATCAAGGACGCCGAATTGGTCGAAGAAGACGACCTTTCCGCTGAGGTCTCTGGCAACGGAGACGTAATCTTCCAGCCGGGAAGTTTGCTGCTGGAGGAGGGTCCCCCATTTGTTGGTGTATTTAATCTGATAGTTTTCGTTGATTGTTGTAGCCATAATTGAAATGGTGTTGTAGATGATTGCTGCGGCTGTTGGATTGAACCTGGTTTCTGCCCGGGATTGGGTAGCGAGCAGGTGGTCCTGTCGCTCCATGGGATGCGGGATCCGGTGTTGCCGGATTTGTCCGTGTCACGGTTGCTGTGCCATTATGGAGTGAACTGTATTTCTCGCATCCATTCCGATACGTGATGGTGGACGGGACAGGGAAATGATCTTTTCTTTGGTGAGAATTGTATGTAGATTGCGGAGTCATGAACGAGCCTCTCTCTCCGGACGATCCGTCGATTACACTGCCAGACTTGGAACCGTCCCCGGTTCCCAAGCGGTTGGAACAAGTGAATACGCCTCTTCCGAACAGGGAAAAGATGCGTGCTACACGTAGAAGGCGTGCCGGATGTGTGATTGTGGTGCTTGCTGCATTCATGTGCCTGGCATGTCTGTTCTGTGGTGCGTTCGGTTATGCCTATTTCCAGGAATTGGGGTGGCTGCCGCGTACGCTGCAACAGGAAGAGCCTTCTTCGGTGAGGCTGAATGTGCAGAAGGAAAAGATTTGCGAAGCTGTTAGAATCGATGATGGCAAGAGTTTTCAAGGAATTACGGTGACTTGTTCCCGGAAGGGGGGTGATGGCTCTGAAGCTCAGTCTGCGACGTTGCAGGTGAGTGGAGCTTATGTCGCGTCGTATGGGATTGTGGCTTCTTCGATACGGATTTGGGAGTATTATCCGATGACATCGGAACTTCAGGTGTCGGTACCTAAGCTGAAGGTTGCCGGGTTGCTGGTATTGCCTGGACGGATTACGGATGCAGAGGGCCGCGAGGTTGATAATTTATTGCCAGAGGAACGGGCTGCTATTGCTAGAGAAGCCAGAAACCAGCTCTACCAAAAAGTCGTTGCCGACATGGAGACTGATACGACGATACGCAAGAGATGTACGGATTGTTTCCGGATGCTTTTATCGGCGTTTGGCATTAATCCTGTCCTTGTGGAAGAAGGAATGGGAGTTTCCTGAAATTGGGAGAGAAACTCATGGATTTGTGCTTTCCAAGGAAGATGAATTCTTCTAGAATTCACCTATGGCTTTTGGAAATCAGAGAACAGTCGCCAGCCCGGCAACGCTTGAAGGAACATCTCTCCATACCGGGCAGGCCGTCACCTTGACATTGAAACCTGCACCGATTGATTACGGCATTAAATTCCGCCGGGTTGATCTGCCCGATCAGCCTTTTATTTCGGCTGATGTGGAGAAGGTGCAGACTGTTGAACGAGCAACGTCTCTGGCCGAGGGGTCGGTCAAAGTCCATACGGTAGAGCATATTCTTTCTGCTTTGACTGGGATGGGGATTGATAATGTGGTGATTGAGATGAATGCCAATGAACCTCCCATTGCGGACGGTTCTTCCAAACCTTATGTGGAGCTGATCAAGAGTGCCGGAATCGTGGAACAGGATGCTCCCGTCCGTGTATGGGAAGTCCGTGAACCGGTGACGGTGGAAACGAAGAGCGGTTCTATCCTGACGATTCTTCCTTCCAAAACTTACAGGCTTTCCGTGACGTGTGTTGGACCGGAAGGCCGCATTACTCAGTATTTCGATTCGGTTATTACGCCGGAGACATACGAAAAGGAACTGGCTCCCGCCCGTACTTTTACGTTTTACGAAGATATTAAGCCTCTTTTGGAAAAGGGACTGATCAAGGGTGGGAGTCTGGAGAATGCCGTCGTTATCCGCGGAGAGGAACTCCTCAGCAAGGAGCCGATGCGTTTTAACAATGAGTTTGCCCGGCACAAGGCCATGGATCTGATCGGAGATTTGACTTTGGCCGGTAAGAGGATTCTCGGTCATGTGATTGCTGTCAAGCCGGGGCATGGTCCGAATACGGAACTGGCCTCCCGATTGAAGAAAGAATATACGAGGATGCAGCAGATGAAGCCTCAGAGTACGGATATTCCCTATGGAGATGCCGTACTTGAGACGAAGGAAGTGATGAAGCTGCTTCCCCATCGCTATCCGTTCCTGATGATTGACCGCATTATCGGTTTTGAAGGCGAAACGAAGTGCCGCGGCATGAAGAATGTGACGATCAACGAACCGTTTTTCCAAGGACATTTTCCGGGGCATCCCGTGATGCCTGGAGTGCTTCAGGTGGAAGCGATGGCGCAGCTGGCATCGATTTTGATGCTGCGCATGCCGGGTAATGTCGGCAAGATCGGTTATTTCATGAGTGCCGACAAGGTGAAGTTCCGCCGTCCCGTATTCCCTGGCGACTCCCTGATTATCGAGGCTGAAATGGTTAAGATGCGCGGTAATATCGGTCAGGCGATCGGGCAGTGTCTGGTTAATGGTCAGGTTGTTTCCGAGGCTGAATTGAAGTTCGGTCTTCTGGATGGCTGATGCCTTTTTAGGATAGCTCCTTTCCGGTTTTCCCGTTAGGGGGGGTAACGGAAAGGAGCTGCCTGTTGCAAAGTGCTTACGAGATTGGAATAGATCTATGCCGGCAGGTGATTCAGGAGAGAATCCGGACTATTTGGCCAACCAGCTGATTACTTGTATCGGCAATAAGCGGGCGTTGCTCGGATTTATTGATACGCCGTTACGCCGGGTTAAGCAACGCTTGGGCAAGCATGCTTTGGATATTGCCGATCTCTTTGCCGGGAGCGGAATTGTTTCCCGGTATTTCAAGGCTCATGCGACACGCTTGATTTCCAATGATCTTGAGGAATATGCCCGCATTCTCGGGAAATGTTACCTGACTAATGCCCGCGAGGTAAATATCCGGGCTCTCGAAGAGGCTTTGACCGAGCTTTTGCCCGAGGTTGCCTCAGACCGGGAGGGAGGGTTTATTTCCGAGTTGTACGCTCCGGCCGACGATGAGAATATCCAGCCTGGGGAACGTGTTTTTTATACGCGTCGCAATGCGCTGTATCTGGATGCCGCCTGTCGTGCCATTGGCCGGCGTCCGGAATGGATGAGGCCGTTTTTACTGGGACCTTTGTTGTCGGAGGCTTCGATTCATGCCAATACGTCCGGAGTTTTCAAGGGATTTTACAAGGATGCAGCAGGGATTGGGAGTTTTGGCGGCAGGAAGGGAGATGCCTTGTCTCGGATTACGAGTCCGATTTATTTGTCCATGCCCGTCTGGTCGCGTTTTTCGTGTCCGGCGACGGTTTACCGCGAGGATGCCAATACTCTGGTGCATAGGTTGGATCCGGTGGATCTGGTGTATCTTGATCCTCCCTACAACCAGCACCCCTATGGCTCCAACTATTTTATGTTGAACTTGATTGCGGATTACAGACGGCCGGAGAAGATTAGCGATGTCTCTGGCATTCCCGGGGATTGGACTCGTTCGGCCTATAATTCGTCGGGAAAAGCTAAGGAGAATCTTTTTTCTCTGGTATCTGCCTGCAAGGCATCCCATATTCTGATTTCTTACAATTCCGAGGGGTTTGTTTCCCAGGATGAGTTTGCGGCATTCTTGCAATCTCAGGGCAGATTGGAAACGTATGAAATCCCGTATCTGACATTCCGCGGAAGCCGTAACTTACGTAATCGATCATTGGTTGTGAATGAATATCTCTATCTTTTGGAGAGGTTCTAGTGGAACGGAGATTATTGTCGGAAACGTGGAATACGAAGCATATATTACGTTGCTGAACCGGAAAAATGAAAAAAACGCATCAGACGTGTTGACAAAGCTGCGATAAATATTATTCTACCTCCCCACACACTTCCCTGCGTGCAGTCCGAAAGAGGCGCGGGACATTTCATTCACCAAACAGTTACCTTTTTATTATGAGCAAGAGGACCTATCAACCTTCCAAGCGTTGCCGCAAGAACCAGTTTGGTTTCCGTGCCCGTATGGCTACCAAGAATGGACGCGAAATTTTGCGTCGTCGTCGTGCTAAGGGCCGTAAGCGCCTTCTTCCGAAGGGTGCTGAAATTCAGTACAAGCGCCACACGATCCAGCACGGTCGTTAATCGGCTGTGGCCGGAGAGGCTGGCCATATTACGATTTCTTTTCACGGGCCGCCCCGCGGGGAGATGCGTTTGACTCGTCAACAAAGCATGAATCGGGCATTCCAATTTGCCCGTGTGCGTAGTCAGGGTGCATCTACTGCAGGTCGGCTTCTTGTTTTGAGCGCATGTCCTTTGGATCACGCGGATGAGCCTTCCGCATTTGGCATTATTTGTACCAAGAAGGTCGGTGGTGCCGTTCTCCGTAATACGTTGAAGAGACGTATTCGGGAGCTTATTCGCATGCACGGGGATTCCCTTGCATGCGGTTTGCATGTCGTCTGTGTCTTGAGGTGGCGTGCAGCTACGGCTCCTTTCTCAGCTTTGGAAAAAGACTGGCTTAAGACTCTTTCCCGACTGTTACGGGAGCTGGAAAGGATGAAAGGAGACTCTGCTGAACAGGAGGAGGCGCCCGTATGAAGAAGCTGGTTATTGCGTGTGTGCGGTTTTACCAACGCTTTGTCAGCCGGCCTTTGCATTTTCTTGGCGGACCGATGAGTGGATGCCGTTTTTCCCCGACTTGTTCGCAATATTTTATTGAAGCCGTAGAAATACATGGAATATGGAAGGGAACAACGTTAGGTATCTGGAGGATTTTGCGCTGCAATCCCTGGGGTGGCTCCGGGTTCGATCCCGTGCCTCCGCGTTGTTCGTCCGGCAGTTCTCATTTTCCTGGGGATGGTGACGCTTCCAAATAAGACCCATTTCAACACATTACTTTTTATCTACATTTTCCCAATCAACTACTATGGATCGCAAATCATGGATTATTATAGCCCTTTGCGCGGTATTGCTGGGTGCTGACTACTACTACTCAAGTACTCAGCCCAAGCCTCCCGTAGCACCTCAGTCTGTATCTCAACCCGCAACGAAAACGGCTTCTGCCGATGCGGCGTCAAACTCTCCTGCTCTTCCGGGGGATATGGCGGTTGTTCCGCCTGTTGACGAAAGCAAGCTGGAAACCTGGCCGATGGTCTCTTATGCCGGAGAAGGAAAGGATAGAAAGCCGGTAGCGACGTATTCGATTGCCAATATTGGCGGTTCAATCCGCAATGTGGAGATGGAGGGAGATCTGGTCGATAGTCGCCATGTACCGGATGTCGATGTGAAGATCAATGAGAATGGCACGTACGGTATCGGTACACTCGTGTTTGGGATTACTCCCGCGGCGGATCCCAGTTACGATACGTCCGTTTATTCGAAGGTTGATTCTGAGAGCAACGATGAGAAACTGACCCTTGTTGCACGGCTTGCCAATGGACTTGCCGTGAAGAAGGAATATACGTTTGATCCGTTAAAGGACGAGAACGGCGCTCTTTTGGCAGGCAGCCAATATATGCTGAAACTGAAGATAACGCTTTTTAATCCCATGGATCATGCCGTGCGTCTTCCGGATATGGGCGTTTTTGCCGGTGCGGGATACCCAATTGCCAAGAGTGAAATGGCCGAGGCGTTCACTCACTTTTTCTATATGACGGATGGTAAATTCGTTCAGGAAACGCCATCGTATTTTACAGGGGGCTTTATATCATCTGCCAAGCCGCGCGAGGTGGCTAATCTGGTTAACCTGACCTATGGTGGGGTGATGAGTCAGTATTATGCCAGTATACTGATACCGGCGGAGGATTCCCGCGGTTCGATGATTTACGCCCAGCGTCAGTTGTTCCATCTGAAACATGAAGGAGACCATGAAGTACCCGGGGTCATTTTGGCGATGGGGGCTCCGGTGGTGGATCTTCAGCCCAAGGCCGAGAAGGTGCTTTCGTATGAGATCTATGCGGGCCCGAAGAAGAACCAGGTTCTCAACGAGTTGCCCTATAAACTGGATGAAGTCATGGCATACGGATGGCTAACTATCCTGAGTGCTCCGATGAACTGGTTGCTCAACTTTTTCTTCGGCCTTGTCGGTAACTGGGGTATTGCCATTATCTGCATGACGATTGTGGTGCGCATTGTCATCTGGCCTCTTTACAAGAAGTCCTACATGGCGATGAAGCGTATGTCGCTCGTCCAGCCCAAGATGCAGGAATTGAAGGAAAAGTACCCGAATGATCCGCAAAAGGTCAATGTGGAGATGATGAAGATGTATCAGGAATACGGCATCAATCCTGCCAGCGGGTGTCTGCCAATGCTGATTCAAATCCCGATCTTCTTTGCCTTCTACCGTGTTCTGCAGTACTCGGCGGAGTTGCGCGGTCAGCCTTTTTTCTGGTGGGTTAAGGATTTGTCATTGCCGGATACGGTGTATGAAATCCCGCTTCCCTTTAGCTCGTTCCCGACTCTTCCGGTTAACATTCTTCCTCTGATTATGGCGGTAACGATGGTAATCCAGATGAAGATGACGCCGCAGGCCGGGGATAAGATGCAACGCCGGATTATGGCGTTTATGCCTCTGATTTTCTTTTTCTTCTGCTACAACTTTGCATCGGCTTTGGCTTTGTACTGGACGGCTCAGAACTTGATTAATATGGGACAAACCTTGTTGATCCGTCGTTTGCCCCAGCCGGAACTGACCAAGACAAAGAAAAAGAAAGCCGGTTTTTTGCAACGCATGATGGAGCAGCAACGTATTCTTGCCGAACAGCAAAAGCAACAGGGTGGAGGTATGCGTAACGTAACTCCCGGAAGGAGGAAGAAATAGGCAGAGTCTTGCTATAACGTGTAATTTTTCAAGGAGCTATCTCGGATTAGAGAGATAGCCCCAAATAATAAAGAGCTCTGGCATTTGCTTGTTGTTGAGGCGGGGTAGGGACTAGGAGAGTTTAGGAAGATGTTCTAGTCAATTGTTTGTTTGCCCTCTTCGACATAGCAGCGGAATGATTTCATTTTTCAGGTTTGTTTTTTCTTCCAAGCTTGACCTGATTTTGTCATTGGGTGGCTTGCATGTGCCATGTCGAATTTCCGCATGGTTTCGTATGGAGAAGGATTCGTCAGAAGATTGTTTTGAGGAAAATCAGATCCGGAACAGAATATAAATTCAAATAAAGAATGAAACGATAAGTTTTTATATAAGATTATTATTTATAATGTTTTTTGTATTTATGATTATATGCTTTTAGGATGATAAGTCTTGATATTTAAAAAATATTTTTAGAATGATATTGACATATTGAATGTTTCTGGAAACCATGTAGTATGATTTCCAGGGTATTGAATTGTATATTGTTTCTTTCGATTATTTCTCTTTCAAAAGGAGTTGCCTCAGACCAGGAACCCTACACTTCTTTCTATGTTCCGAATAAATACGTTCAAGAAAACGGATTTCTCAAGGAACATCAAAATCTGATGCATCCTCCCCAATTTGCGAAAATTAAAGAAAAATTACCTCGTCCTGAATGGGATGCCCGACCGGATGTTATTTCGAGTTACTGGAAAGCATGGGAAATGGGATTTAGCAATATTAAGGCGGCGACTCCTCAGAATGGCTTTATTTCCCCATATATTGATCCGGTATTCAACGGTAATATTTTCATGTGGGACTGCAGTTTTATGACAATGTTCGGAAAGTATGGTGCTCATGCTTTTCATTTTCAGGGGACCTTGGACAATTTCTACTGCAAACAGTTACCTGACGGTTTTATCTGCCGGGAAATATATGGTACCAGCGGGAAAAACTGTTTTGAAAAATATGATCCTTCCAGTACAGGCCCCAATATTATGCCGTGGGCCGAGTGGGAATATTATCTCAATTTTAATGACAGGAAGCGTTTGGAGAAAGTATTTCCTCCGTTACTTGCCTATTACCAGTGGATGAACCTTAACCGAACTTGGCAAGACGGATCTTACTATCTTAGCGGTTGGGGATGCGGAATGGATAATCAACCGAGATTACGCGGCAATTACCATCGAGAATTCAGCCATGGTCATATGTCGTGGATAGACGCCAACATGCAACAAATATTGTCCGGTAAAATTCTTGTGTCCATGGCACGGGAACTTGGGCGCGAAGCGGATGTGAAAGACATACAGAAGGAAGTTGATTTTCTTAGTAGATTCGTGAACGAAAAAATGTGGAATTCGGATAAAAAATGTTACGCAGACCGTTTTCGTGATGGCAGTATTTCCGGCGTGCAAACCATAGGTGCCTATTGGGCGCTTTTAGCTGATGTCATTCCCGCAGACCGTATAAAATCTTTTGTTTCTCATTTGGAAAATCCAACCAAATTCAAGCGACCTCATCGGGTGCCGACTCTTTCGGCCGATGATCCCGCGTATGTTAAAAATGGGGGAGGATACTGGTGTGGTGCCGTTTGGGCTCCTACAAATTACATGGTTTTGCGAGGCCTTTCCAGAATAGGGGAAGACAAAATAGCTTTTGATATAGGCTTGAACCATTTGAATAACGTTACACAGGTCTTTCAAGAAACGGGAACATTTTTTGAAAATTATGATCCTGAAATTACCAAGGGACGGTGCCGTCCCGGGATGGTAGGCTGGACTGGTCTGGTTCCCATTGCCGTCCTTTTTGAATATGTTTTCGGTCTCCGGGCAGATGTTCCTCACAATACTCTGATTTGGGACATACGTCTTACGGATTCTTTTGGCGTTAAACAATATCCTTTTGGCAAAGATGGCCTTTTGGACCTTTATTGTGCTTCGCGCCCCAATGGACTCCAAAAACCAGAAATAACAGTTAAGTCTAATCGGGATTTTACGCTTAAAGTGATTTGGGGAGGTGGTTCTGAAGAAATTGCCGTCAAAGCGGAGACAGATGAATAATGCGTGTTATCTAATGAGTATGGATAGTTTTATTCTTTGTTGTCCTAATGAGCTGAGAGAAGGTTGTTAATAGATGGATATTCTGTATGTGCTCGGCAGGCCGCATGATTCCGGGTAAACTTAAACCGCTGCTCCTGTGGTGGGAAGCAGCGGTTTGATCTGGAGGGATGTCCTACATCAATCCGGAAAGGGTGGATGAACCCCGATTTCTGGAAGATGGCTCCTGGGTGGGGTTAATTGTAGAGTTTGACGTAGTATTCGTCGGCCATGCGATCTGCGTCGAAATAGGGATAGATATCGTTCATGGCATTGAAGACGATGTCCATCCATGCGTCGTTGTTTTCGTAATAGGTAGGAAGGACTTTGTCTTCGAGGATGTTGTAGAAGTTGTCGCGGTCGGAACGGTCGCGGGCTTCCGGGGAGAGGTTGGGGGCTGCGGTGGGGATGACGAAGCTGTTTTCTCCGTCTTTGGCAAACTCGCAGATCCAACCGTCGAAGGTGGAGATAGAGACGCTGCCGTTCATGGCGGCGGACATGCCGGAGGTTCCAGAGGCTTCACGAGTGACAACGGGGTTGTTAAGCCACATATCGGAGCCATTTTTCAGCACGCGGCTCAATCCCATTTCGTATCCGACGAGGACGGCGGAACGGGGATATTTGGCGGAAAGCTTGTTGAGGTTGTTGAAAATTTCAATAGCTTTATGATCGGTGGGGTAGGGTTTGCCGGCCCAGATGAATTGAACCGGGCGGTTCGTGCGTTGCAGCATGCGCTCAAAACAGGTGGGATTGCCCGTGATAAGTTCGGGACGTTTATAGGCGGCGAAACGGCGAGCCCAGACGATGGTGAGGCAGTTCGGATCGAAGACACGACCAGTTTGTTCGCCAACGATGCGGAAGAGGTCTTTTTTCAGAGCGCGTTTACGGCGCCGGAAGGCTTCCTTGTCCCGTGAGTGGAAGGCTTCGGCAAGTTCGTGGTCCTGCCAGTATTTCTGGTTCTGAGCATTAGTGATTGAGGTGATCGGACAGATGTTGTCGTAACCCTTCCACATGTCGATGGAGACATCGCCGTGCAGCTTGGAGACTCCGTTGGCTTTGTGGCTGAGCCGCAAGGCCGAGAGTGTGTAGTTGAAGGTGTTGTCGTTGCCGTCCAGCTGAATGGCAGAACGTACTTCGTCCAGAGAAAGGCCATCAAAGAAGGAAAAGGTATTCATCGTGTTGATGTCCATCTTTTCATTGCCGGCTTCTTCCGGAGTATGAGTGGTGAAAACAAGATGCTTGCGGACTTCTTCCACACTCTTGGTTTTGGCGAGTAAGTGGAAGGCGGCAGCCAGGCCGTGAGCTTCGTTAAGGTGGTAGATTTCGGGTTCGACGCCGAGTTCTTCAAAGAGGCGGGCTCCACCCTTGCCGAGCAGGACATATTGCGCAATGCGGGTGAAACCGTTGGCATCATACAGGCGGCGGGAAATGTTACGGCTTTCTTCGTCGTTTTCTTCCAGATCCATGGAGAGGAAGAACATCGGAGCGGAACCGAAGGTTTCCGGGCGCAGGAAATAGGCTTTGACCCAGACGGGCGCCCCGCAGACGCGAATGAGGAACTTGATGTTGTGATCTTCCAGGAAGGAGTAGTTTTTATGGACGTACTGAGTGGCCATGGAACCGTCTTCCGCACGGATCTGATTATAGTAGCCGTAACTCCAAAGGATGCCGACGCCGACGAGGTTCTGTCTCAGGTCGTGCGCACTCCTCATATGGGAGCCGGAGAGATAGCCGAGACCGCCTGAGTAGATCTTGAAGGCGTTGTCGATTGCGAATTCCATGGAAAAGTATGCAACGCTTTTGGCGTATTTCGGATCGATTTCGTAGGGATGTTCGAACAGTTTCGGGAGAAATGAAGTTGCCATATTTGTGTGGTGTTTATCGGAAAAGCTTATGGAATGTCTTCTGGCAATATCACCTCAAATCCATTTATGGAAGCCGAAAATGATCATTTGACGTAATGTTTGCCTTCAGAGGCCGTTTTCATTGGGAATATTCTGGTACGGAAATTGTCCGGCGTGCGAGCTTTTGGCTTGCCTTTGCATCCTGCTGCGAGCATGAATATCACCATGAAAGCACTGGTGAAAACTCAAGCTGCACCGGGCTTGGAATTGATTGACATTCCCATGCCCGAAGTTGGACCGAACGATGTTTTGATTCGCATTTACAAGACCGCCATTTGCGGTACCGATCTCCACATTTGGAAGTGGGATTCCTGGGCTCAAAGGACGATTCCGGTTGGGATGCAGGTCGGACATGAATTCTGCGGAATCATCGAAAAAGTAGGCAGTGCCGTGAAGAGTTACAAGCCCGGGGAAATCGTTTCCGGCGAAGGCCATATCGTTTGCGGAACATGCCGCAATTGCAAGGCCGGACGCCGCCATTTGTGCCCCAACACCCAAGGGGTAGGCGTGAACCGTCCCGGTTGTTTTGCCGAATATCTCAGCATTCCTCAGGAAAACGTGTATCGTATTCCCGCGGAAATCCCGATGGAAATTGCTTCGATTTTCGATCCTCTTGGCAATGCCGTTCATACGGCCCTGTCATGGGATCTCGTCGGGGAAGACGTTCTGATTACAGGGGCAGGCCTGATCGGTAGCTTGGCTGCTGCAGTTTGCAAGCATGCCGGTGCCAAGAACATTGTCGTCACCGACGTCAATGACTACCGCTTGGAGATTGCTCTCCGCCTGGGGGCGACGCGCGCTATCAATGTAACTCGCGAAAAAGTAACCGATGTCTGGCGCAATGAGCTGGATATGAAAGAAGGTTTCGATGTCGGGTTGGAAATGAGCGGCAATCCCTCCGGATTGAACGATATTCTGGATAATGCTTGTAACGGCGCCAAGGTGTCTCTGCTTGGCATTATGCCCGACCAGGTTGCCGTCAGTTGGGATAAAATAATCTTCAAGGGATTGATGCTGAAAGGGATTTATGGCCGTGAAATGTTTGAAACCTGGCACAAGATGAGCAAGATGGTTCGCGGCGGCATGGATATCAGCCCGATTATCACCCACCGTATCCCGTATACGGACTTTGCCAAAGGCTTCGAAGCAATGGCTTCCGGCAATTCCGGCAAGGTCGTTATGGACTGGATTCTATAATTTTTTAAAATAGGTATTGCCAAAGTGAGGGCGGGTGTGTATAAAGCTTCGCCCTCACCCCGCATGAGCGGATAGGCGAACCTTTTTTACACACATAAGATTATGTCCAAGCATTCCAGTCTCAAAGCTACCGGCACTGTGGGCGGCAAGCGCTCCGTTCTCAAAAGATTTGAACGCGTTAAACTGATGAAGGAACGCGGTCAGTGGAAGAAGGGGCAGAGCCCCATCGGTCTCCCCAAGACCAAACACGAAGACTGATCCGTCTTCTCATCTCTGTCCCTGCCTGGCAGGAGCGGGATTTTAACAGATTTCCTTTAAGGAAAGGCCCCTTGGTTTGTCCGAGGGGCTTTTTTTCTCCCGGATGACGCCGCGAGGTACTGTCCGGGAGGAACCATACAGATTGCCGTCGTTCTTTCCTTAGTGACAGGGCGGTGGCGCGATGCCGCTGTGAAGCGGTTCCCAAATAGACAATAATAAAATAATATGAATGAAGATATGAATGAGGCCGTAGGTGCCTCTGATGACAATGCCGGTAAAATCAGATTGAATAAGTTTCTGGCATCATGCGGAGTTGATTCCCGCCGTGCAGCGGATCAGCTGATCGTAGAAGGTAGAGTGGAAGTGAATGGCCAGGTTGTTGAAACGCCCGGCATAAGGGTTTCCTCCGAAGATTTTGTAAAACTGGACGGACACCACATGGTTCCCAAAGAACATTCCGTTGTCCTGCTCAACAAGCCGCGTGGTTTTGTATGCAGCCGCGAGGCTCAGGGGGCGGAAGGTACGGTTTATGATCTCCTGCCTCCCAAGTTGCGCCACTTGAACTATGTGGGGCGCCTTGACGCCGATTCGGAAGGCTTGCTTATCATGACTAATGATGGAGAACTCGTCCAGCAATTGAGCCATCCCTCCGAAGGAGTGGAAAAGGAATACTGGGTGACTTTGGATCAGAACTTTGACAACAGTGTGCTGATGCAGTTGCTGAAGGGCGTTCGCATTGCGGAAGGCCAGGCCAAGGCCAAGTATGTCTGCCGTGCATCTGCACGCCGGGCATATATTGTCCTGGAACAGGGATTGAAGAGACAGATCCGCCAGATGTTCGCCTGCCTGGGATTGCGTGTCAGGAAACTGGTACGCGTGCGTATCGGTTCCCTCTGGGGAGGAGATTTGGAACCGGGAAGTTGGAAATTCATGGATCCGGCAGAAGTGGCTCTTGCCTCAGTCAATCCCAAGCGTCCTCGCAAATATTTGGGTGCCAAGGAATTGGCCGCTTATAAGGGAGCATCCCGCAAACAGGGTGCTGGGGCTCCCTCTACGTTCCGTGCTTCGGAAACCAATGACGGCGACGAAAACTACGAATTTAATCCGGCAGACTTTGAAGGAGTTGATCTGGACGAGGATACGTATGAATTGTCTCCGGAAATGAAGACGAGATTCTCCGATCAGGAAATTCCGGAACGGAAACCTAGAAATAATTCTTTTGAAGGACGTTCGGATAGGCCTTTTGCCCGTCGCGAAAGTAACTTTGGAGGCCGTCGCGAAGGAGGTTTCGGGGAACGCCGTGAAAGCGGGTTCCGTGGCAACCGCGAAGGAGGCTTTGGAGGCCGTCGCGAAGGAGGTTTCGGGGAACGCCGTGAAGGCGGATTCCGTGGCAACCGTGATGGTGGCTTCCGTGGCAGTCGTGGTGGAGACCGTTGATTTCCGATCCACAATATTCTACAATCCGGTATGAAGTTGCTGAACCTTTGGTTTGTAATAGCCGGAGTGGGAGGGCTGTCTATGGCAGCCCTTCCTGTTTTTTCAGATGAAGCTGCCGGCCTGGAGGCGTTGTCGACGCTTGATCCGGTATCCTCTTCTCCTGCCGTGCTTCGGGAGGCCTGGAAGAAGGCGGAAGCTGCCGGCCAACTAGCAGATTCTCGCCGGTATTGTGAACAATACGTCCAGGCATTGCAGAACCATGCGGATCAGGGCGATGCGGAAGCCATGGTCGAATTGGGAAAGTTGATGTACCGGGGGACTCCTTCATATCCTAGAAATTTGGAACAGGCCCGCGCTTGGTTTGAAAAGGCTGCCCAGGCCGGCCAGGCGGATTCCCAGTACCAGCTGGCCTTTATGTACCGGAATGGGCTGGGCGGAAACAAGGATGAGGCTTTGTCTGCCAAGTGGTATGCCGAATCCCGGAAGAATATGGAAGCTCGTGCTGCCGGAGGTGACGGAGAGGCGGCTTTCTGGGTCGGGATTATGCATTTCAAGGGCGAGGGGACGCCGGAAGATAAAAAACTGGCCCTGCAGTGGATGGAGAAGTCGGCAAAACTCGGGTTCAAAATGGCGGCCGTTTTGCTGGCCAGGATGTATCGTGAGGGCCTGGGGACGGAGCGGAATGAAGGGGAAGCTTTCAGGTGGTTTCTCAAGGCGGCGGAGCAGGGGCAGGGTGATGCCATGATGGAAACCGCCCTCGCTTACAAAAACGCGATTGGCGTGAAACGCGATCTCGCCCAGGCGCGTCATTGGTTTTCCAAGGCTGCCAATCTCAAAAACCCTTATGCCCTGCGCGAATTGGCCGGGATGATGAGGGCTGGCGAGGGGGGAGAAAAAGATATCCCCCAGGCGCGAGCCTACTATATCCAAGCTGCTTCTTATGGGGAACCTTTATCGGCTGTCGAAGCCTCCCGCATGCTGGCGAACGACGAGAATGCTAGTGACGATGATGTCAAAAAAGCTCGCGAAATTCTGTTTGCCGCAGCGGATCGTTTCCGTTCTCCGCTGGGGCAATATGAATTGGGGCTTTTTGATTGGAAACACGGCGACAAGGAATCCGGTGTGTATTGGATTCGTACGGCAGCCATGGGGGGCTATGCTCCTGCCATGGCTCGTATGGGTACCCTTTCCCTTATTCCCTTCAGCGGAGTGACGTGGAACCCCGTTGCCGCATGGCAGTGGTGGGATGCTGCCGCCCAAGGCGGGAATGCTCCTGCCCGGTTCCGGGCGAACTGGCTTCTATGGGGAGGCGGGGGATTTCTTCTGATAGCGGTGGGGACTTTCCTTATTTGGATGAACCGCTGGATCAACCGGAAATGGGCTGTCGAAGAGAAATGAGCGGGATATGGCGCATATTCGCGTTAATCTGGCTTGAACTCCGGAGTCGTCGCGGGCAGTCTAACTCCCAACGATGACCATTGATGAACAATTGGATTTCCTGATGGCCGGCACCGCCAAGGTGATCGGAAGGGAAGAATTGAAGGAACGCCTCTCTCTGGGGCGCCCTCTGAGAGTAAAACTGGGCGTTGATCCGACGGCTCCGGACATCCACCTCGGCCATACGGTGGCAATTGAAAAGCTCCGCCAGTTCCAGCAACTGGGCCACCAGGCCATCCTGTTGATCGGCGACTTTACGGCGATGATCGGCGATCCTACAGGACGATCCGTAACCCGCCCCCCCCTGAGTCGCGAACAGGTTCTCGCCAATGCGGAAACCTATACCCAGCAGGCTTTTAAGATTCTCGATCGCGCCAAGACCGAAATCGTGTACAACGGCGACTGGTTCCGCAAGATGAGCTACGATGATGTTCTCAAGCTGAATTCCCGTGCAACCATGCAGCAAATGCTGGCCCGGGAAGACTTTCGCGCCCGCGTGGATAGCGGCAAGGAAGTACGGTTGCATGAATTGCAGTATCCCCTGATGCAGGGCTGGGACTCCGTCATGATCCAGGCCGATGTCGAGTTGGGTGGCACCGACCAGTTGTTCAATATTCTCGTCGGCCGCGACCTGCAGAAGGAAGAAGGCTTGCTGCCCCAGATCGCCATGACTCTTCCCTTGCTGGAAGGCCTTGACGGCGTTCGCAAAATGTCCAAATCCTATGGCAATTACGTTGGCGTTGACGAAGCCGCTGAAACCATGTTCGGCAAGATGATGAGCGTCAGCGATGAACTGATGGATCGCTATTATACCGTCCTCCTTGGCGAGCACCGCGATGCTTCCTTGCACCCTATGGAAGCCAAGAAGCTTCTCGCCTGGAAGATCGTTGCCCGTTACCACTCCCCAGAGGCAGCGGATGCCGCACGCAACGACTGGGAAACACGCTTTTCCAAGCGAGATCTTGCCGCTGCTGAACTGCCGGAACTTTCACTCGCCGCTCTTCCTGCCGGATTGAATGCCATCGGGCTCGTAGCTTACGTCTTCCAGACGTCCTTCAACGTGCAGAAGTCCAACGGTGTCCTCCGCAAAGAACACTTCATACCCGGAGCCATTCAGGTGAACGATGAAAAGGTCACCGACCCGAATGCCACTCTTGAGCTGAAGGAAGGCGATATCCTCCGTCTCAGCAAAAAACACGCTGTACGCTTCATCGGCTGACACGGCTAGGGGGAGCTCTTGTTCTTCTGGCTTTCTGCGAGCGAGCTAGCCCCAATACTTTCCGGACGCAACCCGATTCCCCTGTTGCAAGGGCTCGGTTGCGTCCGATTCATTGATTCGGGGAATGGCACGGATATTGTGCGTGGACAAAGAGGGGTGAAGTTAATCTTCTTTGTGCATAGTTTGTTGTTCCGGTGAATCTTGGGTTGCAGATGGTTGATCAGAGTTCGCTGCTTCTTCTTCACGGATTTTATCGAGTGTTTCCTGTGCTTTTTCATGTCCCTGGGCAGCTGCTTTGGTGAGGTACTCCAAGGCGAGTTGAGAGTTGTTTTCTACACCCTTTCCTGCGAGGTAGAAGAGTCCCGTCATATATTCTGCTTCACTGAATCCTTGATCTGCGGCCTTCTTATACCAATGAAAAGCCATTTCGTTGTCTTGCGAAGTACCGCTTCCCGAAGCATAGCAGTTAGCCAGGCGGAATTGAGCCTGGATATGGCCCTGATCTGCGGCTTTCTGAAACAATTCGAAAGCTCGGAGCTGGTCTTGTTCGATACCGTCTTCTCCGTATTCCAGTAGAGCGGCGAAGGCAAATTGGGCATCGGGGTGTCCAAGTTTTGCGGATCGTTCAAACCATTTGGCAGCTTCTTGCGGGTTTACTTTTCCGAAGATTCCTTGATAGTTGAGGACTCCTAGATTGCACATGGCGAGAGGGTCGTTTTGTTCGGCTGCCTTGAGAAACAATTCGCGTGCTGTTTGCAGATTTTTTTCGACTCCGATTCCCTTCAGATAACATTCTCCTAAATTTGTGCATGCGTCAGGATAATTTTGTTCTGCAGACTTGGAATACCAATAAATCGCCTTGTCAATATTGACTTCGCACCCACTCTTTCCATGTTGATAACCGACTGCCACATCATACTGCGCCTGAGCATTACCCTGGTGTGCGGCTTTTATTATCCATTTTTTGGAAATTTTGTCATTTGTAAATGTTCCTGTGTTACTGCGATAACAAATCGCGGTGCCTACTTGGGCATCCGTGTTTCCCAGAAGCGCTGCTTTCAGAAACCACAAAAAGGCTTCCTGGTTTTTTCCCTTGTCATAACAATGTTTTCCTAACTGGTACATAGCAGGTGGGTACTCCTGTTCTGCGGAAAGCTTAAGCCAGGCAAGAGCAATTTGTTGATTTTTAGGGATTAATGTTCCTTCATCATTGAAAAGCCACATTTCATATTGAGAAACAGGGTCACCTGTTTCAGCATACACCCTGATTTGTTCAAATACATTGTGTGTAGTTGTCGCGTCCATCTGGATTTCGGAGACGGCTTTCCTGAACTCATAGGAACTGGTATATTCGCTTAAAACCTGTTCGACTGAAAGCAAGAGTGGCAGGGAAAATAAAAGTGTTAACATGTTTTAATAAATATGAAAAAATTTGCAAAATAATTTAAATTGTATTACGATTTAATATTGTGTGCCATTTTTATAAAATGGCACACAATTCTTTTTATTTTAATTAGTCGTCAACATGTTTTCCTGCTCCATGTATTATTTTTTCGATTTCATTATGTTTATTAATTGCTTCTGTTGTTGATTTTTTACCATCAATAAGGTCGGATAGATTTTGAATTTCAGCAGACTTCCCTTTTAATATTACAGTTGTAGCAGCAACTTTTCGTCCAACATCGACAGCTTCAGGAATTTGTGTTGCTACTCCAGCTGAGCCACTCAAGGCTTTGCCTGCTCCCTTTGCTATATTTTATGTGTTTCTAAAGGTAAGTATAACTTTCAGCATGGTGAATTGTAATTAATCGCTGGAATACTTGCGGTAATGAAGGAGGTCTATATATAAGTCGGGTGTGTTGATGGTGGGCATCCTTTCTTACAAAAACTGGAATCAAGGTGTGCTTCCCTGGTCTCGTTTGTGTAAATTTTACCGAAAGTCGTAGCGGATGATTTTGAAGAGAGTATTAGTGATTTTGACGAGGTATTTTCCGCGGTTATGGTGTGTGCCGTCTCATGTTAAGTGAGCGTATTTTTTTTGTGTCTTATTTATTTTTAAATATTTTTTTAATTTTCAATTAAAAAATGTCATTAATTTTATTTTTAAATGGATTATTATCATTATTTTATAATGGAATATATGAGGATAGTTATTCTTTCGGTAGTTTTTCCAACTTGTTTTTTTCTATTTCTCCGTATTTTTTCACTTCGCAAAACACTGATGCTATTCCGATAATAATGGAGAAAGCAGTGAGTGATAGGAGAGTAATGAAAAGCCCCATAGTGACTGATGGACCGCATTTAACTTGAGGATCTGTTCGTGTTCCATCGACAAATCCGTACCAATAAATACTGATACAGGATCCAAGAACGATGTTTGTAATTGTTCCGAGAATAAGCAGTGTTATTTTGGTTGTGTGTCGCAGCGGTAATGGGTTTTCCTGAGGTGGTAATTTTTTGATTACTTTTTGAACCATTCTCCGAATACTCATTAGTGCCAGTATTGATACAGCGCAAGAAAGAAGACCCATAATAATAAATATCATATTGAGATCGTATTTATCCAAAGGTACCGTTACTCTCTTTTCGATATAATAGAATGCAGCAACTTCATACAAATAAAATTGCCCTATCAAAATTACAAAACTAATAATTAGTATAAAAATTTGTAAAATATGCACAATAATAAATGATTTCATAAAAATAATTGTATGGTTAATCTTCTTTGTGTATTGTTTGTTGTGATTTTTTGAAGGCTTCGATAGTCTCTATCGGACGTCTTCCCATGTTGCGATATCCCTGATGAGGTCTCTCGTAGCTGTAGTGTTTGAGCCATTTTGTCCAGCTTCTTCTGGAGTTTTTCTACTCTGATATAGAGTTTTTGTCTTAAGATTATGTCGAAAGATTTCTTTTTGACCGTTCTGTTGAAGCATTTTCTATGGATTTGATCTGTCTTTACTCTGCTGCTTTCTTTGGGTGAGGTGTTGGGTTTTCAGCTTCAAGAGCCGCTGGCAACGACTCCCCAGACCATGGCGTTCCATGATTTTCTGGATCATTGGCTTCGAACAGTTTTGATCTTCCAGTTTCGGAAGTTGTTCGATATGTCCGCAGCCTTTTTGAGGATTTTCTCCAACGAGTCCCAGGATTCGTTTTTCGATTTCGGGTGCGATTGTCTGCGGGTGGGTTTATGAATGGGCGGCAGGTTCAAAGCCTTATTTTCTGAATCGTTTGCGGTATTCGTAGAATTGGAGTGGAGAGGTGCCGTGTTTCCGGCATATGTAGCTATCGTTACCGAGTTCTTCGATCAGTTTGAGTCCCCAAGACGCTGGTACATGATTTTGGTTTCCGCTTTCATTTTCTTCTTGCTAATAGATTTTCTATCATTCGGCAAGAAGATTAACTACACAAATTTAAGTGGCGTTCTGAGGTGTGTTTTTATATCCGTAACATGTGAGTCCGATTTCTGCTTTCATTAATGCCAATTTGTGAATTACTTCAGGATCCCATTTAATGTAATGTGGAGGGGCATCAAAAGTATCGATGTAGATGACTATTCCATCTGCTCCGGCAGATTGTATATTTTCATAATTTTCGTAGATCAAATCAATATAATCAATTAGGTTTTTCCAGGGGAATGGTTTCTTTGAAAGGCCAAAACTTATAAAACCAAATTCATATGGTTTGTTTGTTCTAATGTTTATGTCATTTGGATTATGTGATTTTCTCTTGTAGAATATTTGTGATAGTGCTTCATCGATTTCAGAAGGAAAGAAATTCTCTCCATATAGCCTTAAAATCGCGGATGTATTTAATTCTTGATATGAAAATTCGTTTTCGCTTTTTTCTCTAATTAATGCTGTTATTATTAATTCTGCGTTTATATTGTCAATGTGCTTGATATCTTTAATATCAAATGAGAGTGATGATTGGGCGATTTCATCAATATTTAATATAATCCGTATTGTTGAAACATTCCTTTTTTTTTAGATATTCGTAATGAGAATTTAATTTTTTTATGATGTTGCAAGATTTTACTAAAGTAATTGGTTTGAATCCTGTGTCAATTATCGCATATCCGAAATTATCATAATTATTTATAATATGATCTGTATCTCTTTTTCTTGAACAATATGTAATTCCGAGTTTTTTT
>ERZ791927.1066-NODE-1066-length-22934-cov-6.335286_pt1 | contig 22934 bp, 11 predicted proteins | sample MGYA00510130_ERZ791927 | MGnify/ENA primary metagenome ERZ791927 (study PRJEB30046, sample SAMN00792055) | human gut metagenome | study: EMG produced TPA metagenomics assembly of the A metagenome-wide association study of gut microbiota in type 2...
CTGCCATATTATCGGCGCGCGCCGATAATATGGCAGCGCCCGCCATGCCGTAGCTGCCGCAAACCGCCAGCATGTGTCCGAAGCTGCCCTTGTGGCTGTCCGCAGGACGCGGCGCGATGCACGCCGCCACATCCGCAGCGCACAGAACATCGGTCTGCAAAACGGCAGCAATGTCCGCATTGTCCACGCCGATCGGCAGTACACGTACCTTGCCGTAGATGCCGCGCAGCCTTGCCGCCGTCAACGCCGGTTTCAGTGCGATGAATGTCAGCGTTTCTTCGGCGACAAACGCACCCTCGGCTGCCGTTTCCTCATCGCAGTGCACACCGCTCGGCAGATCTACGGCAAAGCGCCGTTGGTGCGGTTTCACAAGCGAGAACAGCCGCAGCACCTCTGCGGGCAGCGCGCCGCGAAAACCGATGCCGTATACGGCGTCGACGACCAGCTGTGCCTCCGACGCTGCCGCTGCGGCGCGGTAGGGCTCTTCCGCAAGCGAAATGACGGGCACCCCCGGCAGCAGAGAAAACGCGTTTTTTGCCGTCGGTGTCGCAGGAAACCCTTCTGCCAAAATCACCGTCACAGTGTGTCCGACCTCTGCCAGCTTGCGGGCGATCACGAAGCCATCACCGCCGTTGTTGCCCTTTCCGCACAAAATGACCGTGAGAATGGCAGCGGGTACTTCCTCATGCAGCACGCGCGCAGCGGCAGCGCCGGCGTTTTCCATCAGGCGCATTTCGGAAAGCCCTGCTTCGACAGCGCGCCTTTCAATTTGACGCACCTGTTCTTTTGTGGCGATGTACAAGGTGACTCCCCCTTTGTCTCATAGCGAAAAGGCTGCGCTTATTGCGCAGCCCTCTCCTTTTTTTCCAGCTCAATTTGCATCAGACGCGGCAAGGAAGCAACAAACGCTTCTTTCACCCGTTCGTCCGGTTCAAAGATCACCAGCGTGTTGCCGTGCGCTTTGCTGCGATAGGTGAAATAGTAATTTCCCTGTGCATTCGGCGCAGACGCCGCCATGATCGTCGCGTCAAAGCGGCGACCTGCAAGTGCCGTGGGGTCATAGCGACCGAAGGCTTCGACCTTACTGCAGGTGACCGAGGTCACACGCTTGCGGCGGCGCTTGGCGATGATGCAGTCGATGTCCATTTCACCGTTTGTGATGCTGTATTCAAATTCGCGGTTGCGGGACGTGATGAGCCAATAAGCCCCCCAGATCACCAAGACCGTCATCGGCAGCAAAACGGAGATGAAATTTATGATCGCGGCAGACACGATCAGCGCTGCCAGCGCAGTCGCGACCATGATGAGCATATCGACCGGTGTCTTTTTCTTTTTGATAATTTGTTCGACGAAGGTATCCATAGGCATGTCCTTTCCGTTTGATTGATACCAGTGTACCATATTCCGACGGATTGGGCAAGTGAATTTTTTATGACTCCCGCAAACGGTCGACAAGCTGCGGCAGCACCGCCTCAAACTTCACCCCATACCAGTGTGTCGGATCCTTCACCGTCTCGCGGATGCAGGAAACGGTATAATCCGCCGCGATCCTCGCCGCCGTGTAGAGGTCGCTGCCACCCATATAGGCACCGGTGAAGGCGGATGCGAACACATCCCCCGTTCCGTGGCAGCTTTGCGGGATGCGCTCATGGCGATAGTATTGCTTTTTGCCGTTTTCCAGCACCACAACGCCGGTGGTGCCCGACGTATAGCCGACGCCGGTGAGCAAGACGGTTTTTGCGCCCTTTTTCGTCAGCGCCGTCAGGAGATCGTCGATATACGCCTCATCATACTGCTCTTTATACGGCATTTCGGTCAAAAGCGCTGCCTCGGTGAGATTGGGCAAAAGAATGTCCGCGCAAAATGCAAGCTCCTTCATCGACTGTACAAAGACAGTGTCGAACCCCGGATACAGCTTGCCGTTATCCGCCATGGCGGGATCGACAATGCGCTTGCCGTTTTCCGTCAGCAGCGAATCAAAAATATCCTTGACATAGGCGATCTGACCGGCATTGCCGAGGTAGCCCGTGTACACTGCGTCAAAGGACAGCTTTTCCTTTTTCCAATGCGCTGCGATGGCGGGCATATCCGCGGTCAGGTCACGGAAAGTATATCCCGTGAAGCCGCCGGTGTGGGTGGACAATACCGCAGACGGCAGCACCGCTGTCTCCACGCCGCATGCGGAAAGGATCGGCAGTGCCGCCGTCAGCGAGCACTGTCCGACGCAGGAAATGTCCTGCACTGTTAAAATGCGTTTGTATGCCATAAAAACAACTCCCATCGGTTTTGCTCAACATACCACAAGCAAAGCGCGTCGTCAACACAGTTTACCCGCATTTTACAAGATATTTTCCCTACCTTGACCTGCAAGACCCAAACCATAAAAAAACAGCACCTCCGAAAGCATTTCTCTTTCGGAGGTGCATGGCGGATCAACGATCCTTATTCAGTTTATTCCAGCTTCGGAAAATCATCTGTGGGAGTTGTTCCGTCGGCAAGTGCGGCAGCTTCCTGTGCTTTCTTCTTCTTTTTCTTAAGAAGCAGGAACAGGAAGACGAGTCCCGTCGCCAGCAGAACGCCGGCGCCGATCAGCAGGATGATCGCCCAAGTCGGGAAATAAGAGATAATGAGTTTCTTCTTTTTCTTCTTGTTGGAATCGGTTTTTCCGTCATCCTTATCGCCCTTATTATCGTCATCCTTGTTATCGTCCGGATCGATATCCCAGTCGTCGTCATCGATTTCGTCATCGTCGAGGCTCGGATCGTCATCTTCGTCAATCTCGGGAATTTCGGACATATTGACAGGTGCATATGCCTTCAGCTCGTAGATAGCGGGTTCCTTGTCTGTTACATCCCCGAGTTCCTTCATATCAAAGCGCAGATAGGTGGCTTTCACGGCATCGAAACGGATATCGTCAACCGATCCGCAGCCGTTTTCCACAGTGCTTTCGATCGTCTCGTCGGGAAGAATGGTGTTCCAGGTCTCGCCATCCTCGGAATAGGAGATGTCATAGGAGTCATAGTAGCCGACAGCCCATTTCACAACCACGCGACCGATTTCGCCGGGCTCATCCAGCTCCAACTCGAACGATTTCCGCACACTGGCAGCAGTGGTGCAGTCGTCATCAAGCATGCCCTCAATACCGTTGATGTTGGCGTACAGCTTGAGCGGATCATACTGAGCATCGCCCTTGACAATGGTCAGCGACTTCCAGTTTTTGGGCAGCAGCATGGTCGTGGTGCCGTCCGGATCCACCGTGTAGCCGTATTCCTCATTGTAATAGTCGGGCGTGTGATTTAAGCGCTGCAGAGCCGTGCCGTCCACCGTCACCGAGGAAGCGGTGACACCCAGCGCCAACACAGGCTGACGGGGCGAGCCCGCAGTGTTGGTCACGGTGAAGGAGACACCCTCTCCGGGGGCATTGGTGTATACCTCTGTGTGGGAATCATAGGTACGGAAATCCTTGGACTCGCCGTCCTTGACATAGATCGTGCTGGTACGCTCGCCGTCCGGCGGCGTGATCAGCAGCGAGGGTATCGCCTCATATTCGTCACCGGAATTATCGTGCATTTCCGCGCCGAGCTTCATACTTTCCGGCAGGTTGATTGCCTTGACCGATCCGCCGCGGACATATACCGGCATGGTGGAGGTGGGCGCTTCCTCGTTGATGTACTGACCGCCCTTGTAGGCTTTGTAGTTAAACAGATTATACCAGGTGCTGCCCTTGGGCAGGGGGAGATGCTTGAAGTACGAGGACTGCTGCGTCACTGCGCTGACAAGGAAGTCATCGCAGAACAGGTATTGATCGTCCAGATTCAAAAGCGGCATCTGCTTGGGATATGCCATCAGCATGCCTTTGACGATCGAATTGGACGTTTTGTTTGCATCGATAGCGGCGCTTTCGATGGTGGGGACAATGTTTTTGCGGAAGTAGTAATAGCTTCCGAATGCTTTGGCGGCAAGTTTGTCCATATCTTCCCATACGACGGTCAGATTCATACCGTGCTGCCGCATGTAGGGCTGGAAGGTGGACAGCACCACCCAGCGGTTCCAAAGATCGGGACTGACTCTGTTGCCGGCATAGCCGCCGAGGTCACCGCCATAGAGATTGTAGCCCGCACCCGCCATGTTGATGAGCGCGCGAATCTGCATCTGATAGCCGTTCCAGCTCTGATGCTGGTCGCCGAGGAAGTTGGATGCATAATACTGGCTGCCGGCGGTACCGGAGCGCAGGAACGCAACATAGTCGCCGCCCCACCGATTGGAAAACGCTTGTGCGGTGCCCTTAGCGTAGTAGTAGGACATGAGGTTATGCATCTGCCACTGGGTGAGTCCGTTGGCATAGGTGCCGTAGTCAAGACCCCATTCACCGAAGTCGATCATGGAGCCCCGCAACCCGAAATGCCACCTGTCTTCGAACTCGGATTCCATCGCGGTGACCGCGTTGGGGTTAGTCCAGTCCCATGTACTCGTCCACTGCTGTTCGTCGTTGTCGGCAACAAACTGATAGATGCCGAAGTTTTTCAGCAGATAGGTGTTGAAAGCATAGGGATAGCCATACTGCAGAATATTGCCCTTTGCGTCCACTGTCGGGAACGGATTGGCATTGGGCAGCCGCTCGAACATCCACTGGAGGCTTTCATCGCTGCGCCACCAGCCGAGAGGCTTTATGTTCAGACTGTGCAGATAATTCAAAGCGGTATGGTTGGACTGATTCGATCCTTCCACATACACGGCTTCCGGATAGAAGTTGTAATGCGATTTGAAGCCCTCAATCACGTTTTCCAGGTTGATATAGGCATCATCGCTTCTGGTCTCAACAGGGTTTTGCGTGTTATCCCAACCGTAGCCGCCGGCGCCCATCCAATACCCATAGGTCCAGGTCGGCGACACACCGCTGGTACCGGTCAGAGCGGTGTATTTCTTCAGGTTCTCTGTCGGCGAGCCCGCCCACAGATACAGATCCAGGTTGACGCCCTCTTCCGAATCAAAGGTGACATAATACTTATCCGGATCGGTGTCGCCGACATCCTGCTGACCATAGTAGGTCATGTTGAACCACATGGAATAGCCGCGCGTGGAATGATAGATCGGCACGACGATATAGGCATATTCATCGTCGCCGCACTGGTCAACGATGGTCAGAGAGAGCGACTTGCCCTTTTGATTGATGCTGTTCATAAATCCGCCGCCGGTCATAACCGCTTCCTTTTCATTCAGCGGCATTTCCACCATGGTGCGCACCACGACGCCCTTCTTATAGGCGAAAGAGATCTGGTTGCTGCCGATGGCGACCAGGTTTTTGCCGGTGCTGTCGCTCACCTGCAGACGGAAGGTGCCGTCACTATTCTGCGAATAGGTGACACGCGTGCCGTCGGAGCCCTTCATCATGATGCCGTCTGATGTTTTGACATAGTCGATCACCGCGATGGAGGACGGCTCGAAAAGTCCGGCATGGCTCTTTTCGGGCACGGTCAGCCCCTGCTGCTTTTGCAGCTCGTGCAGGGATTGCAGACGGAAGCCGCCTTCTGCCGGGAAGGATACAAACAAATCCTCCGTGTGCTCCCCTGCTTTGGCTGTGATAACAAAATATCTTGCATTCTGTTGCGTTTTCACAACAGTGGTTAATTTTTCCCATTTGTAGCCGTAAAGTACCGGAATGTATGTTGCGTTGCTGTTGTAGGTCGGAGACAATTCAGCGGCAGATGCGACGCCGCCGAAGCAGGACAACAAAATCACGGTGCTGCAAACAATGGTTAAAAACCGTATCAGTTTGCTCTTTAACAACTACTTCACCCGCCTTTCTTCGATTCTCCATCGCCGCCGGAGACCCGGCGACGATGGAGTCAGCTGTTTATTTCGATGTACAGAAGATCAAAAATCCAGGATGTGCTCTTTCCAATCAAATTTCAAATCCGCATCGGTCGGATCAAAGGCATTGTAGCCGTCATAGCTCAGATCCGGTGCCCAGCCGCGTTCTGCCGTCTCCAGCGGAATCGCTTTGCAGGTGTCATTGACAGGATCAAAGGTGTCGCTGTCAATAGCCGTCAGCTGGAAGTTGGAAACGGTTGAATCGTTACCGTGGGAAGCAAAGCCGACCAAGCCGCCGATTGCATACGGTGTCAACGCAATTTCGATGTAGCCGGAGTTATCCACCTGTGCAAATGCACGCTGTCCGAACACATACACCGTCATGTGGTGGGTAATGTCACGCTCATATGCGTCGGGCCAGTTGATGTTGTTGTAGATGTAGTCCCCATCCAGCTGCAATCTCTCGCCGCCGGAAATCAGCGCACCTTCGAAATTGAAGAAGCCCTCCTGCTCAAGCCAGAAGTAAACGCCGCCTTCCTTAGCGTTCGATCTTGCATACTGGTTGTAACTGCCGTCATGACTTTGCCACTTCGATACAAACTTTCCGGGATTCTGCACGCCGAACAGCATGTAGGTGTACCACCAATCGCCGCGCGCGTGGTTGAAGTCCATTTCCAGCTTGTAGCTCGTTAGGTTGAGATTCATTTCCTTCTTGAACGTCATCGTTTCAAGATTGGTGGAGAGCTTGGAAGAATGGTAATCGCCGTTGCTGTTCGAACGAATGGTTGTAGCGCCGTTCGATGTCACCATCCAGCGATCCAGCGAGCTGTTGCTCTTGGTCAGATAGCCCAAATGTGCATTATACATCTTCCCAAGTGAGCTATCCCAGTAGTTGGGAACCTGATCGTCGGGAAGCGGTTCGGAATAATAGCTGTTGAAGTCCAAAAGATCGTTCTCGTGATCGAAATAGTACTTAACGGATGTCGTTTCGTTATATTCGCCGTTGATACGGTTCTTCACAAGAATCGTCTTATCCGTATCAAGCTTGACATTGTGCAGCGTTATAACAGGTGAGAACGGATAGTCGCCGCTCACGCCGGAGCGGTAGTCCGCATTTTTCCAATCGACCGGCAGCGTGTATTCATACCCGTCTTTGTCTACCGCAACGACCTTGCGCGGCAGAGAAATGGTATCGCCCTTCATACGGTTGATGAAGATCTCGTCCGGTGTCTCCTTCAGATCGGTGATCTTGATGGCCGCTTTATCCAAATCGGTGATCTTCAGATTGTCAAAATAGCAATCCGTGGAGTTGAGACCGAGGTAGATATAGCCGCCGTCATAGTCATCGGACAACGAATACAGAACCGGAGAGGTGATGTCATCCAGATAGAAATACGCCGTGCCGTCGCTGACGACAATGCGGATATGATGCTGCTCGTTGCCGTCGGAAATGTCATATGGCGACAGAGAATTCTGTGTGTTCCAGCATTTTCCGTTTGCCCAGGTGTTGATGCCGGCAGAGCCGCTGTTGTATGCAACAAAGAAGGTCGTGCCGCCGTCTTTCTGAGAACCGAACACGCTGTTGCCGTCGGTTGCATCCGCACCGAAGCCGACAAAGCTCCAATCGAAATAGCCTCTGTAGTCCACATCCAGAATGAAGTTCTTGTAGGTCCGTTCCTTCAGCACCGCAATCGCAATGTTGCTCTGGAAGCCTGCAAAGACCTTGTCGGTATTCTGATAGTGGACACCGTTCAGATCAAAGCCTTCAAGGAGCTGATCCCTGGTATGATAGTAGCTGTTATGCTTGATGCGCAGCTTGCCGTCGGCAACATACCAGTTTTCGTTTGCGGTATCCTTCACGGAGATCGCGGGCTGGTTGCCTGTGCTGCCCTCCGGCAGGAAGTAGGTGTCCAGCTTTTCAAGAACATTGCTGTCGTTGAAGCTGTAAACAACCGTGTTGTCGGGGTTATATTTGCCGACCTGCACCTTTGCCGCGGCACGGATGCCGTTGGTCTTCTCCAGATAGCCGATGGCAATATATTCGCCCTCGGTGTCGAAGTCGATGCCGCTGCAATCCCAATACACATCGGAGGTCTCTTCTCTGAGACCCTTATAGATCTTCAGCGTGGTGGGCAGCGTGAGCTCCGCTTTTGTTGCGCCCTTATCCACCATCTGATCGGCTACGGTCTGCACACGGGTGTAGTCAGTGGTGAAGTCCACCGGTACGCCGTTTTCATCGAGCTTCGTGACGTTGACCTCGGAAATACCGAGTTCGGCGCCGGAATATCCGTAATAGAGATAGCCTTTTCCGAGCGCGGTGGTGTCCAGCACACGGGACAACTGCATCGTACCGTTGACATACACCTCCAGCAGCTTGCCGGATTTGCGCACGCGCAGCGTATAGGTGCCGCTCGGTGTGCCGCTGGACATACCCTGTACGGTGATGGCAGTGCCGTCGCCGGGAGCGACCGTGATGCTGCCGCCGACCGAGAGTCCGACCGCTGCCTGACCGGCAACATAATCGGTGCCGCCGTCAGTCGTCGTGATCTTGCCGATCTTCGATTTGTTCGTCTGACCGGAAGCGACCCAGAAGGTGCCCTTCTTGCTGTCGTCCAGCTGCAGTTTGAACACCGCATCGAAGTTTTCAATGGTCTCGTTTTTCTCGAACAAATTCCATTTCAACGTGGAAACATTCGAGGTGGCGTTATCGGTCAGATCGCTGTGACGCATCAGCACGCCGTTGTCATTCAGCTTCCAGTGCTGCTCCATGGTTTCTCTGTTCACCACAGTCGAACCGTTCTTAAGGGTGCTGTAGTAGTAATCCAGAGCCGTCACGATGTCCTTTTTCACCGAGCCCATGACCTGCGTATAGCGGTTGACCGTGGTATCCCAAGGTGCATCGGGATTGGAGATGCTGTTGTTGATGTCGATCTGCTTGCCGTTATCGTCCAAGCGAACCAGGCGGATGTTCGCAATGCCCGCCTGCCAGTTGGCGATACCGTAGGAAATATAGCCGTTCTTGTCATAATTGACAGTGAAGGGGGTGCCGCCGTTGTTATACAGCACAGTGCCCGATTCGTCGGTGATGGTCAGCCACAGCTGATTATTCACCACGCGCACCTTAACGCCGATGATCTGCGGCAAAATTTCGGTCACATCAGCGGTCGCAGGATCATCAAAGGTGATGCTCTGTGCGCCGTCATAGATGTCGCCGTCCAGCGGCTGGTGGGTCTCTTTTCCGTCTTCGGTCATTTTCTGTCCGGAGAAGATGTCCTCGCCCGCTGCCACGGTGAGACCGTGGCGGGTAATAGCAACCAGTCCCTGTTCTTTGTTGACATTGAAATAGCCGTTGACAAATTTGCCGGGCGTCTGCTGACGGAAGCCGAGAATGATCGCCTCGCTGTGATAAACGTTCGTTTCGAAACGGAAATCAAAAGAGGTCTCAAAGTTCTTCATCTGCAGCTCTTTGCCGGTGTTCGTGTCGCGCGGCACCAGTCCGGTGATCAGACGCATGGTCTGCCTGCCGCCGGAATTGATAACGAGACGCTGCAGCCACTTGTTGGCAAACAAACGACCGAGGAAAGCATAGTCATTCTTCTGTCCGCTGTAGGTCTCCTTGAGTCCCGCCTCGGTCTGCTGATAGCGACCCTGTTGGTTGTAGTAGATCGCAAAGCGGCTGTTGAGCAGGCTGATCATCTGCGTGGCGGTTGCCGATTTCGGATCCGCCTGGTCACCGACAAAGTCGATCCAGGGCTCGCCGTTTTCGTATTTACCGCCGCTGTAGGGCACCGTGTCGGAAACACTGAATTCAAAGGCGCCGCCCTTGCCGGTGTTGGTGCCGAAATCAATGGGCTTTCCTGCATCGTCCAGCTCGGTGACCGTGAAGTCAACGAGGGATTTCGTGCTGTTGGAAACGCCGATCATCATGTAGCCCGCATCCTGTCTGACTGCTTTGAGCGGTGCAGAGGAATTGTCATAATAGACCGTTGCATCATCCGTCGAGGTGATCTTCACGATGACGGAGTCGTTCAGCGCTTTGACATACACTTTATAATCCGTAATGCCCTTGAGCGCATCCAAAGATGTCTTGAAGGCATCATATGTACCGTCAAACTGCGCCGCATTGCCGCCGAGGTTCATGCCGGCGTTGCCGTTTCCGTCATAGCCGATAGCCAGCAGCTGCTGGTTATTGTAGATGGTGTTGCCGTAACGGCTGATGAGATTCTGCTTGTCGTTGCGGAAGGACAGCAGCACCGCACCCTCTGCCTTCTTTTCGTCATGCACCGTGAAGGTGGCTTCGAAATTCTTGACAGTCGCCGCATTGCCGTCGGGAGCTTTGAGAGTCAGCGCCTGAATCTTGCGCATCATCTCCCAGCCGGTGCCGCTTGCATAGTGCGTGAGGTAGCCGTTCTTTTCCAGCTGCCAGTATACCTCGCCGCCGCGCCATGCAGCATCTTTTCCGCTGTCCGCAGCATCATACACGGTGCTGCTCTCGCCGATATAGTTCTTTTCGATCGGTTCTCTGCCGCCGTAGTTCAGATTGAAATACGCTGTGAAACGGTTATTGAACCAATGATTGATTGAGCGGTCGGCAGCAGTGGGAACATACACACCGCCGGTGAAGCTTCCCGCAAGAGAAGCGGGCTGCTTGAAGTCAGCATTGAAGCGAACAACACCGTCTTCATACACTTTGTCCTGATAGTCGTTCACGGTGGTGAAATCCGCTGCTTTTCCTGCATTGTCAAGGCGGGTGATGGTGACATCACCGATGCTGCCCTCGCCTGCCGCAATACCCAGCGCCATATAGCCCGTGCCGGTATTGGAGACGGTAAAGGTGTTCTTGAAGAGCAGGCTGCCGGACAGCGAGGAAATAGTCACCGCGCAGTCATTCCCCACAACCTTGATGCGGACATGGATCTCGTCCGGGATGCCGGTGAGCGCCGTGCCCTTCGTGCCGTAGGTCGCTTTGTCGGAATAGAATTCCTCGGCGGTGATGTCCGAACCGGACTTGACCGAAAGCGTGGTCTTGTTGATCGCCACCAAAACCTGCTCCTGGTTCACCTTGCCGGTGCCGTTGATGAACCTCGCGGGATTCTTCTGACGGAATCCGAAAAGCGCGGTGGACTCCGCATTGTCAAAGCGATAATCAAATTCCGCAATGAGGTTGCCCGCCTGTGCGGCGTTTCCGTTGGCATCCTTCGGAATGAGGGCGTTGATCTGCCGCAGGCGTTCGCCGCCGTTCTTCACATCCACGCGGGACAGCCAGGCGTTGTTCTTCAGCTGCCAGTTACCGCAGCCGTCATTGCCGCCTGCGTTGCCGTACCACGGGAAGTCTTCATAGGTATTCCCATGCACAAAATAGTGCATGAACTTCGTTCTGAGAACCTCAAGCGCCTCTTCCTGGGTGTCCAGGGTGGCGCTGCCGCCGGTGTAGCTGCCGATGCTCGCGTCAAACTTGAACTGTTCGGCATTGATAACCTCTTCTTCCGGCACAACATACGGGTCGATGTCAACGGGGTTGCCGTTTTCGTCCAGCTTGACAAGGGAGATATTCTTGATACCCATTTTGTCTTCGCCGAGACCGAAAGCCACATAACCGTCGCGGACATAGCCGCCGAGATTGAGCGCAGTCGCCTCGTCCTTGCCGCCGGCAAAGTTGTTAAACAGATCGGTGCCGCTGTGCGAAATCTGCAGATAGCAGTTGTCGCCGACCATACGCACCTTCACGGCGAACTGTGCACCGTTGCCGGGCGTATGACCGCTGAAGGTATGAGCGATCGAGTTATACATGGCGTCCGTGATATTGTTGCCGCCCGCAACCGAAAAGCCTTCCTGCGTGATCATCACCAGCGCCTGATCGCTGTTGGCTCTGTTGCCCTGCTTGTTCGCGGTGAATTTTCCGGGGGACTGCTGACGGGCACCGAGCACAATCGAGCCGCTGCCCGCATACTCGAACATCGCGACAAAGCTTGCCTCGAAGTTCGTCATGGTATAGGCTTCGCCCGTAGTTTCGTTTTTCGGCACAAGCGAGCTCACCAAACGGAGATTTTCTCTCCATTTCACATTGCTGACTTCGCGCTGGAGCCACTCGTCGGACAGCACCTGCCAGAAACCGGCGTTGTCGCGTTGGTCGTTTTCGCCGTACGCCGTACCGGCGTTGGGATCCTTTTCGAAATCCGTTTTCGTGACATAGCCGGCAGTCGCGTCCAGATATTCATCAAAACGGGTGCGCAGCAAATATTGCAGTTCCGCCTTCGATTCGGATTTCACATTGCCGTCGGTCGTGTTCAGCCACCACTGTCCGTTAGTACCGTTGTAAAAGTGTGTACCGGGGTACCTGAAATTGCCGGTACCGTCATTAAAGGTCAGCAGGTTGTTGAAGTCATAGGTGAACTTTTCAGGCGTCACCGTATGCGTGCCGAAATCGACGGCATCGCCGTTTTCGTCCAGCTCCACCACCTCAATGCTCTTGAGCGCACGCGCAGAGTTGACAACACCGACCGACATCGTGCCGAGATACGGCACCAAGTCGTTCAGCGTCAGCTTACCGAGCACGGTGCCGTCCATCGTCGAAACGGTAGCGGTCAGCTTCGTGCCGATCACCTCGACCGACAGGGTGTAGTCGGTGTTGGCTTGCAGGTTGCCCGTGAGTGCAGTCTTCGCAGCATAGTTGTTCGCTGTTGCAATTTTGGTCTTGTTGGTCAGATTGCCGCTCTTGCGGATCGCCATGGTGTCAGCCGTGTCACTTTCCCACGATCTGTCCGCATTGCCGATGATGACTGCGTTGTTGTGGCTGTATTCCGCTCTGTCGCCGTTGTCCACAAAGCGACCGGGCGTCTGTTCGTGGAACGCCAGTACCACCGCGCCGCGGGCGTGATCTGCCGTGTTGAACACGACGGTCGCACGGAAGTTTTTAAGCTCCGCCTGTGCACCGTCGGAAGTTTTCAGCACAAGCTGCTCGCCCTTGCGCAGAAGCTCGCCGCCGACTTGTGAGGTGTAGTACCGCAGATAACCGTTTTTGTCGATCTGCCAACGGTGCTCGCCACCCCAATCGCTGTGTTCTCTTATATCACCGCCAAAGGCATAGGACGACTGGCCGAGGTATCTCCGCTGGGTCGTCGCCTGACCCTCTCTTCCGGAATAGATATCAAAACGGTTGTTCACCCAGTTGTTGATATCCTCATCGTTATACTTCGAGAAGTATAAGTTATTTGCGTCATATTTTGACGTATCCACCTTCAAAGCCAGGTCTGAAAAATTGGCAGTGAAGGCAGTCGGAGGTGCGTCCTGTGCCTTGGTCGGCAGAACAATGCCGCTAAGCAGCACGCCGCCCAAAAGGCAGAAGCACAGCACCCATGCGCTCACGCGCTTGAGCCAACGGGTCTTCATTTCCATGTTGCCATTTCTCCTTTGTTCAAAATTTATATGGCATCCGTCCGGCGGTTTCGCGGGGCGGATAAAGCCAAAGGGACAAACACTCACGACGCAGCAGGCTGCAACAAAAACAGCTACAGAAATGCCACGTCTGTGCTTTTCATGACACTCACTCACCCTTTCTGAAAGTCAGTTTACATTTTCTACAACCGAGCCATCATTTTATGATGAACAAAAAAAGTCAGGACACAAAGAACGAATTTTATTCTTTATGCACAACATTTTCCGACTCTTGCCCGTTTGCAGAACGCATATATTCCTTTACATCTGCCATTTTACCGCATTTTCGTCCATTTGAAAATAACATTTTCTCTATTTGAATTTACAAATCCTATGATTTTTGCCGATTTGCACATGTAAGTTTTTCCAAAGAAAAGTATATTGGCAAAACCGACCAAAAACCACGCGGGTGAAATATGAAAATTGCACAAGTGCTTAACGCACAGACGCCCCTTTCCCTGTTTTCAGAAAAAGGGAAAGGGGCGCCTGCATATGCGAGAGAAAAAACAAATCTTACTTTACAGCATCATTATAGCTGGAAGTGTAAGCGTCGCCGTACAGGATCTTGCCGTTTGCCAGCTTCACATAGGCACGTGTGGTAATATCCACAGCTGCGCCGTTCTCAACATCACCGAGATTGACAACGCACAGTGACATGTCTACATAGGAAGAGGAATAATCATAATACACATTGCGATTCTTGACACTGATCTGACGGATATATGGCGACTGCTCCGCCAGTTCCACTGTCAGCGCTTGCACACCGATCACGTCCGTTGCAGCGATCAGCATGCCGTAGTCCGCAACTTCTCTTTCGGTATTGTTATACCATACATAGCGCTTTCCGTCCTTTTCGTACACAAACGCTCTGTGGATAAACCGCAGTCCCGTTTGTTCCTCATTGACAGAGGTGGCAACAGGTGCGATGTTACCGACCGTTCCGCTGTTTCTGCAGAACATTGCATGCAGCACGGCATCTCCAGTGACCTCCACCGTGAAGGCAGAAGCGTCTCCGCCGTTTCTCCAACCGACACGCTGCGGCGCAACCGTCGTACCGTCGGCGCACGCGGCATAGAATTTGCCTGCCGCCAGCTGATAGCCCGCATCCGGCACGACCGTCAGAGTGTAGCGATAGCCGGCATCGGTTTTATCAACAGCGGTCAGTTTGAGTTTTCCGCCGAAATAAGACAGCTCCGTCTCAACGGGGGTTTGCGGTGTCAGAGCGGGATACACATTGTCAATGTCAACGGGGTTGCCGTTCTCATCCAGACGGGTAAGAGAAATATTCTTGATGCTCATCTTATCTTCGCCGAGACCGAAAGCCACATAACCGTCGCGGACATAGCCGCCGAGATCGAGCACGGTCGCCTCGTCCTTGCCGCCGGCAAAGTTGTTAAACAGATCGGTGTCGCCGTGCGTAATTTTCAGATAGCAGTTGTCGCCGACCATGCGCACCTTCACGGCGAACTGCGCACTGTTGCCGGGCGTGTGACCGCTGAAGGGATAGGCGATCGAGTCATACATAGCGTCCGTGATGTCGCCGCCGCCCGCAACCGAAAAGCCTTCCTGCGTGATCATCACCAGCGCCTGATCGCTGTTGGCTCTGTTGCCCTGCTTGTTCGCGGTGAATTTTCCGGGGGACTGCTGACGGGCACCGAGCACAATCGAGCCGCTGCCCGCATACTCGAACATCGCGACAAAGCTTGCCTCGAAGTTCGTCATGGTATAGGCTTCGCCCGTAGTTTCGTTTTTCGGCACAAGCGAGCTCACCAAACGGAGATTTTCTCTCCATTTCACATTGCTGACTTCGCGCTGGAGCCACTCGTCGGACAGCACCTGCCAGAAACCGGCGTTGTCGCGTTGGTCGTTTTCGCCGTACGCCGTACCGGCGTTGGGATCCTTTTCGAAATCCGTTTTCGTGACATAGCCGGCAGTCGCGTCCAGATATTCATCAAAACGGGTGCGCAGCAGATACTGCAGCTCCCCTTTCGCTGCGGATGTCACGTTGCCGTCGGTCGTGTTCAGCCACCATTGACCGGTAGTACCGTTCTTAAAGTATGTTCCGGAATAGCGGAAATTGCCGGTACCGTCATTGAAGGTCAAGAGGTTGTTGAAATTATAGGTGAATTTTTTGAGCGATACCGTATGCGTGCCGAAATCGACGGCATTGCCGTTTTCGTCCAGCTCCACCACTTCAATGCTCTTGAGGGCACGCGCAGAGTTGACAACACCGACTGACATCGTGCCGAGATAAGGCACCAAGTCATTCAGCGTCTGCTTGCTCAGCTCTGTGCCGTCCATCGTAGAGATGACAGCGGTCAGGTTTGTGCCGATCACTTCAACCGTCAGGGTGTAATCGGTGTTGGCTTGCAGGTTGCTGCTGAGCGTAGCCATCGAAGCATAATTGGTCGTCGTAGCGAGCTTATCCTTGCTGGTCAGATTGCCGCTCTTGCGGATCGCCATGGTGTCAGCCGTGTCACTTTCCCACGATCTGTCCGCATTGCCGATGATGACTGCGTTGTTGTGGCTGTATTCCGCTCTGTCGCCGTTGTCCACAAAGCGACCGGGCGTCTGCTCATGGAAGGACAGCACCACCGCGCCGCGGGCGTGATTTGCCGTGTTGAACACGACGGTCGCACGGAAATTTTCAAGCTGTGCCTGTGCGCCGTTGGCAGTTTTCAGCACAAGCTGTTCGCCCTTGCGCAGCACCTCGCCGCCGACTTGCGAGGTGTAGTACCGCAGATAACCGTTTTTGTCGATCTGCCAACGGTGTTCGCCGCCCCAATCCTTGTTCTCGCCGATGTCACTGGCAAAAGCATAGGACGACTGACCGAGATACATCCGCTGCATTGTCGGATTACCTTCTCTGCCGGAGTAGATATCAAAGCGGCTGTTTATCCAGTCGTTGACATCCTCGTCATTGTATTTCGAGAAGTATAAGCTGTTTGCGTCATATTCCGACGCATCCACCTTTGCAGCCAGGTCTGAAAAATTGACGCTGAAGGCGGTTGCGGGTGCGTCCTGTGCCTTGGTCGGTAAAACAATGCCGCCGAGCATCACACCGCCCAAAAGGCAGAAGCACAGCACCCATGCGCTTACGCGCTTGAGCCAACGGGTTTTCATTTCCATGTTGCCATTCTCCTTTGCTAAAATTATATGTATGGTAAATCCGCTCACTTTTTGAAAGGAACGGACAAAGCCAACGAGGGCGCACTGTTTGTTGCTCCTTTTCTTCACGAAAGGATTTTTTACATTTTCTACAACCACGCTGTTTTTTCGACGTAAAACAAAAGGCAGCGTCCAAAGCGCGTAATATATGGATAATATATATTGTATATAAACAATTTCACTCGATTTTTGCTAAACCATAGAAGAACTTATCCCTCTACACTTGACATTCTATCGCAACTGCACGCATTTGGAAATGACTTTTTCTCTATTTATTTTTACAAATCCTATGATTTTCGGCATATTGTCCCGCAAACACCTGTCGTTCTCCGCACGGAATATGTTGTCAAGCGGAAATTTCTCCGAAAAGAACAACGCGCCGCCAAAAAGGCGACGCGCTGTTCTTGCGGCATTAGAGAGAGAGATGCACACACAAATGTAAAAGAGATTGATGTTTCTTCCAAAGGTAACGCTCCTGCCGCAACCTTACAGAAAGCGCTCCTCCTGAAGAAACTATACATAGTATAGTCTTTTTTCTACGACATATCCATAACATAACGTACAAATTTATTGACATATCCTATGGTTTATGCTAAAGTACGATTATAATCATCAAATAAAGGAGGGCTTCCCTTGTATCAGATCACCTCTGTGCGCCACGCCTGGTCGGAGCCCGCAGGCTTTGAAATAGACCGAAAACAAGGGCTGGGTGTCTATACCTTTTTGCACTTTTATGACAGTGTCCATCTGCTGGTCAACGGAAAGATCATCATTACCCGACCGCACGCATGCATTCTGTATGCGCCCGACACGCCGCAGTATTTCACAAGCAGCATGCCGATCCTGCATGACTGGTTTCACTTTTCCACGCAGCAGTCGCTGCCGGCGGGCGTGCACTGCGACACGATATACTATCCCGCCAACCACAGCTATGTTACCAACATTGTCAGCGAACTGGAAAGCGAGTTTCTGACGCAAAAGGCATATCGCGACACCATCATTGATCTGAAGATCTCCGAATTGCTCATCAAACTGACGCGCAGCAATCCGGACGTACAGACGCCGCTCAATCGCTGGATGCGCGAAAGCCTGCAAAAGCTGCGCATCGAAATGTTTATGCACCTGGAAAAGCACTGGACGGTCAACGAGATGGCAAGCAAGTTATATCTCGGCACCTCACATTTCTATAATGCATACCGCACGCTGTACGGCTGTTCTCCGTACGAGGATCTGATCAACGCGCGCATCCGTGCTGCCTCCAACGCCCTCACCTATTCCGACGAGTCGATCGCGGCAATTGCGGAAGAACTGGGTTATAACAATGTCTCCCACTTTTCGAGACAGTTCCATGCGCAGACCGGTATGAGCCCCAGCGCCTACCGAAAAATGCACAGCAACACGGACACCGCTGACACAAACGCGCCCTAAGGAGGTATCGTATGTTTTGTATCACCTCTATCCGCCATTCCTTTCCCGAAAAAGCCGGTTTTTATATTGATCGAAAAAACGGGTATGCCGGTTATACATTTCTGCACTTTTATAACAGCGTGGAGCTGCTCGTGAACGGCGAGCTCATCACGACCCAGCCGCACGCTTGCATTCTTTATGCACCCGGCACCCGCCAGTATTTCAAAAGCGAGACACCTCTGTTACATGACTGGTTTCACTTTTCCCTGGACATGCCGCTGCCGGAGGGCATGCTGTGTGACACGCTGTATTATCCCACCAGTTATACCTTTGTCACGGCTATCGTACGGGAAATGGAAAACGAGTTCTTTTCCGACCGACCGTATCAGCAGGAGGTCATTTCTCTGAAAACGCACGAGCTGCTTGTCAAAATTGCCCGCTATTCCGACAGTGAAAATACGCCCGCCATCAGCCATAAGGTGAAGAAAAACCTTTCGAAGCTGCGCACCTACATGTTTTCGCATCTGGGAGAGCGGTGGACGGTGAAAAAAATGGCGTCACAGCTGTTTTTAAGCACCTCACATTTTCACAGCCTTTACCGCACGCTGTACGGAAAGTCGCCCATGGACGACCTGATCGCCGCACGGGTATATTCCGCACAGCTGGCACTGACCTTCAGCAATGAGCCGATCGCTTCCATTGCCACACGTTTGGGCTATAACAGCCTTTCCCATTTTGTGCGGCAGTTCAGCGCCGTCCAGGGATGCCCGCCCGGGAAATACCGCAAGCAATATGCGGGAAAGCATTGGATGCGCCCCACCAACGACGGCGATATGTATGCCATCGACAAAAGCGTTATCCAGCGGCAATAAATGCAAAAACTCTCTGCGCAAAGCAGAGAGTTTTTTTGTCAGACCGTCAAAAAAGTCCGCAGGACGCAAAAGCGCATTCACGCAAAAAGGTGTCTGCAAAAGCTATGGTGAATAAAAAAGATCGTTTCCTTGAAACGCACGCTTTTGCTGTCTGCGTCAACCGCCCCCTATCGTGCAAGCTATGGCGCGAAAGATAAAAGTCTTTACCTATATGCGCCATAGCTTGAATATACGCCGACGGGGCGGTTTTCTTGCTCCTGCGGTTTTTAGACAGCCTTTCAGCGCGTCAAAAAGCAGTTTTTTCTGTCATTTTTACAGTGCCAAACGCATATAACTGAGCGCCTGATACCGTCCGTCGCGCGTCAAAAAGCCCATCGGGTTGCAGCCGTACTCCGCAAAGCCGAGGCTGCGGTATAAAGCAACCGCCGCCTTATTATCGGCTACCACCGACAACTCCAGCTGACGATAGCCCGCCGCCCTTGCACAGTCGATACAGCACTGCGTCAAAGCGCGACCGATGCCGAGTCCCCAATAGTCCTTGAGGATGGCAATGCCGAAGTCCGCGCGGTGGCACAGCTTATCCTTTGTTCCGACCGCTTCGAACCCCGCAGAGCCGACGACCTCGCCGTCTACGATTGCCAAAAGCTCAATTTCCCGTTCGCTGTCCGTCTTTTCCTGCAAAAACGCTGCTTCTGATGCCGCATCAAACGTGTTTTCATCCGGATAGGTCATCAGAAAATCCGTTTCCGCGTGCGTCGTTTGAAACATGAAGAGCATTGCCTCACCGTCGGCACCCTCGCCGTTACGGATAGTGCAGGGGGCGCCGTTTTTCAGTGTAATGGTTTTTTCAAATTTCATGAATAACCTCCTGACGGAAATGAAAGCTCCGTAAACATAATACAGATACTATCGTTTTCTGTCAAGCGGTGCGAGCCCCTGCAGCGCGCAAACGCCCCTGTAACGCCTGTATGTCCACTGCCTTGACGGACGTGTGTATTTCGAGCGCCAGAGCTGCCGCTGTTCCCGCTGCCTGTCCGAGAGCAGCACAGATCGGCATGATGCGCACCGATGCCTGCGCCTCGTGTGTGGCTCCGATACATCTCCCTGCAACCAGCAGATTATCGACATCTTTGGCACAAAGACTGCGATACGGAACTGTGTAATAGGTGCCGGGCGCAAAATAAAAATGACTGGTGCCGCTGCCCTCCGGATTGTGTATGTCAATGTCATAGTTGCCGCAGCAAATTGCGTCCTCAAATTTCGTGCAGCCTATAAGGTCTTCCTGTGTCAAAAGATATTCACAAGCGACCATGCGGCTTTCCCGCACACCGATTTCGGATGCCGTGCTGAGTATTTCCGCATTCTCGAAGGATTTTGCATTTTCCTTCAGAAAGAAAAACAGTTCAAATACCTGTTCTCTGGACAAAATTTCTGCTTTTGTGATTGCCCCCGTGTCCGTCGGATCCAATTTGACGATACGGGTAGAATTAAAATGCAGGACACGATCGACAACATAGGTGAAGACCAAGATATCTTCCCGACAGTTCTGTATTTTTCCCGCCTTCTGCCACTGTTTATAAAGATCTGTCAACCCGTCTTTTTCACGGTAAAACTGCGAAACATCCACACCGCCGACGCGAAAACAAAGCGTCATCGGCTGGCAAAGGTGGTCCTCCGTGCGTCCCAAACAAAACGAGCAGCCCGACAGAGCGGCGACATCACCGTTTCCGGTGCAATCCACAAAAATATCCGCCGCATACACCGTTATGCCGCCCGGTCCGGCTACAGAAACGCTTTTGAGCACTTTCCCTTCTCTTTGCACGCCCATGACCGTTGCGTGAAACAGCAATTCCACGCCGGCCTGCAATGCCATACGGTTGAGCACCAATTTCAAATATTCCTCATGAAAGTGGCTGTCGTCTGTTTTCGGATACAGCTTTCTCATTTCTTCAATAATCTTCCCGAAAAGCCCCTCTACAAGATACTCCCGTTTCCCGTTTTCGGGGTTTATTGTAAAATACGGCATAAACGGAAAAACCAGTCCCGCGCATGCAGCGCCGCCCAGACAATTTCCTTTTTCAATCAGCAGCACACGACTACCGCCTTGTGCCGCACTTACAGCTGCACAGAATCCGGCAAAACCGCCGCCTGCAACCACCTCATCATATCTTTTCATCTGCTCACCTTGTTTTTTTGATACTCTCAGTGTAACATGAGAAAAGCGAAAAAACTATCAATTACGAAATTCTATCTTGCACAAAAGAAAGATCCTGTGTATACTTTTTATCGAAAAATTCTTTTTTGAAATGCAAGGTGATCCTATTGCCGACAGAAACTCTCGAAAATATGATAGACGCACTGTGCGAGGGCAGCGCATTCAGCATTAGTGTCACCGCTCTTAGTAACAAAATGTGCCATCCGCTTTTATCACTGCCGTTCGAAAAGAAAATCCACTCGCTTCCCTTTTGTGACACAGCAAAAAAGCAACCAACAGGGTATAATCGCTGTATTCGATGCAAAAACTGCTGTAATCGTAAAGCCATCCACTCTCGCAAGCCGTTTTCCGGTTACTGCAGCTTTGGACTTTACGAGGTGGTATATCCGGTGATTTTTGAAAATGAGCCGATCTGTATTATTTATGTCGGCAACCTTTGCCCTAACAAGACGTTGGCTATGCAAAAGCTGGAGCAAACCGCAGCAATTCTTCACAGTGACAGCGCCACATTGCGCAAATGCCTGCAGACCGCCTGTGTATGTCCGGATAAGGCGCGCTATTTTCATATTGCCTCACTTCTTGCTGCATATATTCAAACAGTTTTATCTGCCGACAGCAAGGTTGAGACGTCCACCGACGATTGGCGCATCGCCGAAGTTTTAGAATATCTCCAAAATCACTGGAATCGCAACATCTCTGTGAAAACGCTGGCGGCAGTCTTTTTCTATCACGAAAAGTACCTGGGACATTTGTTTGCAAAGAAAACCGGGAAAACCGTACGGGAGTACCTTCGTGAACTGCGACTGGAAAACGCAAAAAAGATGCTGGAAGAGCAGGAAATCGGCATCTTACAGATTGCGCTGCATTGCGGCTTTTCCTCAGACGCCTATTTCGACCGCTGTTTCAAAGCCGCCTATGGACTAACCCCACAGCAATGGCGCTCCCGTAACGCATAAGTGCAAAAAAATAAGCCCCGCTGCTGCGGTGCTTATATGTTGCTATTCAGACACACGGGCTGCCAATTCGAGATACTGCGGCGGAACGGCATGCGTGACCCAAATGATGTCTCTGCCCGTTTGCCTGTCATTAAAAAAGCAAAACCCGTCCTTCTCCATTTGGTCAGAATGAATTTTGAAGACCGCATGGCCATCCGGTGAATAATCGTTCTTGAGAAAAGCGATATACTCCTCCGATACGGTCAGGAAAACAGTGGGATTGGCTTTTGCCACCAAGCCGTTTTGCAGAATGGACGCCGTATTTTTCTTGTCCGTGATATGAAAAAGCAGCGGCGGAACAGGGCGTGCCGTCACCTCATATTGCATCGGAGCAAATCGACGGGTCGGGATGCAGTAGGCTTTTATGTTATGCAGAAACTGTGTTTTATAAAAATCGACCGCCCTATCGTTTCTGTATAATCGATAGCTTTCTGCAAGGCTTTTGAATGCAACGCCGCCGGGCAGCCTGTTGTGCAGTGCTGCTCCTATCTGTCCGAAGGTGATCCTCTTTTTTCTTTTCCCCATCGCGGCTGTTCTCCTTTGAGCGAAAGCAAGGCATCAAACGGCGACACCCGGATTTGATCGCCGGTTCAAATCTTTCCGCTGCGCGGAACGCACAAAAAAGACTCCCTGCTTTGCAGGTTATCAAATGGCGACACCCGGATTTGATCGCCGGTTCAAATCTTTCCGCTGCGCGGAACTCACAAAAAAGACTCCCTGCAAAGCAGGGTATCAAACGGCGACACCCGGATTTGATCGCCGGTTCAAATCTTTCCGCTGCGCGGAACTCACAAAAAAGACTCCCTGCAAAGCAGGGTATCAAACGGCGACACCCGGATTTGATCGCCGGTTCAAATCTTTCCGCTGCGCGGAACGCACAAAAAAGACTCCCTGCAAAGCAGGGAGTCTTTTTTGTGGAGGCGACACCCAGATTTGAACTGGGGCATCAGGATTTTGCAGACCCTTGCCTTACCACTTGGCTATGTCGCCGATTTTTGGAGCGGCTTACGAGGCTCGAACTCGCTACCTCCA
>ERZ791927.1080-NODE-1080-length-22807-cov-5.528217_pt1 | contig 22807 bp, 26 predicted proteins | sample MGYA00510130_ERZ791927 | MGnify/ENA primary metagenome ERZ791927 (study PRJEB30046, sample SAMN00792055) | human gut metagenome | study: EMG produced TPA metagenomics assembly of the A metagenome-wide association study of gut microbiota in type 2...
AATGCCCTTCTAGGGCTTATTCAAGCCTCCGGCTTAGCCGGAGGTTGTGACTTTTTTTATGAATGTACTTTACTTTCCGAGGGGATTTATGGTACTATATATACATTAACTCGGAAAGGTTGTCCCATATATGGCAGGTATACATAAGAAATCAAAACCAACCCCGGCGGAGGAAACAATCTTCACCACGGAAAAGGCGCTGACGGCGCAGCAGCGCGCGGAACAGGCAAAAGCGGAACAGGCGGCGCAGCGTGCGCAAAAGCGTGCTAAAAGGGCTGCGATGCGTCAGGAAATGCGCGAGCAGTTCGGCGACAACAGCCGTATCTTTCGTTTTGTCTGCATCGGTCTTTTGGTGCTGGTCGTTGCCGTTGCCGCTTTGGTGCTGGTCAACAATCTCGGTCCGGACGGTTGGGATGAAAAAGAAGGCGCGACCTATTATCTCAACAGTGCCGATCTGCCGGACATGCCGGATGACGGCATTGCCGCTGTCGCCAACGAGGTGTGCTATGCCGAAAACGGAGGGCTTCTTGTGCATCTGACCTTTGCAAACGGTGAGGGAACGACACAGCATCCCACGAAGATCACGCTGATCATTCGTAACGACAAAGATGAGCTGATCACCGCAGCGACCGCTTCGACTGTCCCGGAAAACTATTTCATCAATTCCGGCGGCTATAAAACGTTTGATCTGCGTGTTCCGAAGGAGTATGTCAAGATCGCAGACGATCCGCTTTCCACGCTCAGCTTTGAGATAACGGTCGAAAGCGAAGAATACACAAGCCTTGAGGGCGATTCCTATTAAAAGAATTGAGGAGAAAACATGGGTAAGAGTGCAAAAATGCGTGATATGCGTCGACAGGAAAAAGGAGAAAGGGAAAACCTCGCTGCAAAGCAGCAGAAAAGCCACAGACGGCGCACGATCATCACGGCCGTGCTCGGCGTTGTGTTGGCGGTGGCGGTGGTGCTGACGATTACGGCAAGCGTTCTCAGCAACAAAGGCTTTTTCAGACGGCACAGCGTGGTCATGTCGACACCGCATTATAAGATCACGGGACAGATGATGTCCTATTTCATCTATAACACCTATGAAACCTATGTAGAACAGTACAGCGATCGGTTGGGCATCAGCGCGGATACATCGCTGAAAAAGCAAAATTTCCGCGAGGATGTTTCCTGGTTTGACTATTTTGCGTTGGAGGCGCGCACCAACCTGCGCCAGGTGCTGTTGTTTGCCGAAAAGGCAAACGAGCAGAGCGTAACGCTCACAGAGGAAGAACTGGCGACGATCGACAAAAATGTGGAAAACGCCGATATCAGCACCTATGCCGCGAAGTTTGCGCTGACAAAGAACGATCTGCGCGCTGTGCTGCAGCTTTCGTCCATTGCGTCCAAGATGTATGCACAGGTGATCGGGGAATATACCGTTTCCGATGCTGACATTGATGCCTATTTTAAGGAAAACAGCCAATATTTCAAAACAATTTCCTATTCTTCCATCACGTTCCCCTATGGCGAGAACGGGTGGTATGCCAATGCTGCGTCCGCAAAGTCCGCGGCAGATACAGTAGCGGCGGCGACCACGGAAAACGCATTTGAGGCAGCCGTCAAAAAGGTGCTCACGGCTATCGGTGCATCGGCGGACAATGTGAAGCAGGAACTGTCCGACGGCAAACGCACCGGCGCCACCTATACCGACAACAGCAAATTCTCCGAGTGGGCGTTTGCGGACGGCAGAAAGCTGCTCGAAACCTTTGTGGAGGATACAGGCTCCGCCTATGTGGTCTATCAGCTCACCGGTCTGCCGAAGCTGGACGAGACGCCGCTGCGCAATTTCCGCACGATCCTTCTGACGGCGGACGGCTGCGGCTCTGCCGACAAGGCGAAGGCAAAGGCGGAGGAGCTTTTGGCGCAGTGGAAAAAGGACGGCGCGACGGATGCCGCGTTTGCTGCACTGGCAAAGGCAAACTCCGAGGAGGAGAGTACGAAGAAAAACGGCGGTCTTTATGAAAATGTTGCCGACGGCAGCATGACCGACACGTTCAATGCCTGGTGCTTTGACGCTGCACGCAAGGCAGGCGATGCCACCATCGTGCAATCCGACACCGGTTATCATGTCATCTATTATGTCGGTGAGGGACGTCATCGGTGGCAGGAAAATGTGAAAAGTGCCATGGTGGCGGAAAAGACCGACAATCTGTGTCAGGAATATGCAAAGACATGGACGGTGACGACAAAGGAAAAGGCGATAAACCGTTTGCCGCTGTAAAAATGCAATACAACAGAGCACCGTGAAAGCATGCTTTCACGGTGCTCTGTTTTTGGACTTAAGCAAATAACTTGCGATATTCCGATGGGGAAATGCCTTCGTGGACTTTGAATTGTCGGCTGAAGTAATATATGCTGTTATAGCCGCACATCAAGGAGGTTTGTGACACGGAGTAGAGTCCGCTGCGCAATAAGTCACAGGCATAATGCATTCTCACGCCGATAATGTACTTAGTGGGGGTTATCCCGAATTTTTTAATGAATAGCTTTTTTAAAGTGGAGCTACTGATGCCGCAGAGGGTAGAAAGCTTGTCTATAGATATTTCGTTAGCGAAGTTTTCGCCGATATATTCAATGGCAGGCTTGATTTTTCGATATTGGTTCTCCGGCAGATATGTTTGTTTTTGACAGGTGGCAAAAATTTTATATAACAGGGAGAGACACTCGAAATAATATCCGTCGTTTTTCGCAACCCAAAGGGAAAAGATTTTTTTGAAAAGCGGAGCAATCGCTATATCGTTATTCAGTTTGATGGTGAACATTTCAGCAGAAATACAGGTATCCGTGTCGAAGAAGATATCAATGCACTCGATGTGATCCATTCTGGTTACGGTATAATTTCTGTTTTCTCCCTTCGGCAGAAACCGAATAGTGTTTTCCTCACAGAGTGCGGTTTTGCCATTGAAACAGACAAGGGATTTCCCGGAAAAATGATAGATAAGCTCACTGCGCGATAGGTTGTTATGGAAAGCCGTGATTTTGTCCGAAGCTTGTGCCTCGTATGGAATAACATTAGAAATTTTTGTAATGACAAAATCATTGCGCATGATATCGCCTCCCGTGACAGAGTATAGCGTATTCCCCGGGGAAAAGCAACTGAAAAAAGGAAAGTTCCGTGCTGAAAAGTGCAAATCCTGTATTTTCTACATTTACATATCCGGCGGCTATGGTATCCTTCCCTTTGGAGGATGATACGTATGAATGAGAGAATTGCTGCTTTGGCGAAAGAAACCCTGGCCGGTAAAATGTATGCTGTACCGGAAGAAACCGAATTTGACAGAGAAGACATTTTTTTATCGCGGGAGAAAAGAGAGTCAAAGCGTCTTTGCGAATATATACTGAATCAGGAACCGGTTTTGAGAGAGTATTCCGGTATGACCGGTTTTTTCAACTGTGACCAATCTGTGGTGGGCGATGCCTTTCATCGAAAGGGACACAGACATTTTGCTGCATTGGCAGAGGATTTTTATTGCAAAAGCGTTGATAATCTGTCAGCTTTTGATTGGCAGCACGCAGTGGCGGATTATGAAAATGTTTTGAAAAAAGGATTATCCGGTATTGCAGATGAGGTAGATGCTTCTTTGAAGCAGCATACAGCCAACGAGGAAATTGCATTTTTAGAGGCAGTCAAAAAGGTTCTTCTGACTTTAATGCAATGGGCGGAAAAATGTTCTGACAGTACGGCAGAGTTGGCAGTACATGTTGAAAATAAGGAATACAGAAATAATCTTTTACATTTGTCGGAGACGCTGAGAAAAGTGCCGAAAAATGCACCGTCCTCGTTTTATGAGGCGGTTTTGACGATTTATGTTTGCTTCTCCGCTGATCCGGACAGTCTCGGTACACTGGACAGATCTCTGCGGCCGTTTTATGAAAAGGATATATCGGCGGGAGTCATAACACGTGAAGAGGCAAAAAACTATCTGCAGGAGCTGTTCTTGATGGTACAAGCCGCTACGCCGATTAAGAGCAGAAATTTTACGCGCGGCGGCGAATCGCATTTTTGCATCGGCGGCTATCTTCCGGACGGCAGCGATGGCTTTTGTGACTTGTCACGACTCATCCTGGAAAGCCTTTTGGAATTGCCGACATGGATTCCCCAGGTGACACTGCGGTGGACCGAGAAGCTTTCGCGTGAGGATTTCAAATTTGCGATGGACTGTGAACGAAAGGATCCGAATAAGAGAATTGCTTTTCAGAATGAAGAAAAGCGCATCAAGTGTTATACGGAGATTTGCGGATTTTCGTTTGAAGAGGCTGTGCGATATGTAACAGTGGGTTGCAATGAGCCGGCTTTCCCCGGCGGCATTGCGGGTTCCACTTCAGAGATCAATATCGCTCGTTCAACAGCGGCGCTGTTTCATGAAAAAAGCAGCAGCATTGTCTCTCTTGAGACCTTTGATGACTACTATGCCGTATTTTTGAAAGAATTCTTTTCCGATCTCACACGCGCGCTCTCTTATGACGATAAATATAATCGCGTGCGTGCCCGAGATATCAATTACCTCTCATCCGCATTTTTTTACGGTTGCATTGAAAAGGCAAAAAGCCTGACACAGGGACCGGGAAAAACGATAGTGGCATCTCCTATGATGATTGGTATCACTAATGTAATAGATTCTCTTATTATCGTGAAGCAGTTTGTGTATGATGAAAAAATTGTCACGATGAAGGAATTGGTGGAAGCGGTTCAGTCAAACTGGGTCGGCTTTGACGAGCTGCACATGCTGATTATGAAAAAAGGCGATTTCTTCGGAAACGACACCGCGCGCTCCAACAGCGTTGCACAGCGCCTGTTTGAAAGCCTGTATGCTTTTTTGAAGGACAAGACAAATCTGTTCGGCTATCATTGGCTTGTAGGGGATTTGCTCGGCTATCAACCGCACCACAAATGGTTCGGCGAAAAATTGAAAGCAACGCCGGACGGAAGATATGACGGTGAAATGCTGCAATTCGGACGCGGTCAGGGAGGCGGAAAGGACAGAAACGGACTTGCGGCGTTGTTGAATTCTATTGCTGAGGTGGATCCGAACGGCATCGGCTGCGGCAACACCGTCACAAACATAACCCTTGATGAAAAACTGATAAGCGATGATGATAACTTTGAAAAGACTGTCGATATGTTCGAAACTTATTTCAAAAAGGGTGGGGTTCATTTTCAGCTTAATTATGTTTCCAAGAACGATCTTTTAAAAGCGAAGTGTACGCCGGAGCAGTATAAAAACCTGCGTGTGCGCGTCACCGGTTTTTCGGATTACTTTGTCAACCTGGATGAAGCGGTGCAGGACGATGTCATTTCCAGAACAACGCAAAGAGGGTGATAGGATGCTGTCAGCGCTTATTTTTGACATACAAAGAAACTCCTTTGTTGACGGACCGGGCATACGGACAACGATTTTTTTCAAGGGCTGCAATTTGCACTGTCGGTGGTGTCATAATCCCGAAAGTCAGTCGCCGAAGAGGGAAATGCTGTTCTATCGGAATAAGTGCATAAGCTGCGGTAAATGCCGTGAAGTGTGCAGGCATCATTTGGCAACTTGCGATTTCTGCGGAAGATGCACCCTTTTTTGCCCAACGGATGCAAGAAGACTGTGCGGCGAAGAATATACGGTGGATGCACTTTTTGACGAAATCATCAAAGACAGGGACTATTATGATACATCCGGCGGAGGGGTTACCTTCTCAGGCGGGGAATGCATGCTGCAACCGGACTTTCTTTTGGAAATTCTGAAAAGATGTAAAAGTGTGGGCATACATACCGCAGTGGATACTGCCGGAAATGTTCCGTTTGCATACTTTGAAAAGGTCTTGCCGTTTGTGGATTTGTTTCTGTATGATGTGAAAGCATACACGCCGAAATTGCACGAGGACGGCACCGGTGTGTCAAATGAAAGAATTTTGGAAAATCTGAAAAGGCTTTCCGGCAAGGCAGACATACTTGTGAGGGTCCCGGTGATCGGCGGTTATAATGACAGTGAGGAGGAACAGAAGAAAATCGCAGCTTTCATAAGAAAAGTTAAAACAGTGAAAACGGAGCTTTTACCGTATCATGCTTTGGGCGAGCATAAATACGGCGCTCTCGGACGCGTTTGTCAAAAATTTTCTGTTCCCGACACAAATAGATTGCGGAATATATGGGGCAATGAAGCGGCAGTCAAATGACTGCTGCTTTTTTGTTCTAATCTGCCATGCTTGTACATACATTGTGACAAAGGAGGCAGAGGGCATGAGCGCATTTGAAAAAGCGGTGCAGTTTTTGCCGGAAGAGACGGGACGAGCCTTGCTGGCGATTCCGTCGGAGCAGCAGCACCGCATACAGGAGATCCGATTACACAGAGACGGGCTGCTGCTTTTGTCGTTGCCCGAGGGAGAAAAGACGGTGTTGACGTCGGGGGAACTGACGGACGCGGCGCCGCTCTCTGCCGTGCGGTGCACGGCACAAACGCTGGAGCGCACCTTTTATAAGCTGTGCGACTATTCGGTACATACGCACAGCGCAGAGCTGCGGGAGGGTTTTGTGACGGCAAGGGGCGGCTTTCGAGCCGGTATCGCCGGAACGGCGGTGACGGAAAACGGAGAGGTCACGGCAGTGCGGGATATCCGTTCCATCTGTCTCCGTGTCGCGCAGCGGCACGACGGCAGCGCCGCCGCACTGCTGCCGCTTTTGAAAAAGGGTATCCCATCCATGCTCATTGTCGGAGAGCCGGCATCGGGCAAGACAAGTTTTTTGCGCGACATCGGCAGAATGTTGACCGACGGCAGTGTGCTAAGGCGCTATCGCGTTGCGGTGGTGGACGAGCGGGGCGAGATTGCGGGTGTCGGCGGACTGGAAAACGCCGACATCCTGACGGGCTGTCCGAAAGCGCGCGGTGTTTTACAGGCGGTGCGCACGCTGGCACCGGACGTTATTTTGCTGGATGAGCTGGGCACGCGGGCAGAGGTGGAAGCGGTGACGGAAAACCTGCACGCAGGCGTGCCCGCCATTGCGACGGCACACTGTCGCGACATTGAGGAAGCGCTGTCCCGCCCGGCGGTACGGCTGGCACTTTCACGCCGCGTATTTGAAAAGGTCGTATTCTTGCAGGGACGCGACGCGCCGGGAAGGATCGCGACGATCATGGGGGTGGAGGACATTGAAACTCATCGGCGCACTCGGCGTGATCCTTGCGGGCACGCTGATGGGCGTGCTGGCGGTGATGCGGCTGCACCGCCGTCAAAGGGCGCAGGAGCAAACGATTTTGTGGCTGTCCGATCTTGAAAGACGCCTTGCGTATACCATGCCGCCGCTGCGGGAGTTTTTGGCGGAAACGGCGGGAATGTCGGAATATGCGGCGCTCACCTTCATTCCCGCCATCCTGCGGGAGCTTGACAGAACGGACATGGCGTCGGCGTTTGCGGCGGCGCTGCGGACAGAAGAAACGCGGGGAGGGCTCACCGAGGAGGAAGCGGCGCTTTTGTGCCGTCTCGGCAATCGGCTCGGCACGGGCGATGCCAAAACGGAGCAGCGCTGTGTCGGCGAATGCATGGCGGGGCTGCGGGAACTTTGGCGCAAGACGCGCGAAAAAACCGCAAAGGCGGACAGAGTCTATGTGACACTGGGGGCAGGCTGCGGCATGGCGGTCGCGGTGCTGCTCCTATAGCGGAGAGGAAAACCATGGAAATTGATCTGATTTTCAAAATTGCAGCCATCGGCATCATCGTTGCTGTCTTAAACCAGCTGCTGGTGCGTTCGGGCAGGGAGGAGCAGGCGATGCTCACCACGCTTGCGGGACTGATCGTGGTGCTTTCCATGATCGTCACCGAGATCAGTCAGCTGTTTGACGCCGTGAAGTCGGTGTTCGGGTTTTGATATGGAACTGACGACCATTCTTTCCATGCTGCTTGTTGCCGCCTTTCTGACGGTGCTGTTGCGCCGTTATCGCCCGGAATTGGCGATGGGTGTCGGCATCACGGCAGGGGTGATCGCCCTGCTGGCGATCCTGAAAACGGCTGCTCCCGCGATTGCACAGTTGCAAAGCCTTTTGGAGGGCGCGGCGCTGCCGCAGGCATACACAGCCATTCTGTTCAAGGCACTCGGCATCTGTCTTTTGACGCAGCTGACGGCGGATGCCTGCCGCGATGCGGGAGAGACGGCGCTTGCCGCCAAGGCAGAGCTGACGGGAAAGCTCTTGCTGCTCGTGCTGTCGCTGCCGCTGTTTGAAAAGATCACATCGCTGGCGCTGTCGCTGCTGCAGGAGTGAAACAATGCGAAAATGGACGATGATGCTCTTGCTGCTGTTGCTGCTGATGCTGCCGACGGCGGCAGAGGAAAACACCTATTTTGAAGAAAATCTGGAGCAAAGCGGTGCAGAAGCCCTTTTTGACGCACTTTCTCCCGAAACACAGGAGCTGTATCGCGCCATCGGCGTGTATGATCTTTCCGATCTGCAGGAGGTCGACCTTGAAGAAGTGACATCCCACACGGCAGAGCTTTTGACAGCAGGACTGAAAAAGCCGCTTGCGAGCGCGGCGGTGCTGCTGGCGGCGACCGTTCTTTGCGCCTATCTCAGCGGCATGCGGGAAACGGTGACGGAGGAGGGACTCGGGACGGTATACAGCAGTGTCGGCGTGCTGGCGGTGAGCACAACGGTGCTGCTGCCGTTTATAGCCTGTGTGCGGGCGGTGCAAAAGGCGCTGTCGGGCGCGGCAGTGTTCATGGGAAGCTTTTCGCCGGTCTATATCGCCGTTTTGGCGGCAAACGGACAGTTGCGTGCGGCAGCGTCCTATCAGACGGTGCTGTTGCTTTTCTCACAGCTGATGACCTGGTTGACCGGCAGTGTGCTGTTGCCCGTTTTGCTGGCGGCGGTCGCGATGGGAACGGTGAGTGCGGTGTCGGATACGGGCAATCTCCGCAAACCGGGGGAGATGCTGCTCAAAGCCGTGACCTGGACGCTGGGGCTGGCGGCGGGGGCGTTCACAACGCTGCTGTCGGTGAACAGTATGCTGGGGGCGGCGAGCGATACACTCGGCAACAAGATGATCAAGCTTTCGCTTTCGAGCTTTGTGCCGGTGGTCGGCGGCGCGGTGAGTGAAGCGTTTTTGACAGTGAAAAGCTGCGTCTCGCTGGTGAAGACCACCGTCGGCGCATTCGGTATACTCACGGTGCTTTTGTTGCTGCTGCCCGCCATGATCGAATGTCTTTGCTGGCTGGCGGGGCTTTGGGTGTGCGGTATGGCGGCGGAAGCGTTTTCACAGACAACGACGGCGGCGCTGATCAAGACACTGCACACGGTCGTCAAGACCATGATCGCCGCGATGGTGACGGCGGCACTGTTCATGGTCGTGGCGACGGCGCTGGTGACAATGGCGGGAGGCGGCGGTACATGACGGGTTTTCTCGGGTGGGCAGGGGCTGTGTGCATGGCGGCTGCAGGCTGCACACTGCTGCATATGCTGGTGGGCAAAAAGGGCATCGGCAAGGTGTTTCGGCTGGTGACGGCGGCGTTCTTTCTTTGTGCGGTTTTGAGTTTTTTGCCGACGATGCGAAAGGCACTTGCCGATCTGCCGCAGATCGAGACGCAGACGGCGGACACGGATGCACTGCGTGCGGCGGCGATGCGGCAGCTGCAGGAAAGCACAGAGACGCGTCTGCTGGCGATCGTCAACACCGCACTGGAATCGTATGACCTGAAAGCGGAAAAAGTGACGGTGGATATGGATACTTCGGAGGACGGCAGCATATCTATTAACAGTATTTCCGTCTATGTGCTGCCCGCAAACGATTTGCGCTGCTCCACTGTCAAGCAGGTGGCGGAGCGTCGGCTCGGTATGGAGGTGGAGGTACATTATGCCGCATGACACAGAAAAAAAGTGGGAAAGTCTGCCGTTTTTGAAATTCTTAAAAAGCGGCAGGGGTGTGAAGCTCGCGGTGGCGATCGGCGTTTTGGGCATGGTGATGATCTTACTCTCGGAGTGGCTGCCGTCCGGTGCGAAAGAGACGGCGACGGTGCCGCAGAAAACCGCAGAGGGGTATCGCACGGAAATTGAGGAGCGGCTCGGTGTGCTGCTCTCCGGCATGCAGGGGGTGGGGAACTGCCAGGTGTATGTGACGCTCGAAAGCGGCGTGGAATATGTGTATGCCAAGGAGCAAAAGGAAAACTCCGACTATTCCGAGAACAAAAACGAGGGCAGTGAAAAGGTGTCAAGAAGCGATAACACCCAGGAAAATATCATCATCATCGACAAAAACGGGGAAAAGACCGGCCTTTTGCTGACGGAGATACAGCCGCAGGTAAAGGGCGTGGTCGTGGTGTGTGACGGCGGCGACAATGCGGCGGTCTCCGAACGCGTTGTCGTTGCGGTGACCACGGCTCTGAATATATCCTCAAGGCGCGTGTGCGTGACAAAATAAAAAAGGAGCGAGCGGACATGAAGAAGATCTTTTTCAAAAAACAGGCGTTGGTGCTGACCTTGGTGGCAGCGCTCGGTGCGGCGGTCTATCTCAACTACTATTTTGCCGACCGCGGAGTAAAAGCGAACACCGATACAGCCGGAAAGACACTGGGGGAGGCGGTTTATGTGAACGACGGCGATAAGAGCGGTGTAAAGCAGGACGATGCCGTGGCGGTGGATGCCAAAGTCAGCTATTTTGAACAGGCGCGGAAAAACCGTGAAAAGGCAAGAGACGAGGCGATCGATCTCATCAAAGACATTGCGGCGGACATTCAATCGGACAGCGGCGCTGCCAAAAAGGCGCTGGAACAAACAACGGCGATCGCCAACGCCGTCACGGCGGAAACAAAGATTGAGGATCTGGTGAAAGCCAAGGGGATGGAGGATTGCGTGGCGTATATCGCCGGCGACAACTGCTCTGTGGTTGTAAAGGCAGAAAGCCTCACAGGCGCGCAAACCCTGCAAATTACGGAGATCGTGACCGCACAAACCAAAATTCCGGCACAAAATATCAATATTATGGCAGTAAAATCATAAAAAAGTATTTCCTTCTTCCGGAAAGTGTGGTATACTAGTGGAAACTGAGGCTCAAAGGGAGGAGATCCTTATGGAGGAAAAGGCTTTTCAGAAGTCCGAGGGTACCTGCATTATTTCCGAAGAGGTAATCGCCACGATCGCTTGCACGGCAGCGACAGAGGTCGCGGGCGTTGCATCCATGGGGGTGCGCCCCGACATTCGCAGACTCATTCCGGGCACGACTGCGGGCAAATCCGTGAAAGTGACGAGCAGCGAGAGTGCGATGACGCTGGATGTATATATCAACATCCGCAAGAACTATCGCATCCCCGATGTGGCGCAGCAGGTGCAGCACGATGTCAAGGTCGCGGTGCAGTCGATGACCTGCAAACCGGTGACGAAGATCAATGTGCACATTGTCGGGCTGGCGCTTGACGAGGAAAAAAAGTAAATGCGAATTGCCTTTCGCGGCGGGGTGACCGATGCGAAGGGCTTTTTGCCGTGTACTTTGAAAATAAAATGCAAATGTGGCATGAAAGGAACTGTATATGACACGACGGGAAGCACGGGAAGCGGCGTTTGCGCTGCTGTTTGACAACACGTTTTCGGAGGACGGTATGGCTACGGTGATCGCCGATGCCGCAGAGTCCGACCTGTTGCAGGTGGACGATTTTGCCCTGCAGCTGGCAAACGGCGCTGCCGAAAAGCAGGAAGAGCTGGACGCGCGCATTGAAGCGGCGGCGCACAAATGGTCGATGCAGCGCATCTCCAGAGTGGCGCTGGCGATCATGCGGCTGGCACTGTATGAGATCTTCTATGAACAGGATATTCCCACCAGTGTTTCCATCAACGAGGCGGTGGAGCTTGCGAAGAAATACGGCTGTGACGAGGAAGCGACCTTTGTGAACGGCGTTCTCGGCGGCATTGTGAAGGCACAGTCGTGAACGGCTTTTTGGGGCTGGATACCAGCAACTACACCACCTCTGTCGCTTTCTGCTCGCAGACGGGAGAGATGATGCAGGAAAAGCATCTGCTGCCGGTGAAAACGGGCGAAATGGGACTGCGGCAAAGCGACGCGGTGTTCCACCATGTGCGGCAGCTCCCCGAAATGACGGAAAAGCTGTTTGCGCGCGGTGCGCTTGATGTGACCGCTGTCGCGGCGTCTGACCGTCCGCAGCAAAAGGACGGTTCCTATATGCCCTGCTTTTTGGTCGGCGCCGGTGCGGCGAGAGAGCTGGGTGCTCTTTTGCATATACCGGTGCATTTTTTTACCCATCAGCAGGGGCATGTCGCCGCTGCACTGTACGGTGCGGACAAGCTGTCGCTGATTCATGAGCCGTTTTTGGCGTTTCATGTGTCGGGCGGCACGACCGACGCGCTGCTTGTGCGTCCCGATGCGACGTGCGGCATCGCCTGCGAGGTGGTTGCCCATTCGCTCGATCTGAAAGCGGGACAGCTCATTGACCGCGTCGGCGGGATGCTCGGTCTGCCGTTTCCCGCAGGGCTTGCGCTGGAGAAGCTGGCGCTTGAAGCGTCGCAGAAAAAACTGCCGAAAGCGTCGATGGACGGCGCTTGCTGTCATCTTTCCGGCGTGCAGAACCAGTGTGAGACGCTTTTGAAGAAAGGCGCATCTCCCGCTGCGGTCGCGAGGTTTTGTCTTTCGAGTGTCGAGGCGGCGCTGACGGCGATGACCGAGACACTGCTTACGACCTATGGCGATCTGCCGCTTTTGTATGCCGGCGGGGTGATGTCGAACAGCCTTTTGCGGGAGCATCTCACCGCACGCTTCGGCGGCAGCTTTGCACCGCCTGCGTTTTCCGCAGACAATGCGGCGGGCATCGCCGTTTTGTGCCGATTGAGGGAGGAGGGAGAGCTTTGAGAGTTATCACCGTCAGTCAACTCAATCGGTATGTGAAGATGCTGCTGCAGGAGGATGTGGCGCTGACACCTGTGTATGTCAGCGGCGAGATCTCCAATTTTGTTAATCACTATAAATCCGGTCATCTGTATTTTTCGCTGAAGGACGAAAATGCGCTGGTGAAAGCGGTGATGTTTCGCACCTATGCCGCGAGGCTTGCTTTCCGACCGGAGAGCGGTATGAAGGTGATCGTGCGTGCCAAGGCGTCTGTGTATGAAAAGGATGGCACGTTTCAGCTGTATGTCGAGGACATGCAGCCGGACGGCGTGGGAGCGCTGCAGATCGCCTATGAACAGCTCAAAAAGCGCTTGCAGGAAGAGGGACTTTTTGATCCTGCACGGAAAAGAAAGCTGCCGCAGTTTCCGACGCGCGTCGGCGTGATCACCTCGCCGACGGGGGCAGCGGTGCGGGACATTCTCAACATTCTCGCAAGACGCTATCCATCCGCACAGGTGGTGTTTTTGCCCGTGCTGGTGCAGGGCGAGGGCGCGCCGGAGCAGCTGGTGGCGGCGCTTGAACGTATGAACAGGGAAAAGGCTGCCGACGTGCTCATCATCGGACGCGGCGGCGGATCGCTTGAAGAACTGTGGTCATTCAACGATGAGCGCGTTTGCCGCGCCGTTGCTGCGTCGGAAATTCCCGTGATCTCCGCCGTGGGACACGAAACGGATTTCACCCTTTGTGATTTTGCTGCCGATCTGCGCGCACCGACGCCGTCTGCGGCAGCGGAGCTGGCTGTGCCGGACGCAGCGGAGCTTTTGCTTTCGCTGCGACAAACGCAGGTGCAGCTGACGGTGCTCATGCGCACCCGTCTCGAAAAGGCGCGGACGCAGCTGCAGATGCTGCACCGCCAAAAAGCGTTGTCCTCGCCGACCTATTATGTCGAACAGAGGGCGATGCAGCTGGATCTTTTGACGCGCTCGTTTGAGCACAGTGCCAAAACTGCCCTGCAGGAAACGCGGGCGCGGCTTTCCGCTGCGGCGGCAAAGCTGAACGCTTTGAGTCCGCTGAAGGTGCTGGCGCGCGGCTATGCGATGGCACGCACGGAAAGCGGACGGGTCGTCACGGCGGTTACTGATGTCTGCAAAGGTGACACACTTTACATGGATCTGTGCGACGGAACGCTCTGCTGCACGGTAGAGGATATAGAGGGAAAGGTGACGGACAATGGCTGAAAAACAACAGACCTTTGAAACGGCGATGAAGCGGCTCGAGGAGATCGTCTCCGCGTTGGAAGGCGGGAAATGTACGTTGGATGAGTCGCTGGGGCTGTTTGAAGAGGGGACAAAGCTCACGGCGTTTTGCTCGGACAAGCTGAAAAATGCCGAACAGAAGATCTTGAAGCTGACGGCGGACGGTGACGGCGAGGTGCTCACCGACAGACAGGGCGAGGACATGGGTGCCGCGCTGTCCTGACCGTTTCGGAGGAAGAAAAATGAAACTGTATACCGACATGATGGCGGCGCATTGCCGTCGCTTTGAGGAAGCGCTGCCGACCTATCTTCCCGCTGCGGGCACGCGGCAGGACACGGTGGTGCAGGCGATGACCTATGCCTGCACGGACGGCGGAAAACGCATCCGTCCGGTGCTCACGATGGAATTCTGCCGTCTGTGCTGCGGCGATGCCGCGCGGGCGCTGCCGTTTGCCGCAGGTGTGGAAATGATCCACAGCTATTCGCTGGTGCACGACGATCTGCCGTGCATGGACAACAGCCCCCTGCGTCGCGGAAAGCCTGCAGCGCATGTCGCATTCGGCGAAGCAATGGCGCTTTTGACGGGCGACGCGCTGCTGACACGCGCTTTTGAAGTGATGCTGGCGGCAAAGGATGTGTCGGCAGAAGCGACAGTGGCTGCGGCGAAAACGCTGGCGGATGCCGCCGGTATCATGGGCATGGTCGGCGGTCAGGTGATCGACCTCGAAAGCGAGGGTAAGGCGATCGACCGCGCGTGTCTTAACGCACTGCAGGACGGAAAAACGGCGGCGCTTTTGCGAGCTGCCTGTGCTATGGGCGTGATCGTCGGCGGGGGCGATGCCGAAAAGGTGGCGGCAGCCACGGCGTTCGGCGAGCATATCGGACTTTGTTTCCAGATCACCGACGACATTCTGGATGTCACATCCACGGCGCAGATGATGGGCAAGCCCGTCGGCAGCGACGCGGTGAATGAAAAGGTGACCTATGTGTCGCTGCTGGGGCTGGACGAAGCGAAAAGGCTGGCTGCCGAGAACACCGCTGCCGCCGTGAAGGCACTTGCGGCATTTGACGGCGATACGGAAAATCTGAGAACATTGGCGCAGGCGCTGCTTGTGCGGGATCATTGATTTTGTGCAAAAAGGGAGAGGCCTTCAAAAGGCGCTGAACAGGATATGATGGATAGTAAAGCCATACTGGATGGCATCGCCACACCGCAGGATGTGAAGGACGTGCCGCGGGAAGCGCTCGACGAGCTGTGCGCGGAGATCCGCACCCGTCTCATTGAGACGATTTCCGAGACCGGCGGACATCTCGCGTCCAACCTCGGCATCGTGGAGCTAACGGTGGCGCTTTTGCGCTGCTTTGATCCGCCGAAGGATCGCATCGTGTGGGATGTGGGACACCAGTGCTATGTGTATAAAATGCTTACAGGGCGTGCGCAGCAGATGCAGACCCTGCGCCAAATGGGCGGTATTTCCGGTTTTCCAAATCCGAAGGAGAGTCCCTATGACACCTTTGTGGTGGGACACAGCAGCACCTCGGTCTCCGCTGCCAACGGATTTGCAAAAGCCAAAAAGCTGCTTGCCGAGGATGACTATACGATCGCCGTCATCGGCGACGGTGCGCTGACCGGCGGACTTGCCTATGAGGGGTTGAGCAATGCCGGGCGCAGCAATGACCGTCTGATCGTGGTGCTCAACGACAACCAAATGTCTATCGGCGACAATGTCGGCTTTGCCGCGCGGCATCTGTCCAGCCTGCGCACCCGTCCGCGGTATGTGCGGTTCAAAAATGCCGTTGCTGCGGTGTTTCGCCACATTCCGTTGATCGGCAAGCCGCTATATAAGCTGCTTCTGACCGGCAAAAACAGCATGAAACGCGCGATCTATAAAGACGTGTCCTTCTTTGAGGACATGGGATTTTATTATGTCGGTCCGATAAACGGTCATGACACTCTGCAGATCTGCCGCGCCTTTGAAACGGCGCGGGTGCTGGATCGCCCCGTGGTGATCCATGCGGAGACTGTAAAGGGAAAAGGCTATACATTTGCAGAAAAGGATCCGGGTACGTATCACGGCGTTTGCCGCTTTGATCCCGAAAAGCCGCTGACACCGTCCGCTGTGCCGACATTTTCCTCGGTTTTTGGCGAGGAGATCGACGCGCTTGCCAAAGAGGACGCGCGCATCGTCGGCATCACGGCGGCGATGAAGCACGGCACATGCATGCAGCATTTTGCCGAGCGCAGCCCGTCACACTGCTTTGACACGGGCATTGCGGAGTCGCATGCGGTGACCTTTGCCTCCGGCATGGCGGCAGGGGGGCTTTTGCCCGTGTTTGCGGTGTATTCCACCTTTTTGCAGCGCTCCTATGACCAACTGCTCAACGATACGGCGCTCATGGACAATCACATTGTGCTGGCGATCGACCGCGCGGGCATCGTGCCCGGTGACGGCGAGACGCACCAGGGCATCTATGATGTGCCGTTTCTGACGACGGTTCCGCACACAACGATCTATGCACCGTCCACCTTTGCCGAGCTGCGTGTCAATCTGCGGCAGGCGTTGTATGACGTGACGGGCATTGCCGCCGTGCGCTATCCGAAGGGCAGTGAGTCCGCGGCACTTGCCGCACTGAAACCCGATTATGCGCCGTATACGTTTTTGAACGACGAGGGGGACACGCTGGTGATCACCTACGGACGTCTGCTTGCCAATGTGCTGGAAGCGGCGGATCGCGCGGCGGAAACGGGCGTGAAGATTGCCGTTTTGAAGCTCAATAAGATCTATCCGCTGCCCGAGACGCTGCCCGAGACACTTACCCGCTATCGCCGCATTATCTTCGCGGAAGAAAGTGCACGACGCGGCGGCATCGGCGAATTGCTGGCATCGCAGCTTTTGTCCGTCGGGTACACCGGGAAATATGACATCCGCGCCATCGAACAGCCGCTGCCGCCCTGCACGACCGCACAGGGAATGCGGGAAACGGGGCTTGACGCGGACGCGCTGTTTTCCCTGTTTGCGGGGGATAAAGCATGAAGCTCCGCCTTGACGCCTTTCTTGTTGCAAACGGTCATGTCAGCAGCAGGGAAAAGGCAAAAACACTCATTGCCGCAGGGGCTGTCACCGTGAACGGCAAAGTCGCCGTCAAGGCGGCGCTGGCGGTCGCGGCAGAGGACACGGTCGTTTGCGACACAAAGGTGCTGCGCTTTGTCGGGCGCGGCGGTGAAAAGCTCGAAAAGGCGCTTTCGATGCTCGATGTGCCCGTCGCCGACTGCACGGCGATGGATGTCGGCGCATCGACGGGCGGGTTCACAGACTGCCTTTTGCAGGCGGGCGCCAAAAAGGTGTTTGCCATCGATGTCGGCACGGATCAGCTGCACCCCTCTCTGCGCGCCGATGAGCGCGTGGTGGTGCTGGAGCAGACAGATGTGCGCGACGCGCGCCTGCGGGATGTATTGCCTGCGGGCGGTGTGGATATCTGTGTGGTGGACGTGTCGTTCATTTCGCTGCGACAGGTGCTGCCTGCGGTGGTGCCCTATCTGCGGGGCGGCGCACGGGTGGTCACATTGATAAAGCCGCAGTTTGAAGCGGGAAAGGCGGCAATCGGCAAGCACGGCGTGGTGAAGGATCTCCGCGTACACCGACAGGTGCTGGCGGCGCTTTGCGACTGGTTTGCGGAAAATCGGTGGCAGGTCATGTCGCTTTCCTTTTCGCCGATCGTCGGCGGTGAAGGAAATATTGAATTTTTAGCCGTTTTGGTGTATAGTGATACAGAACCCACCGCATTTCCGATGGCGAAGATACAGAAAACGGCGGAAGAAGCGCACACAGCGCTCAAAAAAGGCAGGTGAAAGCGCAATGCGGATCACAGTGGTGAACAATCAGAAAGTGCAGGCATCTCTCGCCGAGGTGCAGCGCATTTGCGACGTGCTGCGGGCGTTCGGTGCGCAGGTTACACAGCATACGCTGCAGCCGTCCGAGGATCTGACCGGGGCGGTCTGTGATGTCCCCGATCTCATTGTGGCGGTCGGCGGCGACGGCACCATCATGCACGTTGCCAAGCATGCCGCGCAGTTCGATCTGCCGGTGCTCGGCGTCAACGGCGGACATTTGGGGTTTCTTGCCGGCTTAGAGATCGGCGACCCTGAGGCGCTGCGTCTGCTGTTTGACGGGACCTACACCGTTGAAGAACGCATGCTGCTGGAAGTCACCCCCCGGGCGCATGACACATCCTACCTCGCCATGAACGAGGCGGTCGTGTCGCGTGGGGCGCTTTCAAGGCTTGTGGATCTGACCGTGACGGGCGACAGCGGAGAAGCTATCCGCTACCGCGCGGACGGCATCATGATTGCCACGCCGACAGGCTCCACCGCCTATTCGCTTTCGGCGGGCGGCCCCGTGATCGATCCGCAGGTGTCCTGCCTGCTTCTGACGCCGATCTGCCCCCATTCGCTGTATGCGCGGTCGCTTGTGTTTTCGGCGCAGACGACGCTTTGCGTGCAGGCGACAAACGGGCAAAAAAACACGTTTCTCACGGTGGACGGCGAGGTGGAAATTCCGCTGGCGGCGGGGGAGACGGTGGAGGTGCGGCGCGCCGAAAAGAAAGCGCGGCTCATCCGTTTGGGACAGCAATCCTTTTATGAAGTGTTGGATAAAAAACTCATCAGCAGGGACGGTGGTTGGAAATGAAGGTCAAACGCCAGGCAAAAATTCTCGAGATCATCATGCGGCAGCCTGTCGACACACAGGAAGAGCTGCAAAATCTTCTGAAAAACGAGGGCTATCACGTCACACAGGCGACGGTGTCACGCGACATCAAGGAAATGCGGCTCGTCAAGCTGCAGGGCGCGGACGGCAGATACCGCTATTCCGTGGAGCGCCGTGAGGGAATGCAGATTTCTTCAAAGTTTCATTCACTGTTCGCCGACTCCGTGACCGATGTGAACTTTGCGGGTAATATCATCGTTGTCAAGTGCATGAACGGCATGGCAATGGCGGTGTGTGCGGCGATGGATGCGCTGCATTGGGACGGTCTGATCGGCACGCTGGCGGGCGACGATACCTTCATCGGTATCGCCATGGACGAGCAGTGTGCAGCGGAGCTGACCGAGGAGCTGCGCAAAATTCTGCAAAAGTAACAAGACTACCGAAAAGGGCGGTGCGAAGCGTTGCTTTACAGCTTACACATTGAAAATGTAGCGGTCATCGAAGAAGCCGATGTGGATTTTCACAGCGGCTTTAACGTGTTGACCGGTGAGACGGGTGCCGGAAAATCCATTCTCATTGACGCCATCAACGCCGTGCTCGGCGAACGCGTGCGGCGCGATCTGGTGCGCACGGGCTGTGCACAGGCACAGGTCTTTGCTGTGTTTTCCGATGTTTCCGGCACGGTGAAGGCGCGCCTTGCGGAGGCGGGCTATGCCGTCGACAATGAGACACTGCTCATCGAACGCACCATCCGCGCCGACGGGAAAAGCACCTGCCGCATCGACGGAAAGCCCGCGACGGTGTCGCTGCTGCGCGAGGTGGGGGCGATGCTCGTCAATATTCACGGGCAGCACGAAAATCAGTCGCTTTTCGACGTGGCAAAGCATCTGACCTATCTCGATAAAATGGGCACCTACGACGCGGTGCGGGAGACTTATGAGGCGGCATATCACCGCTATTGCGACATCAGCCGCGCGCTGAAAAAGCTGACGACCGCAGAATCGGAAAAACAGGAGCGTATGGACATCCTGCGCTACCGGATCAATGAACTGGAAGCGGCGGCACTGACAGCGGGCGAGGAAGACGCACTGGAAGAAAAACACCAGTTTTACCGTCACAGTGAAAAGATCGCCGACTATCTGCGTCGCGCCGATGCATTGTTGAACGGCAGCGATGAGGGCGGCGCCTGTGCGGCGGTCAATGAGGCCGCCGAGTCGCTGCGTCATGCAAGCGGGCTGTTGTCAACGCTTTCGCCGTTGTCTGCGCGGCTCGATTCGCTCATGTATGATCTGGAAGCGTGCGGCAACGAGCTCGCCGACGCTGCGGGACGCATGAGCTTTGACGAGCAGGACAGAGAACGGACAGAGGAGAGATTGGAGCTTTTGCACCGTCTGTCTAAGAAATACGGCACGGATGCCGCCGGAATGCTGGAGATATTGGAAAAATCCCGCGCCGAGCTTGCGCAGATCGAGACTGCCGACGAGCAGGCGGCGGCGCTGCGCGCGGAATTGGACAAAGCGCGCGAGGAAACGGTGCAGTCTGCGGAAAAGCTGACGGCGGCGCGCAAGAAGGCGGCGGAAAGCTTTGAAAAGCGCGTGGCGGAGGAACTGCGCTTTTTGGATATGCCGCGTGTGGAATTTTGCGTTTCCATCACGCAGACGGCACTGACGGTGCGCGGCGGCGATCATGTGGAGTTTCTCATTTCCGCCAACCCGGGCGAGCCTGCAAAGCCGATCGCACAGATTGCGTCCGGCGGCGAGCTGTCCCGCATTATGCTGGCGATCAAGTCGGTGATGGCGGAGACGGACGATATCGACACGCTCATTTTTGACGAGGTGGACGCGGGCATCAGCGGTCATGCGGCGGTGAAGGTCGGCATCAAGCTGCGGCAAACGGCGGCGCATCGACAGATCCTCTGTGTGACGCATTTGGCGCAGATCGCTGCGCGCGGGCATCATCATCTGCTGATACAAAAGGCGATCAAAAACGGGCGCACCTGCACGACGGTGCTGCCGCTGGATGCCGACGGCAGTGAAAAGGAGCTTGCCCGCATCATCGGCGGCAGCGTCACAAATGCCACGCTGCAGGCGGCTCACGAAATGCGCACCGACGGACAAAAGGAGCAGGCGTGATATATGGCGGGCTATGAGGTGTTTTCCGCGTTTTATGACGCGCTGACGGAAAATGTGGAATATGCGGCGTGGACGGAGTATATACTGGCGCTTTTCGATCGGTTTTCCGAGAAAAAGCCGAAAACCGTTTTGGATCTTGCGTGCGGCACGGGCAGTTTCACCGAGCAGCTGCTGAAAAGAGGACTGCGGGTGATCGGCGTGGACGGCTCGGCGGAGATGCTGGCATCGGCACAGCAAAAGACCGCACCGTTCGGGAAAAAGGCGCTGCTGCTTTGTCAGGATATGTGCGCTTTGGAGCTGGGCGGCACGGTGGATGGTGCTGTGTGCATGCTGGATTCGTTCAGTCATCTGACGACGACCGCCGCCGTGAAAGCGGCGCTTTGCGGTGTGGCAGACAGCTTACCTGTCGGCGGCGTGCTGATTTTCGACGTCAACACGCCGTATAAGCACGCACATATTTTGGGCGACAACGCGTATACATTTGACTGTGAGGATGTATTCTGTGCATGGCAGAACACCTATTTCCCACACACAAGGGAAGTGCGTATGGAGCTGAACTTCTTTGTGCCGACGGGCGAGGTGTATGAGCGCTATACCGAGGAAGTGCGCGAGCGCGCCTACAGCGAGGCGACATGGCGCCGCCTGCTGCAGGAAGCGGGCTTTGAGACGGCGGCACTGTTCGGAGAACGGACGTTTGCGCCGCCGTCGGAAACGGAGCAGCGCTGGGTTTTTGTGGCAAGGAAAGGCAGGAATGAATAAAATGGGGAAGGTACTGCGTTGCCTGACGCGCGACGGCGCGGTGATGGCGATGGTGATGGATTCCGCGGACATCGCGGCACAGGCGGAAAAATTTCACGCCACCTCTGCGGTGGTGACGGCGGCGCTCGGCAGATTGCTGACGGCGGCTTCCATGATGGGCATTATGCTGAAAGGAAAAGACGACACCGTGACGCTGAAAATAAACGGCGGCGGACCGGCGGGAACGCTGATTGCTGTGTCGGACAGTGCGGGCAATGTGCGTGGCTATGCGCAAAATCCCGTTGTGGAAATTCCGCTGAAGCCGAACGGCAAGCTGGATGTGAGCGGCGCTTTGGGAAAAGACGGCATGCTGTATGTCATACGGGATTCCGGCAGCGGTGAGCCATATGCCGGATGTGTGCCGCTTGCGTCGGGCGAGATTGCGGAAGATGTGACCGCCTACTATGCGATCAGTGAACAAACGCCGACCGTTTGTGCGCTCGGCGTGCTGGTGGAGCCGGATCTTTCGGTGAAGGTGGCGGGCGGTCTGCTCATCCAGCTTTTGCCGATGTGCCCCGAGAAGATCATCGACAAGGTGGAGAAAAATGTTGCTGCGCTGGGGTCGATGACCGAAATGCTGTCTGCGGGGATGACGCCGCTTCAGATTTGCGAAAAGGCGCTTGACGGCATGCCGTTTGACGTGCTGGATACCTATGAGCCGACCTATCGCTGCAACTGCAGCCGTGCGCGTGTGGAGCGTGCGCTTTTGTCTATGCCTGCCGACCAGCTGCGCGATCTGCCGGACGAGGAAGGGCTGGTGGCGGTGCGCTGTTCGTTCTGTGATAAAACCTACCGTTTCACCCGTGACGATGTGGAACACCTGCTCTCTGTGCAAAAAAAGCGGTAAAAAGTTGGAAAACTTTTTGAAAAACGCTTGACAAAAGACGGTCTATATAGTAAGATATAACCCGTCGCTTGTGCGAGCAACGGGAGCATAGCTCAGCTGGGAGAGCACCTGCCTTACAAGCAGGGGGTCACAGGTTCGAGCCCTGTTGTTCCCACCATTTTTGGATTTGGCCCGGTAGTTCAGCTGGTTAGAACGCTAGCCTGTCACGCTAGAGGTCGACGG
>ERZ791927.1095-NODE-1095-length-22614-cov-4.453300_pt1 | contig 22614 bp, 25 predicted proteins | sample MGYA00510130_ERZ791927 | MGnify/ENA primary metagenome ERZ791927 (study PRJEB30046, sample SAMN00792055) | human gut metagenome | study: EMG produced TPA metagenomics assembly of the A metagenome-wide association study of gut microbiota in type 2...
ATCATTTTCTTACGGTCTCAGCAGTAAATGCTTCGACCTGTACTGAATAGTTACATATTTTCATTATATCATCATATACTATTGCTCTTCTATCCGGGTGCCACCCTATTCTTCTTTGGATTAAAAATCAGACATTCTTTGGATTGAGAATCAGACATTCTTTGGATTGAGAATCAGACATTCTCGGCCGACACATCAGTCGAAACCATGTTTCTTCCATTATGCTTGCTCTGATACATAAGACCGTCTGCTCTTTTAATGATGTCATCAGGTGTATCCTGATGTCTTGGTATAGTAACCCCTACGCTGATAGTGACCTTTAGTTCCTGACCATCTGAATTTATAACCACAGTGTTTTCTACCAGATGTCTCAGCCGCTCAGCAATAATAGATGCTTCATAATTTCTGTTTATGGAAAAGATACCTACAAATTCTTCGCCGCCCCATCTGCCGAACATATCATCCTTCTTAATTGTATGCATGATGCTCTTCGCAATATCAGTCAGAACCAGATCACCAATATCATGTCCATAGGTATTGTTAAATACCCTGAAATGATCGATATCCGCAAAAAGCAATGCGAATCTTTTACCAAAACGCTGATATTCAGACAATTTATACTGCAAAAAGCTCTCCAGATAAGATCTATTAGGCAGTTTGGTCAAAGAATCATGCATCGCCTTCTCGGAAAGATTTTCAATTAAACTATCATCATATGCTTTTGGAGAATTCCGGGTAAACACTTCAACAGATCCTACAATCACTCCATTCTCCCTGATCGGGTATACGGTTGTCAGAAGTGGAATCCGATATCCGTTTTTATGCCTCACAAACACTTTCTCTGTGCGGACAACACCATCAATATTTGTAGCAAACAACGGACATCCTGTGATGCACAGATGATTGCCAAGCTCATCAATGTGATTCAGTTTAGATTCCGGGCAATCCAGACCTACCATTTCATCTGCCCGATAACCGGTTATCTGTTCTGCGCCCTTATTCCAGAATTTAATCTTTCGATGGATATCCACATAATACACACCATCCTGAATATTATTAAGTATGCTTAAATACAATTCCTCTCTGGTCATTTTCTTTACCCTATTACGTAAGTGTCTTTTCCGTTTTTCTTGGCCTGATAAAGCAGACCATCCGCTATTATAACGCATTCAGCTAATTTTTTCCCTGCTCCTTTTACTTGATAAAGTCCAATGCTGCAATGCACATCCTGTTCTCTTTCTGCTGCTTTATCGTGAACCTTTTTTCTGAAGCCTTCAATGCGCTCCGTCAAATCATCCAAATTGCCGATATTCTGCAGAAAAAGAATGTACTCATCACCGCCATATCTGCATGCGATGTCTGACGAACCGCACATTTCCTGAAGTGCTGCGGCTATTTCACGTATCCAGAAATCACCGGTTCCATGTCCGTATGTGTCATTAACAGACTTGAAATTGTCGATATCCACAAATCCTAATACCGCCGCATCATTTTCTAACATATTTTCCAGACAGTTTCTAACCTGATCCATTCCACTGGTTTTATTCCATAAGCCTGTCATAATATCGTGGCTCGCCCTGTATTCGGAAAACAATAATTCTTTTTTGGTATCCAACCACTGATCTGAAACCTGTGTCATATGATCTATAGAAATAATCATGGATGAAAAGAAAATCGCCAGATTCTGCAGATACCAGGTATCAATAACATAATCAAAAAATGCAGTGGCTGCCAGCAGGAAAACATATCCCAGATACAGGTGAAATGTTTTTTTACTATATTGCTTCTTCTCCAACAGCAGGGCAATTAATAATACTAAAACATCTAATATAATCAGAACCCTGATTATGCCGTAAAGTCTGTTATAGTAAAAATAATTATCACTGCCGATATAGTAAAATTCTTTTCTGATGTCCGGCAGTGAGATGCAGATTATGCCAATGGTTCCACACAGAATGGAAAACGCCAATAATATTTTCTTTACTTTAACAAATCTGCCGCTTTCTTTCATAATAAATAATGTAAAAACCGTCAGATACAGATACTTTAACAAATACATAGAATAATTCACAATTTCCAAATTCCAATACACCCATTTTGCATTCATACCTGCAAACATATAGGTGTCCAAGTCACCCAGCATCATCACAGCTGTGATACAATAGATAATCTTTTCCATCTTTTTTTTATCCCTCTGTTCGAGAGCCTTCACATTACTGGATGAAAAAACAATAAAGGTATTTATCACAAGACACCACAACGCAACAAAGCATATATACTGATTCATAATGATCTGCATATATATTTTCCTCACTCATAAACATAATTAGTCATAAAATCACTTTTTTTACATGGCTTGCCGTAGAAATATCCCTGAAGGAAATGAAACATTGATGTTCATCTGGAAACCGGCGATAAATTGCCGGATCTCGCAGCACATTTTTGCTGCCTCCATCAGTATAAATCTTCCTGCCGGAATAATCAATCCGGTTTCTTCCAGCAGTGGAATGAATTCCATCGGTGAAATCACTTCTGTCCCCTCTTCTGTAATCATGGTAAATCTCATAAGCGCCTCTGCACCGGTCATCGTTTCTGTTGTGCAATCCATAATGGGCTGATAGTACACATCAAATCCCTCATACTGCTCTGCTATTGAACGGCGAAGAGCAGCTATTATTTTTTCTTTTCGCAGAAAGGCATTATAATCCTCCTGCTGAAAGAAATAAATCAACCATGCTCTCTGAAATAATTTCCATCAGATTTTCTGTTGTCATTTCTCCGAATAACGTAAATATATCCCGGCTCATAACTCTGACCATCCCTGTTTCTTTTATCGCATTGTAACTTTTTTAGTCGTATCAAAATTTTTTTCTTCGTCAATACGTTCCTGACATCTTTTCATTTTTTCATTATTATGCACAAATAAGCTCCTTTACCACACCGATTTTTTGTGCATTTTATAACAGGTGAAAATACTTTCCCATGTTGAAAATAAAGGTATGACATTATATAACTTTTATATATTACATCATAAATGCAAAGGATGATCTATTATGAAAAAACTTAATGAAATGCGAATTGAAAAGCGGCTCACAACAGGTTTCCGTATCACAACCATGATTACCAGCATAGCTGCGATTGCAGCAATTATTGTATTGCTCATAATTTCAAGCAGATATACATATGCATTGCGGTATTATGGTTTTCCGCAGGGTGACATTGGACGGGCAATAATTCTGTTCACGGATTCCCGGAGTGACACAAGAGCTATTGTCGGTTATGATAACCAGGACGAAATCGACGACCTGATCAGTCAATATGACGATGATAGGGAAGGATTTATTTCCCGGTGGGAAGCAGTAGAAGATACACTGGTCACCGATGCAACAAAAAGTACATACCAGACCATCAATGACAAGTTGACGGAATACTGGAAACTTAATGAAGAGATCATTGAGTCAGGTAAGAATGTGAGCGATGAAAGTTCTCGTCAGCAGGCACAGTATAAGGCAATGAATGAGCTTGCCCCTGCTTATGAAGAAATAAATGGACTAATGTATGATCTTCTGGATAATAAGACAAACAGCGGTGATTCCCTGGATACCGCTCTGAATATTGCAACATATGTACTGGTCGCCGCTGCTATCCTTATACTGATCATATCATTCAGCATATCCGCCAGATTTGGAAGATTCATAGCAAGGGGAATAGCAGAGCCTGTTTCTGCACTGGAGCAGCGTCTTGTTACTTTTGAGCAGGGTGATCTGACTACCGAATTCCCGAAGGTGGATTCTGATGACGAGGTCGGTGAAATGGCTAAAATGGCTGCTAATATGTCACAAAGCCTGAAGCTGATCATTGAAGATATTGATTACTGTCTGGCTGAAATGTCATCGGGCAATTATGCGGTCACTTCAATGCATCCGGACAAATATGTCGGTGAATATGCAGGTATTATCACAGCTCTCAGACAGATGAATAATCAGATGAATGATACTCTCAGTCAAATTAATGATGCTTCCAACCAGGTATCAGCAGGTTCCGGCAACCTTGCGCAGGCTGCCCAGGCATTGGCAGAGGGTGCTACCGACCAGTCTGCATCTGTACAGGAATTACAGGCAACCATTGCGAATATCGCAGAAGGCGTTTCCAAGACTTCCCAAAATACCGATGCTTCTTACCAGCAGGCAAGTATGTATGCAGATGAAGCCGATAACAGTCGTGGTGAAATGGAATCCATGATGAATGCAATGAATAGAATTAATGAAACCTCACAGAATATCGGTAACATTATTTCAGAGATTGAAGATATTGCAAGCCAGACCAATCTTTTATCGTTAAATGCTTCTATAGAAGCGGCAAGAGCAGGAGAAGCTGGCAAAGGTTTTGCAGTTGTGGCAGACCAGATCCGTAAGCTGGCAGAACAAAGTACGCAGTCGGCTGTAGATACACGCCAGCTGATTGAGAGCTCTCTTGCAGAAGTAGAAGCGGGTAACAGAGCAGCACAACGTGCATCCAAATCAATTGAATCAATTATCAGTGGTATTAAGGCAATTGCCCAGTCCTCTCAGGAATTAAGTGAAATATCCAAAGAGCAGTCATCGGCGATGCTGCAGATAGAACAGGGAATTAATCAGATATCCGAGGTTGTTCAGTCCAATTCCGCAACAGCAGAAGAAACATCCGCCACAAGTCAGGAATTATCGGCACAGGCTACAACGATGAATGAACTGGTATCACGTTTCAAGCTGAAATAATCATATAGAATGCGGTGGTTTCAATAGTTGATATGCAGCACATGCTCCAGACAGATAAAAGGATGAGCTTTTTGAAAATAATCATACATGATTTAGATATTGAATTTCAAAGACTGTTACAGTCAAAATGTAATCGGCTAATTTGTGCAGATGGAAAATATGCGGGCTGTCAAGGGTGCTTTTCCTGTTGGACAAAACATCCTGCTGAATGCATGATTCATGACAACCTGAAGGAAATAAGCCGCCTTGTAGGAAGAGCAGATGAATTAGTTATCATAACCCAAAATTGTTATGGAACCTATAGTCCCGCTGTTAAAGCTATTCTTGATAGAAGCATCGGAATTTCAACACCACTCAGTACATACCGGGGAAAGGAAATGCATCATGTGCTCCGTTATGGGGCACATGATGAAATAAAAATATTTGCATATGGTGATTTTTTACAAAATGAAAAAGTGTCCTTTGAGTTGACGGCTCGTAAAAATGCATTAAACTATGGATATAAAAAATCACAGGTTATATTTGCCGACAGCCCAGAGAAAGTGGTGGAATACATATCATGAAAACAGTTTTTATAAATGGAAGTCCCAAAAAGTATTTCAGTGCTTCAGGTTACTTTTTAAAACTGCAAAGTGTTTTTGTCAAAGGCCAATCCGTATCTGTTAAATTGCGAAATAAAAGTAACCACCAAAAGGTTTTGGAGCAGCTTGCAGATGCTGACGCAGTTGTTTTTTCCATGCCTTTGTATGTGGACGGTCCTCCTTCACATATATTGGCATTTCTGCAAGATATGGAAGATTTTTTCAAAGAACATAGTTTAAGTTTGAAAATCTATATCATTTCAAATAATGGCTTTATTGAAGGAAAACAAAATACACCGTTATTTTCTGTTATGGAAAATTTCTGTATGAGAAGCAATATTCAATGGTGTGGTGGTATTGGAATTGGTGGCGGGGTCATGTTTAATGCATTGAGAATTGTATTTCTTATTGAAATAGGAATATTTCTTCTCAGTGTTTTCATCAATGGTATTTTATACGGAAATTGGGTTCTGTCCGGGGCAACGTACCATTTGATAACTGCACTGTTGATAATTACCTTTTTTCATCTCGGTGTGCTTTTTTATATGTCGAAAATGGGCAGACAAATCAACAAAAGAATATCTTTTACAGAAAAATATACACGTATTCTTCTACCATCGTTTCTGTTTATTTTAATTGCTGATGCTTATTTTATTATTGTATCATTCATTAAAGGTGGTATATTTAGAGGATGGTTAAGAAAGAAGTAGATTATTGACAAGTTTTCTTCTCTGCAAAGCAGCAGGTCAAAATGACCTGCTGCTTCTTATATGCTATTGTTGCTGATCGGCTGCAAGTGCCTGATCAATCAGTTCCTCAAGCATCTTCTTCTGCTTCTTTTCCGTGATGGCACCTACGATAGGATCACCTACCAGGTTGCCGTTGCGGTCAACCACATACGTAGTCGGATAGGCATAAATATTCATTGTAAATTTTCCTGCCTCGCTGTCAGACGCAAAGTACACGTTCTGATAAGCTGCACCATTCTTTGCCAGCACATCCTTTGCTTCTGCGATTTCGTTCTCATTACCGTCCAGTGTAAAGGAATTCACACCAATCAGCGCTCCTCCTTTTCCTTCAAGCTCCTTATTCAGCGCATCCAGCTCTGAAAGCTCACCCACACAGGGTCCACAGGTGGTAAACCAGAAATTCACAACCGTAACGGCATTACCTGCAAACAACTCACTGCTCTTTACTTCATTTCCATCCAGATCCTTTCCCTCAAAGTCAGGGAACTTCTGTGCATTGCTGTCATCGGATGACGTCTCCGTGCTGTTGTCGCTGCTGTCTGCCGGCATACTCATTCCGCTGTCCGCATCATCGCTGTCTGCCTCCATGCTCATTCCGCTATCCAGATATTTCTGGGCAACCTCCGGATATTTTTCCTCCAGCATCGTCAGTCTGCTTTCGAGCTCACTGATCTTCTCCGCCTCACTCTGAAGCGTCTTCAGCTCCTCCTCTGTAAACTGATCCTTCGCTGCTTCAATGGTCTTAAGCAGAAATTCACCGTAGTTTTTCCCATCCTCAAGCATGGCCATTCCCTTGTCAGCCTCCAGATACACCTTTTCCCAGAGATCTGTATTCTCTGAGAGGATTTTGTTCTCCTGCTCCATCAGTTCCCTGTACAGAGCAAGCGCTTCCTCTTCGTTTTGCGGTTCGTCACTCGTGACAGAGCCGGTTTCACTCTGCTCTGTCTGCTCTGTCATCTGATCTCCATCCTTTGCGCTGCAGGCTGCCATAGCCGGCACCAGCAAGGCAACAAGTAGTATTGCCAGCAGTCTGCCGGCTGAATTTCTTTTTTTCATGTGTTGTTCTTATCCTTTCTACTACAATATATTTATGGCGGATATCCCTTACTGTCTGTAAGGAATGATCCATCCTGCCGGCAAAGGTTTATTGTTATCTTACACCTTCTGCTGCAGGTATGGTCCCAGTATAGCATATGGAAATTAAAGTTTCTGTTAAGAATAGAAATTTAACGCGGAATTTATTTATCTTTGATATAATGTTACTGAACTGTTCTATCAGATTCTGATCACAAGATTCTTATTATAATAAGAAGGAGGACTTCTTTCATGCACCTGTTAGTAATTGAAGATGAACGTGCCCTGTGCGAAACCATTGTCCGTGACCTGCGCCGTCTTGCCTATAGCGTAGACTTCTGTCACGATGGAGAAGAAGCACTTGAGCTGTTGTATTCGGAACACTATGATCTGGTACTGCTTGATCTGAACCTGCCCGGCAAAGATGGCATGACGGTACTGCGTACTCTGCGGCAGACTGACCACGAAACGCGGGTTCTGATCCTCTCTGCCCGGAGCGGAGTGGAGGACAAGGTGGTCGGACTGGACGCCGGAGCCAACGACTATCTGGCCAAACCCTTTCACCTGGCAGAACTGGAAGCGCGCATCCGCAGCCTGACCCTGCGGCAGTTCACCCAGCAGGATGTGCTTCTTACCTGCAAAGATCTGACCTTCGATACACGTACAAGAGCTGCCAGCGTAAAGGGACAGAGCCTCTCTCTTACACGTAAGGAAACCGGCATTCTGGAATACCTGATGGTACATCAGGGACGTCCGGTGAGTCAGGAAGAGCTGATGGAGCATGTCTGGGACAACAGTGTAGACAATTTCAGCAACTCCATCCGGGTGCATATCTCTTCCCTGCGCAAAAAGCTACGCTCCGGACTGGGCTATGATCCCATCCATAACCGTATCGGAGAAGGCTATCTGATTGGAGGTGATACCATATGAAAAAATTATCCCTGCAATGGCGTATCACGATCATGACCGTTCTGCTCATTGGTATTGCCTGTGTTTCCATGGAGCTTCTGCTGTGCACGTCAGGCATCCATTATATGGATTCCATCGGTGAATCTCTTCAGGATTTAACCCTGGGTGGAGAGACAGACTTTTTCGATCCTGAAACGGTGGATCAGGATCAGGATCTCACCATCATCATCTATGGCGCTCAGGAAAGCTTCTGTATAACCAACTGGTATATTACCGCTATCGTGATCGTACTGAGCGGAATTCTGGCCTACTTTGTCAGCGGACATGCCTTAAAGCCCTTACGCAGCTTTTCTGCGCAGGTAGAAAAGGTACAGATCAACAATCTTACAGACATGAAAATGAACGAAAAGCTTCTGCCGGAGTTTTACCGGCTGAGTCATTCTTTTAATCAGATGCTGGACCGGCTGAATCAGGCCTTTGCAGCCCAGCGGCAGTTTACCGGTAATGCTGCCCATGAACTGTGTACCCCCCTTGCGCTCATGCAGGCTCAGCTGGAGCTGTTTTCCGCAGAGCATCCTGATATCAATGCGGAAACAGCAGACTTTCTCCGGCTTTTGGGAGAACAGACGGAACGTCTGACCCAGATGTCAAAGACCCTTCTGGAAATGAGCAGTCTTCAACAGGTGGCACGTAATGATCAGATCCATCTTGCTCCGATGATTGAGGAAATCTTTACAGATCTTGCTCCATTGGCTGAAAAACGCGGCATCACGCTGGAGCAGGATGGCGATGGTGTCATGACCGGCAGCGATGCCTTAATCTACCGGCTGCTCTTTAACCTGACAGAAAATGCCATCAAGTACAACCGCACGAACGGTTCCGTCCGGGTTTGTGTAACCCGGGAGGATACGAATATCCACATTTATGTGACAGACACCGGCTGTGGTATCCCTGCAGAGTTTCAGCGGAGTATCTTCCAGCCCTTTTTCCGGGTAGACAAATCCCGCAGCCGGGAATACGGCGGTGCAGGACTGGGGCTTTCTCTGGTATGGGAAATTGCAGACCTCCATGGCGGATCCGTCCGGGTAGCGGAAAGCTCAAAGCAGGGCACCACCATCGCAGTAGAGCTTCCCGCTCTGAGTTATTCCTGACCTGAGTTATCCCTGATCTGAGTTATCCCTGATCTGAGATATTTATTCCTGATCTGCGGCTTCCGTGCTCTCTTCCTCATCCGCCGCTTCAAAATACGAAGAATCCTTATGCAGCAGATAATAGGTACTACTGTCAATCAGGTAAACACTGCTGCCGTCATTGACCGTAAGATAATATCCGCCTGCGAGGGAATTGTAATCTCCGATCCGGAATACATACAGATCATTGGCAAGCTGTAAGGTGACCGTATCGGATTCATCACTGATTCCATAATCCGAATAATCCGTCACATCGGTAATTTCCTGCTTTGCCGTAAATGCACAGATATCGTCCAGGTACGCAGATACCGTATCCTGATTGACCTGTCTGATGGTTTCTGCATTTTCCCCGTCTGTACCCTGGGCGGTGTCATCTTCAGCTGCAGCCTCGGTGATATATTCGGCGGTGTCTTCGGTAGTATCTTCAACTGCAGCCTCAGTGATAACCCCGTAGAAATCAAGCAGCTTATTCAGATTCGGCATATCCTTTCCGGTATAGGCCGTATTAATAAAAATATCACCACCGTTATTCAGGTAATTCAAAATCTTCTGTGCATCATCCGAAGACAGATCCTCAGTCGGTGCATTCACAAATACAGCCATCGCGTCCTCCGGAACTGCATCATAATCCATCAGATTAACCGTCTGCGTATCGATGTTCGCCTTTTGCAGGATGCCCGTAAAGTCAGAGTCCTGTTCGAGCTCGCCATGTCCGGTCACCATATAAAGCTTAGGCATTGCATTCATTACATAGCCTGCAAACAGAATGCCAAAGGAAATAATTGCTGCGATCATCTGGCTTTCCGTAATGGAGGACACAAATTCTCCAATTGCAATACAGGCAAGACCGTAAAGGAAAAATGCCCCGACTGCCAGATAGGTTTCTGCTAAAGAAATCTCACCAAACGCACTCAGAACCAGAGGATAAATACTGATAATCGCAACCGGGATGAACAGCAATGTTGCCAGTGCATAAAACTTACCCAGCACAATATCCGAAACCCGGATCGGTGCTGTTAACAAAAACTGATCTGAATTCCTTTTTATAAATTGCCAGCATCTTCCTCACCTCCCTGAACGTCTTCCTGTTTTTCCGACTCCTGCGATAAAAGAACAAAGATTTTGTGAAAATTATGTGATTTCCTATTTGTACCGACCGGGGAATTGATTAAAAGACTTGGAAAGTTACAGGCATCCCGGCACGGCTTGACAGGTCTGGCAGGATATGATACGGTCGAAGGGCGATCCTCCGTAAATCCTCTGTTCACAATTTCCGTGACAGCATGGATACCAGGAAATAACCCTATTAACAAACTGCTGTACTGAACAGTTACCTTCTTACAATACTTATGAAACAGAACTCTTACGAACTGAAACAACATATTTTACAGGTATGGAAGCTGAGCCTTCCTGCCATTCTGACACAGATTACCACAATTGTGATGCAATACATTGACTCCGCCATGGTAGGGGCACTGGGAGCCAATGCCTCTGCTTCCATCGGACTTGTTTCCACAACGACGTGGCTCTTTGGGGGCGTTACTTATGCAGTTTCTGCCGGATTTTCCGTACAGGTTGCCCACCACATCGGTGCCGGTGAGGAACAGGAAGCCCGCAATGTGGAACGGCACGGTCTTCTCACTGCTTTCTGTCTGGCGGGAATTTTGTGTCTGACCGGGATTTTACTAAGTCCGCACCTCCCCATCTGGCTGGGCGGCAGTGAGGATATTATCCGGAATTCCTCCGCTTATTTTCTGGTATTTGCACTGATGGTTCCCTTTTCGCAGTTAAATTCACTGTCCTCCTCATTCCTGCAATGTAGTGGGGATATGGTTACCCCAAGTATCCTGAATGCTGCGATGTGTATTCTTGATGTGATCTTTAACACCCTGCTGATTCCGCACTTTGGTGTCATGGGCGCCGGTATGGGAACAGCTCTTGCGTGTGCCGTAATCAGCCTCACAATGGCATGGCGCTGCTATTTCTGTAATCCCGCCCTTTCCCTGAATCGTAGGGAAAAGGGAGCCTTTGAACGGAATATTCTGCAGAAGGCATTGAAAATCGGAACACCTGTCGCTGTTCAGGAAATTGCCATGAGCGGGGCACAGGTCGCATCGACTATGATTATTGCTCCTCTGGGTGCAGTTGCAATTGCAGCTCATTCCTTCGCCATTACCGCAGAAAGCTTTTGTTATATGCCGGGATATGGTATCGGGTCTGCCGCTACCACCTTAGTCGGCAGAAGCATTGGTGCAAAGAAAGATACACTGGCCCGGCGGTATGGGATTATCTGTACCGTTATGGGTGCTGTTTTTATGGGGCTGACCGGACTTTTCATGATGTTCCTGTGCCCTTATGTGTTCCGTATTCTTACACCCGATCCCAATGTCCGTCAGCTTGCCGCACGGGTTCTGCGGATCGGACTTCTGGCAGAGCCTTTGTATGGAATCTCCATTGTGGCTGCCGGTGCTTTGCGCGGAACCGGGGATACCTTTGTCCCAAGTCTGATGAATCTTGGAAGCATCTGGATCGTACGAATCGGACTGGCTACGCTTCTGGTTGGCCCGCTCGGACTTCAGGGTGTGTGGATTGCCATGGCCACAGAGCTGTGTGTCCGTGGACTTCTGATGCTGTACCGCCATAAAACAACTCCCTATTATAAGAAAACGCCTACAGCCGGCCCGCTCTAAGTTCCATTCAAGCTGCTCTTTTGAATTCAAGCTGCTCCTCTGGTTTGCTTTCACTCAAAAAAGACCCACCGGAGCTTTTTCTCATATGCATGGCAACTAAGTGCTCTGTGCAAATAAAGAGTCGCTTGCGAACATTTCTTATAAAACCAAAAAGGGGTGCTCTCTGTAGAGAACACCCCTGTCTGTTTATTTCTTATGCTGTTTTAAGAGCTCCGGTAACTGTTCAGTACCTTCACAGTTACGATGCAAAATCCATTCCAAATCGGCTTCGCCGATGGGATTTTGCATTACTGAATCATTTTCTTACGGTCTCAGCAGTAAATGCTTCGACCTGCACTGAATAGTTACAAGCTCCGTTCTTCTGATTATCCTTCAACGGAATTAAGAGCTCCATCCTACCGGTTATCCTTCAATGGAAATCCGCTTCTTGGTTTCAACTGCCTTGGCTTCCTTCTTAGGAACATCCAACTGCAGGATACCATTCTCGAACTTACCATGAATGTCATCTTCGGAAATGCCGTCACCGACATAGAAGCTACGGCTCATCGAACCGGTGTAACGCTCCTGACGGATGTAATTGCCCTTCTTATCGGTTTCATCCTTATCAAGACCTTTTGCTGCGGAAATGGTCAGGTAACCATCCTCCAGCTGAACCTCGATTTCATCTTTCTTGAAGCCGGGCAGATCTACGATAATTTCATATCCGTTGTCCAGTTCCCGAACATCTGTCTTCATTACGTTCTTCGCATGTTTACCATACAATTCCTTGCTTACATCCGGAAATGCAAATCCATCCATAAAGTCATCAAAAATATCTCTACCAAATACACTAGGCATCATCATAAGTCATTCCTCCATTCTCTTGACATTCGCAGGAGCTCCGTGGGATGAACCATTCACCTTCACGATCTCACTGCTCATGAAACCTATGTCTTATTATTATGATTACAGAACGAAGAATTTTGATTCATCAGAATGAAACTTCCTTTCGGAGAATCTCTTCTGATTGATCTCCTTTCCTTTGTTCTAAGTGTAATATAGCACCTATTATTAGCACTGTCAATAGGTGAGTGCTAATTTTTTTGTGAACTTTTTGTGAACTCGATGAGCCAAGCACATTTACGTGAAAGAGCCATCTTTCAAGCTTTTTTTGTTTTACATGGCTTATTCCTATTGCTCATGTAAAACGAAGTCATCCTATTCAATGCTACTATTAATTTAATTTCATCACATTTCCGGACAAATAAATAATCTTCTTGTTCTAACAGGTCAAAACTTTCTAAAATTTTCTGTTTACCAAACACTTCTAAAATCTGTTTCATTTCCACCAAAGATATAACTACTCGATATGCCATTAAAAAGCCTTCCTTTCTCATTGATCCTTATCATATCTTTAGTGTCATTAATTCAATTTTTTTGCTCATACTATTGCTTCATCTGATATTCCTGTTCCAATTCATCCGCCAAATATGCGTCGCTCATGCAGTGCATATCTGATACGCCATCACGGATCAACTGATAAACCTCGGAATGATAGAAAAAATCCAATGCCGCATCCAGTGAAAGTCCCTGCTGTTTTGCAAAGCACTCGATGACACGGCTATATTTTTTCTGAAGTAAAATCGGATTGGCCGTCATAGTCTTTCACTCCCTTCAAAATGCAGCAAAGACAGTGCTTTTTCTGTCCGAAAACAAATTTGCAAATTCGGCTTTTCATAACCCAGCCGATTGATTGCTTCCACCTTGTCAATTAGTCCGTCAAAGAACAGCTCCACTGTATTAAACACCTTGTCATTGGCAACACCACCAAGTACAAGATCGTAATCTGTCATATCTTTTCCACTACGGCAATTCAAAATAAAATCAAGCCATTCCTCGGAATAAGAATCGAATTTCAAAACTTTCAATTCCGTTTCCCGGCTCTCATCATATTCATATTTTGAAATAATACCGTCTTTTCCTCGGCGTTTGAATTTCCCACACCATTTCGCAGCCTGCTCATGCAGCGATGTGACATAAAAGCCACGCCCAAAGTCTACGTTAGGGCGGGAATGAACCAAATCCGGCTGTGCAATCTCTAAGAAAGAGCCATGGTAAAGAATCATACTTCCACACCCCTTTCTTTCATCACATCAAGGAGGTCAGCTACGATATATTCCCTGCTCTGAGTGTGCAGCACTTCATATTCCGGCACGATATAACCATTCAGAATATCGCTTTTTTCGGTAAATGCCTGATAGACACGTTCTGCATCCACACCCAGCTTTGCTGCAACATTTTCAATACAAAATACAGCAAACTCAAGTTCATTGGAATTTTTAATCTTCTCATCTGCCATCATACGCAATCCCTCCTTTACTTTATTTTAGCCAAAACATCCTGGAAAATTGCATAATTTTTCTTCACGCCGTCATCCAAATCAATCGAAATCATCTGGTCGGCAAGGTGGTGAATCTTTTCCTCGTAAGTACGGATTTCAGCATCCTGTGTCTGCAAAGCGGTCAGCTTTTTGTTCAGCTTCACACGTTCGCCGGTGGAAGCGTTGGCAATACGTTGTTCCAGATCGGCAATGACAGTACGGTAACGTGCTTGCTGTTCATGCACATAATCGGTACGGATACGGGCAATGGTGTCCGGCTGATAGCGGTGCATATAAATGAGTGCCTTAAAGCCATTCTTCTTGCCGCTGTCAAACAGCCAGTAGATCGGGCGTTTCTGATAAATCTTGCAACGGTCAGAATAGAACTCATTGAGGAAGCAATTGCGAATCACATCCTTCGGTTGACCTTTTCCGCCCAGTGCATCAGCAATAAATTTCGAGTTTTCATCCAGCGTCTCTGCACCATAGACCGTTTTCACAAAGTCCACGAACAAACCGACAATATCATCCTCAAAATATTCATCGTCACAAATCGGGATAATGTTATCCTTATCAGCAGGGAATGACACATATTTTCTGGCATCCCATTCGCCGCCTGCATAAGCAAGTCCATCCACATCCAGAGAGTAGCGACCGAACATACAGCCGACAGCATAGGAAATGAAAGAGCGAATATCTCTACCAAGGTCTGCCTTACGGACAGTTACATCTTTATCCTCGACCTCCGGTGTCAGCTCATCCTGCAAGCCGTAAATGTCGATGAAGATGCGGTTCAGTTCTTCCTCGTTGTCTTTCATCTGGTTGAAGCGGTCTTCACACTCGTTCTGCCACTGATCAAAGGCTTCGGAAATGATAGAAACTTTGCGGAGCAGTAAATGATGTTGGAAATCCCATGAGGTTTCAAAAGAATCCCAATCTTCTTTTGAAATATCAATATTATCCTGTACCATTTTTTCGATATTATCTCTATCTGCATCAACAAGCGGAATAGATTTGACATCTCCTACTTGCAAATTCAATGTTGGACTTAACATTGAGAGATACTCAAGCATTATCCACAAATCAACGCCCCCTTACTTCCTTCCGGATTTCTTTCATATACTCCTGCATATCTTCTTCTGTTTCAAATCCAGCCTTTTGTGCTTCACCTGCAAAGGCATCCTCTGCACGTTTAAATGCAAGCATTGCAGAGTTTTCAAAATAAAATCTTCCGTTTTCTTCGAGAATGACAATTTTATCGCCAGCTCTCAATTTTAACTTGTTCCTTACAGATACCGGAATCGTAATCTGCCCTTTACTGGAAATTTTTGCTACTTCCATAATCATCATCCTTTCATTGATTGCTTTGTTTTCTTTACTTTCTTTACATTTTTATTATACGCAATCAACGCAAAAATATCAATTCGCTTTTAAATATAAATCATTTTTGACGACAAATTTACGACATTTACGACAAATCTGACACCTCTTTACAATACCAGACATAATGACCGATGCCCTGGAAATCCTGTAAAACAGGCACTTCCGGGCTACACAAGACAGGACAAAATTCAACTTCCATTATTAATAGGTGAGTGCTATTTTTTTTGTGAAGAATTTGTGAACGCTGCAAGGCTTTAAGAAAGATAACCTGTTACTCAGATACCTGTGATGAGATTATTTTCCAGACAATAGTAATAAACCCCATCCTCTTCTACCGGCCTGCATATGGCAGCTGCTCTTGCCTTGACTGTATCCCCGGCATTACCCATTGCCACGCCTGTACCAACAGCTTCCAGCATCTCAATATCATTTTCTCCATCGCCAAAAGCAATCGCTTCCTCTTTTGAAAAGCCATAGTAATCGAGTACTGCATTTACAGCATTTCCTTTGCCGCAATTCAATGGAATAATATCCGCAGCTTTATCCCACCATGCAGTTATCTGCGTTTCTTTGGTACCCTCTAAAATCTGATCATATTCTTCTTTTCTGCACGAACACATTATCTGATAAATATCGTCCTTACATAATTCATCAAAATTATCTGCAATTGTGAGTATTTCATTTCCAAATCTGAAATACTGCTCCAGATCCTTATCTGTACCATTCGTAACAATAAAATGCTCATTGCTGATTGCCGCTGCCCTGTTCATTTTTTTAAGATTCCGGATGATCTTCTGCTTATCATGATGATTCAGGGGATTTTTGAAAATGATTTTCTCTCCGACCCTCACATAAGAACCATTAAAAGTCAACAGAACATCAAACGTAACATCCTGAAATGCGGGAATCGAAAGATAACCTCTGCCTGTTGCCATACATAACAGGATTCCTTTTTGGCGAAGAGAGTTTAATGCTTTAGCTGTTTTCTCTGTCAGTTCCCTATGACCTAATTTGAGCAATGTACCATCAATATCAAAAAAAGCTATTTTTATCATTCCGTCACCTCTAGTAGAAACTATTTATCCATTCCCTTACTTATACTTACTCCCTGAATAAAACTCTATACTATTTACATGAATCACATTGGTTCTATCGACATCTTTATAATAGCATCTTTCCCCTGTTTTTTCTACAAACAGTGTGTACCGCTTTTTATAATATAACTTTCCTGTCTCAATTGCCAAAATAAATTCCGGTCATTCTAACCTTAAAGCTGAAATAACTTTGTGCCCTTGTATTCCTCTTCCATTTCAGATAAAAAAGGACGCAAGCCACATTTCTATGACTCACGCCTTTTTACAAATCTTTTATCATATCTATTTTTTATTCAATATAAAAAATCCCCTATTTTTTTCTTTAACTTTCCATATCAGATTGAACGGATTCCATTGCCTGATATTCCTTTTTTAGTTCTTTCAACAGTTCTTCTTCTGTAGGCAAATAAAGCTTGTATTTTGAAGCAAATACCTGTGTCTCACCTTCTGGCAATGTATAACGCACAACTGCATCACTTTTATCTGCACAAAGCACAATACCAATTGGAGGATTATCCCCCTCATTCATCAATTCTCGCTCATAGTAATGCACATACATCTGCATTTGTCCTAAATCCTGGTGTGTAAGATCACCAATTTTCAGATCTATAAGCACGAAACATTTTAAAATATAATTATAGAAAACAAGATCTATTCTAAAATGTCGTCCATCGAACGTAATTCTCTTTTGCCTAGCCACAAAAGAGAAACCTCGTCCCAACCCTAGTAAAAACTTTTGCAAATGTGTTATAAGTGCCTGTTCCAGATCACTTTCATAAAAATCATCATTGGGAGACAATCCAAGAAATTCCAACACATATGGATCACGAATAATATCTTCAGGTGTTTTTTCTGGTTCCAATGTTTGAATCTCCTGTGCAACATTTTCTTTATTCTTACTTGATAACAATCTCTCATAAAAAAATGTATTAATCTGTCTTTCTAACTGACGAGTACTCCATTGAGATTTTACTGCTTCGTCCATATAAAATTGTCTTGCATTGTCATTTTCCACTCGCATTAAAAGTCGATAATGTGTCCAACTCAATTCGCTACGCAGTGCGTAGCCATTTGGAAAAGTCAGATAAAACTGTCTCATATTTTTTAAATTTGCAACCGTAAAACCTCTTCCAAAATCCTGTGTCATCTGCTTCGATAATTCTTTGAGTAAACCTGTTCCGTATTCGGCACGTTCTTCTCCATTTTGTTCTTTCACAATAGACTTTCCAATTTGCCAGTAGGCTTCCACCATAGTAAAATTGGCAGTCTGATAAACTTTGTCTCTCGCATTTGTGAGTATTTTCTTAATCTCACTATAAAACGCTCTATCCATCAGAACAACCTCCTTTTAATATTTTTTGCAACAATATCACAACTTTTGCAACTTGAAATGCTGATCTGACATTTCAAGTTTCTTCTATAATCAGCTCTTATAGTTACTCGGATTTTATGGCTTTATTTTACCCTGTTTTTCTCATTCTGCCTACTGCTATTTCACATTCACATATAATAATGAGATCGCATTCCACGATCTCATCACCTTCATTTAAACATAAATCAATTCCTTGAGAATAATCTCTTCCGCAATCGCTCTGTGCTGCTTTGCAGCGCTTACCCATGCCATCTGATCTTTTTCCTTATCTGGCAACGGTTCTTTTTCTTCCAGTTGTTTCAGAATCACCTCTATTTAGCTTCTACCGTAAGTCCAAGCCTTGCTGCTACACCGAAATATCCATACATCGTATCTTCATCCTCCAAAACAGCGGAGTAATCTGTTCCCGATGGGAACGTAATCTCGTACTGTGCGCTTTGATATTCAAAGCTTATGGTCACTGTTACATCGCTTCTTTCCGACATTTTATTTAAAAGATAATCGCTGATGGTATGTAGCTTACCAAAGTCAATTGTGACATTTCCGTTTTCCGGCGCATCCTTGATGAAGCCATACAGGTTTTTCACAGTGGCCATACTTGCAGGAATGGGCTGGGATTCCTTAACCATACCGCAGGACATACATTGATACTCTTCCAGGCCGTCTATACCGGGCTGCGGTTCTACCGTTGTTACCCACTGGAAGCTGCATTCGTGGGATGATGCGGCAGATGATTCCGTCGGATGAGCAGCTGTGGGCTGCGAAGGAGTAAAGGAACCATACATATTAAAAACCAATGTAACGACTTGAGTCCCTCCTGGGGATACTGCCGAACGTTCATAGTCAATAAATTTTGCATAATCATATTGGCTATCATTAGGAAAGCTAATAGAAATTGTCCTTAGATTTCTACCACAATCTATCCGACGACTAAAGTTTAAATTTGCATAGTAGTCCAAACGAATCTCATACTCATATGTATTGCCTGCTGGTGGCAGGGTAAAACCGGTAAAAACAAGTGTATCATTAGAATAATAAGTTTTTTCTGTTGCTAACGTAAAGCCGCCAGGACTTGATAAATCAAAGGAATAATCCGCTGCCCTTACATCCAACTTTATCCCGGCAAATATACCTGTCACCATGATCACTGACAGCATCATAGTCATGATTCTTTTTCCTGTTCCTGTTATTTTACCTTCCATCTCTTTTGTCCTCCTTTTCCGGTAATTCATTCTTTCCTTTCCGCTCCCTTATCCCACGTTCTCTGTCCCGCAATCTGATACAGCATAACGTAACCGCAACTGCCAGAACAAAGGAAACAACACTCACAAGCACGTAGCTTCCTGCATCTTTATACAGCAGGACAGAACCGTACATTCCCTGAGCCGCCATCTGTGTATGTCCTGCCACCACATGAAGCATTCCTGCAAGAAAGGCAAATAAAACCATGCACGCCGCAGACAGTCCATAAATTCCATGCCTCTGCTGCTGACAGTTTCTTTCATAAATTCGTCTTTTTACCAGTTCCACCCGCTTTTGATTATTGTACATAGAATGTGTCACCTCCTTTTCAAAGCCTTATTTATAAGGGTTTCAATCCTGCATTACTTCCTATCTGTTTTTCTTCCATTTCCGAAATCCCAGATGTAAGCCAAGTCCGATCACCAAAGCTCCTGCACAAATGCAGATAACCGGAATCCAGCCGCCACTGTGGGAGCTGTCCTCTGACGGCAGATTCACACTGTCATCCGACTTTGAATCATTGACTGCGGGGTTATTGTCTGCTGGATTATTCTCCACTGTTGATTTCTGATCATCCCCGGTATCCTCCGTTCTTTGATCTCCTGTGACTTGATCCGCCGTGACCTGGTCTTCCGTGCCTCGATCTTCTATAGTTTGGTCTTCTGTGCTCTGATCCTCCGTATCCTTCTGTGTGTCCGATGAACCCGGTTCGTAAGCTCCGATAAGAGATTTTCCGTTGTCTTTCCTTACGGTCTTTGCGTTATCGCCTGCTATAAGCTGTGCCGGAACTGCCTTCGGTTTGGAATTTTCACCGGTCTGCTCTGCCTGCTTGATCCAGCCTGCATAAACCGTCCTGTTTCCATCAAGCCGGATTTCCGTAATGGGCTGTGTCAGATTCCGATCCGCATACCAGCCGCTAAATTCATAACCTTCACGGGTTGGCCGGTAGCCGGAAAGATTGATCATATGTCCTTTCCATGCGCGAACTGCTTTGATACTGCTTCCACCACAGGTATCAAAGGTCAGGGCAGGATAGCTCACCGGAGCTGTGCCACTGCTTTCCTTCGTATCACCTGAATTGTCATGGTTGGTATTATCATGGTTTGCGTCATTATGTTCTGTTTGAGCCGGGGGTACCGGCACTGTATTTTGCTTCCATTTCGCATAAAAGGTCTTATCTCCTGTATCGGTTCTGCTGATTTCCGTAACAGGAGCGCCGGAGAAGCCGCTGTCCTCATACCAGCCTGCAAAAGTATAGCCTCCGCGGGTGATGTCACCTCCTCCCGGCAGAGCCGCACCCGTGCCACAGGTATAGTCGGTTACATCTTTGCCGTCTGCAATCTTGCCTCCATTTGTTTCCAGCTTCACGATATAAGTATTGCCTGACCACTTCGCATAGAGGGTCTTATCTCCTGTATCAGTACTGCTGATTTCCGTAACAGGAGAGCCGGAGAAGCCGCTGTCCTCATACCAGCCTGCAAAAGTATAGCCTTCGCGAGTAATGTCACTTGCTCCCGGCAAAGTTAATGATCTCCCCCCGGTATAGCTTTTAATCTCCTTACCAGGTACAATTGATCCTCCATTTGTTAGCATTGTCACCTGATAAACTTTATTCCAATGAGCCTCAAGCTTCAGTTTATCTGTAACACGATCACTGAAATCCCACTTAGGATTTGGATTTCCAGACACATACCAGCCTTCAAAGACATAACCGTCCTGCACGGGAGCTCCGGGATCCTGCGCTTTCTGTCCACGAAGAACTTCCTGTTGAGGAATTTGTCCGCCTCCTTTTGTATCAAAAACGACCGTAACTTTTGCGCTGTTCTCGATTTGACAACTCCCATCCACGGCGCCGCTAAATATACCGCCTTCTATCTTACAATTCATCACGAATCCCTTGAAAGTTGTCATTGAAGCAGCAGATTTCTCAGTACGTATCGTCAGCTTATCATTTTGATCTGTTTTTATTGGCAGGTCTCCTTCCACAATTCCTCCATTTGCATATAATACTGCATTTGGAATAGTGACTATACTTACATCAAATTCAATATTACGTTTAATTGTTCCTCCATACAGATAGAATTTAGCATTACCATAATACTTGATGATGGAATCTATCGTTCCTCCATAAATCCTGAGTTTTGCATCCCCATTAATTTGAATTCCATTCTTCGATCCATTAATGATTTCCCCTTCCTGCTGACCTGTATTTTTTATATTCAGTTCACTTGAAGCTAGCAGTGTTATTACATTGTCGCCCATCTCCAGCTTATGACCATTCAAATCCAATGAAACAGTGTAAGAACTAAGTATTTCCCCAATTTTAAGCTCTTTATCCAGCGTTATATTCTCTCCCAGACGGTAATTTCCAGGCGGAAGCCTATAAAAAATTTTGCCGCTGGTAGATTGCACTCTATAATTCTCAATAGTATCCTGCTTCAATTCCACATCTCCACGGTTATTGGGAGCCATAACAATTGGCAGTTCATTTGCTCGCAACGCATTTTCAACATTTATGCCGGAGCTTTCTTCGCTGCATACATGAGTACATGCTGTCGGCTGGGCTTCTTCGGATTCCATTGCATCATTTCCGGACACCGTACCGGTTCCGGTGGTCTGCGGATAGCATTCTGATGTGTGCACATGAACGCAGTTTTTTGTCAGCGTATCACAGGTCTCGGTATATTCATGTGTCTGCGCCTGCACTTCCTCCTGCTGTTGTATCTGCTTTTGTTCCTGCGTCTGCTTTTGCTTCTGTTTCTGCTCTTGCTCCTGGGGCTGCTTTTGCTCCTGCATCTGCTTTTGCCCCTGCGTCTGTTTTTGCTCCTGGGGCTGCTCCTGTTCCTGTTTCTGCTCCTGTTCCTGCGTCTGCTTTTGCTCCTGTATCCGTTTTTGCTCCTGGGGCTGCTTTTGTTGCTGTTCTTGTTCCTGCTCGAATCCCGCTTCTGTTTCAACCGGCTCTGCCGCCCATACCGGCACCGATATTAATGTTAAGAGCATGCTCATACTCAGCAATATTCCATAAATTCGTTTTGTCCTTTTTTTCATTCTGCGCTGTCCTCCCCTTACTGTAATGCATTTTCGCAACAGCTCAGCCTTTTCCATTCATAAGTTGCCGTTTTCTACGGACCAGCTGACCAATATCCATACTTTCCGGCAACTTATTTCATGTCGGGCATCCGCCCTATAGAAATGATTGTATAAGCTGCCCTTA
>ERZ791927.1101-NODE-1101-length-22508-cov-3.477664_pt1 | contig 22508 bp, 20 predicted proteins | sample MGYA00510130_ERZ791927 | MGnify/ENA primary metagenome ERZ791927 (study PRJEB30046, sample SAMN00792055) | human gut metagenome | study: EMG produced TPA metagenomics assembly of the A metagenome-wide association study of gut microbiota in type 2...
GGCCGCGCCGATCACAGGCGCCGCGAGCCACGCCAGCCTGCAGCTGAGCGCAACCGCGACAAGCGCCGCAAAAAGAAGCTGAGCAAGCGTAACCGCATATATTCCGCCCAATGGCGCCCAGCCGGCCAAAGGCGTATCGATGGCGGCATATCCGGGCATGAGCCAGCCAAAATTGGCTAGCACGTCGCCACGGAGCCATTCCGAAATCGTCCAAAGCCCCGCCAGCGCAGGCAGTTCGGCGACAAGCCTGCCGCCGCCGATTTTTTTGGCCGTCCAGCAGGCGAAGGCGGGAAACAACGAAAGGACTGCTCCAAGCACAAGTAGCGCTAGCGCTGCAGCGGCCCATGGCAAGCGGCCATGGACCGCTATGGAATTCATTGTCCATGAGAGGCCTGGCACAAACCAGCCGAGCCCAAAGAGGAAACCCGCCAAAGCGGCGCGAAAAGGTGTCGGACGAGCCGCATAGACCAAGAAGAAGCCGACAAGTGCGAGGAGGGACAGCCACTGCCATCCAAGAGGATCAAACCCCGTGCCGAAAAGCAACCCCGTGACCAGGGCTCCGAGTGAGCCCGCCGCTTCAGGCCGGCGATTCCACCAATGCCGAGCCTCGTTCATGCTACTTGATCCTTTCGACGCTCAGAAGACGCGCCTGGCGATCGTCGCCGCCGAGAATGCGAAAGCGAAAGCCATTCTCCTCAAGAGTTTCCCCCGTATGGGGCACATGCTCGAAACGATCGGTCACAAGTCCTCCAATCGTCTCGCAGTATTGATCCTCAAGAGCGGACTTGAAATAATCGTTGAATTGCTCAATCGGCGTGATAGCCTTGACGCGCCAACGGCCGTCGCCATCAGCGACGATGTTGCTGCCTTCTTCGTCGTGATCAAACTCATCGGAGATGTCGCCCACAATCTGTTCAAGCACGTCCTCAATGGTGATTAGGCCTGAAATGCTTCCGAACTCGTCAATGACGAGCGCGAGATGACTGCGGGTCTCCTTGAAGTCGCGAAGCAGCACGTTGATAGGCTGTGTTTCCGGGATGAAACGGGCGGGACGCAGAAGAGTCTTCGGATCCGCGGCTGGATTCATGAGAATCTGCAGCAAATCCTTGGCATGCAGGATGCCGAGCACGTTGTCCAAATCGTCTTCAACAGCAGGAAGACGAGAATGGCCCGATGCAATGAGGGCGGGCAACCAGACTTCGCGCGGTTCTGAAAAATCAACGGCCTGCACCTGCGAACGGGGAACCATCAGGTCGCCCGCCCGGATTTCGGAAACGGCCATCGCGCCCTCCATCATGGAAAACACTTCGTCGTCAATCACATTGCGGCGGCGGGCCTCGCCGAGCACCTCGAGCACGTCGGCCCTGTCATTCAACTCGTCTTCATGGAAAACAGAGGTCAGACGGTCAAGGAAAGTCCGACCCAAGGTCGGACTGGGTGGTTCTGAAGAACTGGACATATTTGCCGAAATTGCTGTTTTGTATTTGGTCGAGCGTCAGTCGTGCACCATTCCGATGCGATCGCTGTAGGGATTGGGAAACTTGAGGGAAAGCATGAGCTCGGTTTCTCGAGCCTCCATCACCTCCGCCTCTGCCTGCGTTACGTGATCATACCCGTGCGCATGCAGAACTGCGTGGATGAGCAGATGGGCAAGATGAGCGCGGAACTCCTTGTTTTGCTCTTCGGCCTCACGTTCGACAACCGGCACGCAGATCGCAACATCAGCGGTCACTGTCGGCTCCGTCGTATAGTTGAATGTCAAAACATTCGTTGCATAGTCGCGATGGCGGTACGAATGATTAAGCTCATAGCCTTCATCACGATCCACGAACCTGACCGTCATCATCGTCGGAAGCTCGCACGCGCGGGTCATCCAGCGCACCATCACGGAGCGTGACGGCAGCTGCGGGAAAGCAGCCGCATTCTGGAACGAAAACTTCACTTCAGCGTCGCTCATTCCTTCACCTCTTTTTTCATCCCGGCCGCCAATTCTTCATGCTTGGCCGCCTCTTCATAAGCATCCACAATGCGTGCAACGAGAGGGTGGCGCACCACGTCCTTAGACGTGAAGCGCGTGATCTCAATGCCGCGCACGCCGTCAAGAATCCCGATCGCATGCTTGAGCCCGCTGGGAACGCCCTTCGGAAGATCAATCTGCGTCACGTCGCCCGTAATCACAGCCTTTGAGCCGAAGCCGATGCGCGTCAGAAACATCTTCATCTGTTCGGGCGTCGTATTCTGCGCCTCGTCCAGAATCACAAAGGCATTGTTGAGCGTACGGCCTCGCATGTAAGCGAGCGGCGCGACCTCTATCGACTGCCGCTCCATGAGGCGCTGGGACTTCTCGAAGCCCATCAGATCAAAAAGCGCATCGTAGAGCGGACGCAGGTACGGATCAACCTTCTGCGTCAAGTCCCCGGGCAGGAAGCCGAGACGTTCGCCGGCCTCAACGGCCGGGCGCGTGAGCACGATGCGCTCGACGGTTCCCCGCTCGAAAGCGTCAACCGCCGCTGCAACGGCAAGAAAAGTTTTGCCAGTGCCGGCGGGACCCACGCCGAAGCTGATGTCGTGGCCCATGATGGCTTTGAGATAAAGACGTTGGTTGGGCGTGCGGCCTTGCAGATCCCGACGCCTGACCTTGAGATCAACCTCATCAACGGCTCCCGGAGAATCAGCGGCGGCACCGCTGCGATACTCATCGTCTCGGCCAACGAAGTGCCACTGAACGTCATCAACGCTCAACGCCTCCCCTGTGCTTTTGATGCGGGTCATCAGCGCTGCAAGAGCCGTGACGGCGCGGCGGGCAGCTTCAAGCTCACCCGTCACGCGAAAGACGTCCCCGCGGCGGCTGACGCGCACATTGAGGATTGTCTCCATCTGTCTCAGATTTTCATCGAACGGACCGCAAAGCGCGGACAGTTCGGCGTTGCCCGCATCAGCGGAGTAGCGCAACGTTTCAAGCTGCGCGGTCTTTTCACTAGCCATAGAATGAGAATCAGTCCAGAAGTTGTCCGCCAAGCGAATGCGGATACACATCCGTCACTTTAACACGCACCATTGTGTCCACAAGCGAGAGAGGTCCCTCAAAGTTCACGATGCGGTTGTTGTCCGTACGTGCCATGAGGACCCCTTCTCCCTTGCGGGCGGGGCCGAGCACGAGCACGCGCTGCTCGGTTCCGAGCATGCTCTCGCTGATACGGGTCGCATTGGCGTCAATCACAGCCTGAAGGCGCTGCAGGCGCTCAAGCTTTACGTCATAAGGCGTATCGTCCGGAAGACGTGCTGCGGGCGTGCCGGGACGCGGGCTGTAGACGAAGGAGAAGCTGGCATCAAAACCCACCTTCTCAACGAGCCTCATCGTCTCCTCGAAATCCTCGGCCGTTTCACCGGGGAACCCCACGATGAAGTCGGTCGCGATCGAAATGTCGGGGCGAAGCTCGCGGAGCTTCCTCGTGATTTCGACATAGTCGGCGGCGCTATAGCCGCGCTTCATGGCGGCCAGCACGCGGTCCGAGCCTGCCTGCACCGGCAGATGCACGTGGTTGACGAGCTTGGGCAAACGTGCGTAGGCGTCAATGATTCGCTGCGAAAATTCGCGCGGATGGCTCGTCGTGTAACGGATGCGTTCGATGCCGTCGATCTCCGAGACGTAGTCGAGCAGCAAGGCGAAGTCCGCAGTCGAACCGTCGGGCATTTTCCCACGATAGGCGTTCACGTTCTGGCCGAGAAGCGTCACTTCCTTGACGCCCTGATCAGCAAGTTGCGCAACCTCCATGAGAACGTCCACCATCGGGCGAGAGATCTCCTCGCCGCGCGTGTAGGGCACCACGCAGTAGGAGCAGTACTTGGAACAGCCTTCCATGATGGAAATGAAGGCGGCGGCGCCGTGCGCCTTGGGCTCGGGCAAGTGATCAAACTTCTCGATTTCCGGGAAGCTCACGTCAACCTGCGGACGCCCCGTTTCCAGACGCGCTCTCAACATGTCGGGCAAGCGATGCAGGGTCTGCGGTCCGAAAACCACGTCGACGCAGGGTGCGCGGCGAATGACGTTCTCGCCCTCTTGACTTGCGACGCATCCACCCACGGCAATCAACATGCCAGGACGGGACTTCTTTACCTCTCGGATTCGGCCTAGATCGGAAAACGTCTTTTCCTGAGCCTTTTCACGAATAGAGCAGGTGTTGACGACGACAAGATCAGCTTCTTCAAGCACGTCGGTGCGTTCATAGCCCATTTCAACATTGAGAAGATCGGCGATTCGGCCGCTGTCGTAGTCGTTCATTTGGCAGCCGAAGCTGCGCAGATAGAGTTTTTTCGCTTGCACGGTTTAGATCCGGTGACGATGAATTCGGCCGCCTGCAGAAGCAGGAGACCCGGTAAGAAAAAGCCCCGCGCTTCAGTGGAGAAGGCGGGGCTTTTAAAATCTGGTGGCGCATCACGGACTCGAACCGCGGACACAAGGATTATGATTCCTCTGCTCTAACCGACTGAGCTAATGCGCCGTTGAGGATTGAGATTATCCTCTACCTGGTAATTTACGTCAATGACATGTTACAAATTTTTACACTCTCTGTTCCAAAGACGCCAGAAGTGGCTCGTCGGTCCGTGCCCGTGCCCCACGTCAAGCTCATCGGCATGAAGAATGCCCCCCGTCAAATACTCCTTGGCGCGCCGACAAGCCTCAGGCACTTCAGCAGACTGAGGCAAGAAGGCCGCAATGGCGGACGAGAGCGTGCAGCCCGTGCCGTGAGTATTTTTCGTCTGCACGTACGGAGCGGAGAATGGCACAGATAAGACGTTGTTGAAGAGCAAATCGTAGGCCACCGTTCCCTTCAAGTGTCCTCCCTTGAGATAAACCCAAGCGTTTCGTTTACCGAGAAGCTTCCATAGTTCAAGGGCAACCTCCGGAAACTCATCTTCCGTCACCTCTTCCGTACGCCCGAGAAGACACATGGCCTCCGGCAAATTGGGCGTCATGATCGTTGCGAGCGGCAGCAGCCGCTCCTTGAGTGCATCAACGGCATCAGCCGCAAGCAGCCGGCTGCCACCCTTGGCAACCATGACAGGGTCAAGCACCACAAAGCGGGGCTTTCGGCGCAAAAGTGCGTCCGCCACCGTCTCGATCTGCTCGACCTGGCCGAGCATGCCGATCTTGACGGCATCAATGCGCACGTCGTCAAACAGCGTGTCGATCTGCTCCTTCAGAAAAGCAGCAGGCACGGGCATCACGCCCGTAACGGTCTGCGTGTTTTGCGCCGTCAGCGCCGCGATGACGCCGCAGGCATAGGCACCGCAGGCGCTCATCGCCTTGATGTCGGCAAGAACGCCGGCTCCGCCCGAAGGATCCACTCCGGCGATGGTTAAGACGTTAGGGATGCTGTTTTCTGTGCCTTCTGCCACAAGACCTCCAATATTGTCATCATGCGCTGCGTGGCGCCCGCATACTGTCTGGAAAAAGTCAACGCAGCCTCGCTTGCGCTCAGCCGGGATTCCGGAACATCAAGCCAGCGCTCAAACTGAGCAAGCGCGTCTTCCGGCGTCTCGACCTGCACCATGGCGCCCGCAGCCAGACCATCGCCAATAACCTTCTGGAAATTGAAGGTGGACGGTCCCACGACAATGGGAGAACCTGCTAGAGCAGGCTCGATCACATTCTGAGAACCGTGATTCTGAAACGATCCCCCCATGGCCGTCATATCGGCCAGGGCGCAGTAGAAGCTCATCTCGCCCATGCTGTCACCAAGCACAACGTCGACGTCCTCAGGCACATCGGCCGGCTCAGAGATCTGCGAGCGCCGACAAACTTTGAGACCGGCATCCGTAAGTGCACGACAGGCTTCGTCAAAGCGTTGCGGATGACGAGGCACGAGCCAGAACTGTGCGCGCTTGAGCAATTCCGGTCGTGCAGCCATGGCCCTCGCAAACGGCGCCTCCTCACCCTGCCGGGTTGAAGCGATGAGAGCGACGGGACGTTTCAGAGACGCCTTCCAGGCGCGTGCCGCTGCCTCCTGAGAGGCATTCGGCCGAATATCGAATTTGACGCTTCCGCAAACCGTGACATTGCGTCCGCCCAAGCTTTCAAGGCGCTCCTTGTCCTCCTCGCTCTGCGCGAGAATGGCCGAGAAGCTGCTGAAGGCCGGCCCCATCACCTCGAGGAACTTTTCAGCCTGAGCACGGGATTTCTCGCTCTCGCGTGCGTTGGCCAGCACCATGGGCACGCCGCACCGCCGGGCCTCGCTCATGAGATTGGGCCACACTTCAGTTTCCATGATGATACCGATCGTGGGCTGCGTCTGACGGAAGAACTTTTCTACGGCATACGGCGCGTCATAGGGCAGATAACACTGATGAACACGGTCAGGAGCAAGCGCCACGAGCTTGACGCCTGCCTCGCGTCCGGTCGGGGTCATGTGCGTGAGCAGCACGTCGCATTCGGGCCAGCGTTCGAGCACAGCCTCGAGCAGAGGCTTTGCGGCATTTGTCTCACCCACGCTCACGGCGTGGATCCATACGCGGGGACGTCCGGTCTTGAGCGGGAAGCTGGACCAGGCAAAGCGCTCATCCCAAAACTGACGATAGGCCGGTTGCCGGCGTGAGCGCCACATCAGATAAAGACTGGCAAGCGGAAGCGCCACGACGCTCACCGCCCTGTACATCGACGGAGTGATTCTCACAAGCGATTCTCCTGAACGGCGATCACCGCCCTCCAAACCTCTTCGACGTCCGGACACTGGCCGATCCCGCCAAGGCTGCGCACCGGTCCATCTCCGACAAGTTTCAGAGTTTCGGTTGGCGTAGAAACAAATATGCCGACGCTCGGACGTCCGAGCGCCGCTCCCAGGTGTGCCAGTCCCGTATCGACGCCCACGACGCACGCCGCACGGGCAAGCGTTGCTGCTGTCGCCGCCAAACAGGTCCTCGGCGCAACCTCGGCACCGGGAATCGTCTTGGAGAGACGCTCGACGCGATCCCGCTCTGCGTTGCTGCCCCAGAAGAGAACACTGCTCAGACCGGCGTCGGCAAGCTTTCGTCCCAAATGCGTCCAATGCGCCTCAGGCCAAAGTTTTTCATCGCGGCTCGTATTGACAGCCAGCGCCGCATAGGGCTCTGACAGTCTAACGGACGGCTCCGCCTTCGCCCTCAGTCCGAAAACAGGCTTGTCAGGATCGATCTTGTAGCCCAGAACTTCAGCTGCGGCCATACGGTAGCGCTTCACGGCCCCTAGCGAAGCTGGCAAGTCAAGCTTGCGGGCATACGCAAGCGAAGCGATTGGTTCACGGGCCGTGCCCCAGCTGTACCCCGTCGACGGAACACCCGTCCATCGAGCCACCATCGCCGATCGCATCAGACCCTGAATGTCAAGCACGACATCATAGTTTTCGGCGCAAAGCGCTTGCCTGACAGCAGCCATTTCAGCTCGAACCGGTCCTGAGAGAATTGCCCTGCGCCAACGTCGAAAAGCCGTCACATGGACCTTGGACACGGCGGGCGCAAGGGTAGGAATGTCTTGGAAGCTCTCTTCTGCGACCCAGTGCAGCTCCGCTTCGGGCATAGCCTGACGAATGTCATGAGCCACGGGCAAGGCATGAATGATGTCTCCCATGGAGGATGACTTGATGACGAGGATCTTCAATTAAAACCTCACCTCTTCTGCGACGGCCGTCATCGGATCCTCGCCCTTTTCCGCGCGCTTGCTCAAGCGCTTTCCGAGCTCAACGCCGGGCTGGTCGAAGGGATTGATGCCGAAAAGCGTGCCGAGCATCGTCGTCTTGTGCTCATACATGGCCATGAGCGCACCCAAGCGGCGCGGCGTCACAGCGTCCATGACGACGGCCGTAACGGCATTGAAGCACGGATTGTCGGGATCGCGCATGATAAGTGCCTCGGCCTGGGCACGCGCATTGGCAAGCAACACGCGATAATGTTCCGCGTAGCGGTGACCCGGCATCTCGCTCCAGATAAGATCAATGCTGGCGCGGCCGGTGCCTTCGCGAAGCCATTGATAGAAACTGTGTTGGGCCTCGTTGCCGTTCGCACCCCAGACGGCCTGTCCGGTCCTGCCCGGAATTCGCCGTCCATCTGGCGTATGGTTCTTGCCAAGCGACTCCATCTCAAGCTGTTGCAGCCAAGGCACGATCACGCGCAGCCGTTCGTCGTACGGCAACACGCAGTGCGTGCTGATCTCAAGGCGGTTGGCGTTCCAGAATGCGATCATGGCCAATGTCGCCGGCAGATTCCTTTCAAGCGGCGCCGTCAACGAATGACGATCCATCTCGGCCGCCCCCTGCAGAAACTCGAGAAAAATCTCGGGCCCAAGCGACAGCGCAAGCGGAAGGCCCACGGCCCCCCAAACGGAGAATCGTCCTCCGACCCAATCCCACATGTGGAAGAAGTTCTCTTCGGGCAGGCACATTTGATTGGCGGCATCCGGATTCGCCGAGACGACCACCATGTGGCGGGTGCGGTCCGTGCCCACAATGCCTGAATTGAGAAGCCATTGATCGACCGCCGCCGCGTTGACGAGCGTCTCTCGGGTGCCGAAGCTCTTCGAGGAAACAACGACAAGCGTCGAGAGCGGATTGCACACATCGAGAATGCGTTCAAGCAGCACGCCGTCGACGGTGGAAAGAAAGTGGACGCGAATCTTCGGATTGGCGGGACGAAGCGCATGATAGACCGCATGAGGCCCCATGTCTGAACCGCCGATGCCGATGTTGATCACATCAGTGATGCGATCGCCTCGACAACCAAGCCGAACGCCCTCGCGCACCTGGCGCGCAAAGTCGAGCATGCGCCGGCGCTCGCGGTCAACCTCGGCGAACTTCGGCGCATTGGCCGCAAAGGATCGCAGAGACGTGTGCAGTGCGGCACGATTTTCGCTCGGGTTCACGACCTCGCCCGCAATCATGCGACGGTGCGCCTCTTCTACGCCGCGCGTGCGGCAATGCTCCGCAAGGCGCGTGATGTCTTCTCCCGTCAGTCGTTGGCGGGAAATGTCAAGGCGGATGCCGCAGGCCGTCACCGTCGTGTCGACGCCCGCACTGTCTCGCAGAAAGGGCAGCAGGGTCCAGTTGTTCGTATCACTCATATGAAATCCAGTACGTGCTCTCTCAGAAGGGGAGTTCAAGCGACGGCTCGACCTTCAGCAGAACTTCAGCAAAGGTTTTCTTGATGCGCTCAAGCGCTTCGTGCGTATCGCCCTCAAGACGCAGCACCACGACGGGCGTCGTATTTGAAGAACGTGCGAGCGCAAAGCCGTCGCTCCACTCAACTCGGACACCGTCAATCGTAATCACATCAAGCGCGTCATCAAAGCGAGCCTCCTTCTGCAGTCGGGCAATAAAGGCCTTGTTCTCGCCTTCCGCCATGCGGATCTGCAGCTCCGGCGTATTGACAGCACTCGGCAACGCCTCAAGCACGGCGGAAGGATCCGCTTCGCGGGACAGAATTTCAAGAATTCGGGCACCGGCATAGACGCCGTCGTCAAATCCTGGCCAGCGATCGTCGTTGAAGAAGAGATGGCCTGACATTTCACCCGCAAACGGAGCGCCCGTTTCGCGCAACTTGGCCTTGACGAGGGAGTGCCCTGTGCAACTGATTGTCGGAACGCCTCCGCAGGCCACGATCCAAGGAACAAGGCGGCGCGTGCACTTGACGTCATATACGATCTGGGCGCCAGGATGATGCGAGAGGATGTCCTTCGCGAAAAGCATCATCTGACGGTCCGGATAAATGATGGCTCCCGACTTCGTCACAACGCCCAGGCGATCTCCGTCGCCGTCGAAAGCAAGGCCCAGCTCAATGCCGTCTTCGCGCACAGCCTTCTTGAGATCCTCAAGATTTTCCGGTTTGGAGGGATCCGGATGATGATTCGGGAAATTTCCGTCGACATCCGTGAACAATTCCGTCACCTCGCACCCGAGAGACTTGAAGAGTCGAACTGCGACCGGCCCCGCAACGCCATTGCCTGCGTCGATCGCAATGCGCATCCGGCGCGCAAGCCGCACGTCGGAAAGAACCCGCTCCAGATAAGCAGGAACCACGTCCTCGCGACGAATCGTCCCGGGCACTTCAGCCGTGCGCCAGTCCCCGTTTTCGATGCGTACGCGAATGTCTTGAATCTGATCGGCAAAGAGCGTGATGCCGCCGATCATCATCTTGAGGCCATTGTATTCGGGAGGGTTGTGCGAACCTGTCACCGCGACGCCGGTGCCGTTGCCGAAATGAACAGTGGCGAAGTAAAGCACCGGCGTAGGAACCATGCCGATGTCGATCACGTCTACGCCGGACGCCGTGATGCCCTCCATCAATGCGTTGACAAGGCGCTCGCCCGACAGACGACCGTCGCGTCCGACGCAGAAAGAGTTCTTGCCGGCTTCGTGCGCCATCGTGCCGAGCACACGGCCGATCTGGCGGACTGCATCCTCCGTCAAAGTCTTGTCAACGATGCCGCGAATGTCATAAGCCTTGAAAATAGAGGCGTCGGGCGCCATAACTCATCTCCTCGTATTTAGTCCGCAGGCGCAGAATCCAGTCTGCGCCCGTTGCAGGTAATTTGATAATTGTAGCCAATCGAGGACTTGCACCCAAAACCCGTTTGCAATCTTTGGCAAACACAGGACCCGGCCGACGCCGGACGTCGCCAACCATTACAATCAGGGCACGTCTACCACCATGAGGCGGCCTCATGAGCCGCCCGCAACTTTTATGGACAAACAGACTCTTTCCAAAGCCCGCGTTCTTGTAACGGGCGATGCCATGCTGGACCGCTACTGGTTCGGCGACGCCGAACGCATCTCCCCTGAAGCGCCGGTTCCCGTCGTGCGCATCAGCCGCACCGAAGAACGTCTCGGCGGCGCAGCCAACGTTGCGGTCAACATCGCCAGCATCGGCGCCCGCTCCTCCCTTCTCTGCGTCGTCGGCAACGACGAGCCGGGCCACAGGCTTGAACGTTTCGCGAGCGAACAAGGCATTGCCCCGCACTTCCAATTCGACGACTCGCTCGACACGACCGTCAAGCTTCGCGTCGTAGCCCGACAGCAGCAGATGTTGCGCTGCGATTTCGAATCACATCCTGCGGAAGAGGCTCTCAACAAGCATCTCGACATATTTCGCGCCCTGCTCGCCGAACACGATGCCCTGATTCTCTCCGATTACGGGAAGGGCGGCCTTTCTCACATCGTCACAATGATTGCCATGGCCCGCGAAGCCGGCATTCCGGTTCTCATCGACCCCAAAGGCGACGACTATTCGCGCTACCACGGCGCAACGCTGCTCACACCCAACCGAGCAGAGCTCCGACAGGTTGTCGGGACTTGGCAAAGTGAAGATGAACTCACTGTCAAGGCTCAGCGGTTGCGCGCCGAACTCAACCTCAAATACCTGCTTCTCACCCGCAGCGAAGAAGGCATGACCCTTTACTTTGAAGGCGGTCAGATCACCGTGCCTACACAGGCTCGCGAGGTCTACGACGTCTCAGGTGCAGGTGACACCGTCATTGCCATCCTCGCCACCATGCTCGCTACGGGCATGTCCGTCGAAGAAGCCGTCTGCACGGCCAACCGCGCCGCCGGCGTGGTCGTCGGCAAGCTCGGCACCGCCACCGTTTCTTACGAAGAACTCTTTTAAGGATTGACCGCCATGAGCATTCTCGTTACCGGCGCTGCCGGCTTCATCGGCTGCAACAACGTTCTCGCCCTGAACGACCGAGGCATCACCGACATCATCGCCGTCGACAATCTCGAACGCGGCGAAAAATACCAGAACCTCGCCAAGTGCAGCATCTCCGACTACTTCGACAAGCGCGACTTCATTGCCCGCGTTCGCGACCGCACCGCTCCGAAGCCCGAGGCGATCTTCCATCAGGGCGCCTGTTCCGACACGATGGAGCACGACGGCAAGTACATGATGGAAAACAACTACCGATACACGCTTGAGCTCTACCGATGGGCTCAGGAGCTCGGCATTCCCTTCATCTACGCCTCTTCCGCTGCCACGTACGGCGCACATCCCGAATTTATCGAAGATGTCCGCTTCGAGGGACCGCTCAACGTTTACGGCTACTCCAAGTATCTCTTTGACCAAGTGCTTCGCCGGGAAATGAAAAGCCTTCGCGCTCCCGTCATCGGCCTTCGCTACTTCAACGTCTACGGCCCGAACGAGCAGCATAAGGGCCGCATGGCCTCCGTTGCCTTTCACCAGTACTTCCAGTACCGTCGCACGGGCAAGGTAAAGCTCTTTGAAGGCTGTCTCGGCTATGGCAACGGCGAGCAATCCCGCGACTTCATCTACGTCGGAGACGTCTGCCGAGTGCTCATGCACTTCCTTGACAAGCCCGTCTCCGGCATCTACAACTGCGGCACGGGCCGCGCCCAGCCCTTCAACGACGTGGCGCTCTCCGTCATCAACGCTCTGCGTGAACACGAGGGCAAGCCGCAGCTTGCACTGGAAGAGGCCGTCGATTGCGGCGAACTTGAGTACATCGCCTTTCCGGATGCGCTCAAGGGAAAATATCAGGCCTTTACGCAAGCCAACCTTGAAAACCTGCGCAAGGCAGGCTGCGACATTGAGTTCCGCACGGTTCAGGAAGGCACGCGCGAATACATGCAGAACCTTCTCTCCGCCTTTCCGACCGTGGAAGAGTAATGACGAAAGCCGCTTTTCTCGACCGTGACGGCGTAATCAACATTGACCGCGCCTACGTCCACAAGATCGAGGATTTCGACTGGGTTCCGGGCGCCCTAGAGGCTGCCCGCGCCCTCTCGGACGCCGGTTACCTCATCGTCGTTGTCACCAATCAATCCGGCATCGGTCGCGGCTATTACGGCGAAGCGGATTTTGCGCGACTCACCGATTGGATGAAAGCCCGTTTTGCCGAAGCAGGCGCCCCACTCGCCGGCGTCTATTTCTGCCCGCACCACCCGGAAAAGGCCAACCCGCCCTACCGAACGGACTGCCTATGCAGGAAGCCCCATCCCGGCATGCTTCTCAAGGCTGCAGCTGACCTCGGCATCGACCTCTCCTCATCGATCATGTTCGGCGACAAGCCGAGCGACATGACGGCCGGCCGCAGTGCGGGCTGCTTTGAGCGCGTGCAGCTCGGCACGAACGGCATTGAAACCCCGACATCTTCCAGCGATGCCACCAGGGCCTTCCAAAGTCTGGCCTGCGCCGTTTCCTCTCCGTGGTTCCAACAACTCAAGCAAAGGAGTACCCCGTGAGCACCCGCCTGCCCGCCCCCGCCTTTGAAAGCAAGATCTGCACGATGGAAGAGCTCGCCGAACGCGCCCATGCGCTTGCGCATCCGGTCGTCATGACCAACGGCGTCTTCGACATCCTGCACCGCGGTCATGTCACCTATCTCGCTCAGGCTCGAAGCTTGGGAGCGAGTCTCGTCGTAGCCATCAACAGCGACGCATCCGTCAGAATGCTCGGCAAGGGCGATGACCGTCCGATCAACACCGAAACGGACCGGGCCGCCGTTCTGGCCTCGCTTGAGGCCGTCTCGCTCGTCGTCGTCTTCAACGACAAAGTCCCGCTCAAGGCCGTTGAACTTGCCCACCCGGACATTTACGTCAAGGGCGGAGACTACCGTATCGAGGATCTTCCCGAAGCCAAGCTCGTTTCCACTTGGGGCGCCAAAACCGTTACGGTTCAGTTCGAGCATGAGCGCTCCACCACTGCCCTTCTGAAAAAAGTTCGGGGCGCCTGAAGCCGCAACCTTTCCTGAAGCCAGCCCCAACCCCGCAAGGCTCTGCCGATGCGGGGTTTTTGCCATGCAAGGTTCGAAAGCGGAATCAGTTGATCTTGAAACCGCGCTTGCGGGCAAAATGAATGGTTGCGTCAAGGAAGCCCTGCTTGCTGCCGCAGTCGAACCGCGTGCCTTCAAAGCGATGCGCGTAAGTTGGCACCACATCAAGCGACGAAGCGATGCCGTCGGTAAGCTGAATTTCACCTCCGACGCCGGCCGTGACCTTCTCAAGATGCTCAAAGACTTCCGGCTCGAAGACGTAGCGTCCTATCACGGCCATGCGAGACGGCGCGACCTTGGGATCTGGCTTTTCCACAATACCGCGCATCTGGGAGGTCTGCAGACTCGTGTCGTCAACGCTCACGATGCCATACTTGTTCGTGGCCTCAGGGGCAACGTCCTGAACGGCAATCACGGATCCACCGCCGCGGGCTTCACGAACAGCCGTCAATTGCCCGATGCAGGAATGCGGCGCATCCACGAGATCGTCGGCAAGCATGACGCCGAAAGGTTCGTCGCCTACGACCGGCTTGGCGCACAGCACGGCGTGCCCGAGGCCGAGCGCCTGCGGCTGCCGGATGTAGATGCACTTGACGCCGGCCGGCACAATCCCGCGCACAAGCTCAAGAAGTTCGGTCTTTCCCTTTTCCTCAAGTTCGCGCTCAAGTTCTGGATAGGAGTCAAAATGGTCTTCAATAGCACGCTTGTTGCGTCCGGTCACGAAGATCATTTCCGTGATGCCCGCAGCGGCAGCTTCAGCCACCGCGTACTGGATCAGGGGCATGTCGACCACGGGGAGCATTTCCTTGGGCATCGCCTTCGTGGCGGGAAGAAAGCGGGTGCCGAGACCGTTGACGGGGAACACGACTTTGCGAACAGGCTTCATGTCTAGCGAAGAATAAAAAGTACAATTGGAAAAAATTCAGGGTTGTCCCTCAGAAGGGGAACAGCCTTCGCTGAAATTGTCGTAAAGACTAGCACGATTAGAGATTCTTATGGCCATGAACCCGTACTTCGCCATCGGCGACCTGCAGGGCTGTCTTGAAAGCCTTGACGGTCTGCTCGAACAGCTCCCGGAAGACGCTCCGCTCATTTTTCTCGGGGACCTCGTCAACCGCGGACCGGAATCATTGGCGACGCTTCGCCGCGTTGCAGGCCTCGGCAGCCGGGTGCGTTGCCTTCTCGGCAATCACGACCTCCACCTTCTGGCCGTCGCGGCCGGCGCGAGCAGGGTTCACAAGAAGGATACGATCGGCGAGATCTTCGAAGCACCCGATGCCAACGAACTCATCGAGTGGCTTCGCCGCCAGTCCATCATGATCGAAACCGAGGACGCCGTTTTTGTGCATGCCGGCATTCATCCGCTCTGGACACTTGAAAAAGCGCGCGGACTGGCGCGAGAGGCCGAGGCCGTACTGTCCGGGCCAGACTGGAAAACCATGCTTCAAAAGATGTACGGCAACAGCGACTGGAGCGACAAACTCAAAGGCGGCGAGCGCATGCAGGCCATCCTCAACTGCTTCACGCGCATGCGCTTTGTCGACAGAAAGACTGCTGAGCTTGACTTCAAGCAGAAGGAGGACATCGGTTCCGCACCCAAGCATCTGATCCCATGGTTCGAATACGCAAGGCGCCCCATGGCGGGCACGCCCATCTGCTTCGGTCACTGGTCCATGCTGGGGCTCATCCGTCGCGACGACATCGTGGCGATCGACACGGGCTGTCTCTGGGGAGGGAAGCTCACGGCAGTACGCTTCCCGGACAGGAAGATCTATCAGGAAGACTGCCCTTGCTGGGCGGATCCCTTCAAGTACAAGTAGGTCAGGAGTCAGATCGCCTGATCTGCGTCCTGCCTCTCGGACATGGCCTGCAGGCGGCGCAGGCGCATTGCTTCGCGCTGAGCCGTTGCATCTGCGACGCCAAGCGATGCCGACATTAGTGCGGAAGTTTCGAGACAGAGCGCTTGACGCGTCTTCCCAGCGGCGGCGATGGGATCTAGCACCGTCACTTCGACTCCAAGTCCCGGCGTAAAGAGAATGCGCTTGAGAACTGTAAAAAGCGCCACATTGCCCGCATAGGACACCAGGCCGCTCGGCTTTCCGTCGAGGGTGTAGCGCAGCGTCACCGGCAGGATCTCCGCCCCTGAGCGCACGGCGGCTTCAAATAGATTGGGGTGAAAGGGCAGAAGTTCAAGGCCGTTTCCCGTTGTGCCCTCAGGGAAAAAGAGCACATTCGTGCCCTCGCTGATCGCGCCCCTCATGGCGTCGGCAATCTCAAGCACCGCGCGCTTGCGGGTGCGGTCGATGAAGAGCGTGCCCGTGCCCTTGGCAATGAAGCCGAAGACCGGCCAGGAAGCGATCTCCTTTTTGGCGACGAAGCGGCACGGAAGGACCGCATCAAGAATGAAGATGTCAATGAAAGAGACATGATTGGCGCAGACCATGTAGCCCGCCCCATTCTCATTCACTCCGCAGTCCGCGCTCGCCGGGAGCGGCACACGGCCCTTGATGCTCATGCGCACGCCCAGCACGCGCATGAGCACGATGCAGATGCGCCTTATCAATCGTCCGCGCCCTTTGCGATCCAGGAACGGGAACAGCACAAAAAGGACTACGAGGATCACGAGGATCATGATCCCCACGGCGGCCATGCGGCCGCATCCAATGACATAGCGCATGAAAGGCTTCCTCAGGCGACGGCACTCTGCTCGTCAAAGTACTGCTGCAAAATGACGGCGGCAGCTTCGTCATCGATCCTGTCTGCGCCGTGCTCGACCATCACGGACGAGAATCGTTCGTCCACGGTGCGCACCGGCAGGCGGAAGCGTCCGCCCAACTGTCGAGCGAATCGCTCGCATCGAGACGTGAGATCGCAGTCGGCGCCATCTCCGTGACGGGGAACGCCCACCACCAAAAGCACTGGCTCCCACTCCTTCACTAGGCACTCGACAGCCTTCCAACGCTCGTCATTCGTCTTGGCATAAATGATCTTGACAGGCCTTGCGCTGCGCGTGAGCGTATTGCCAGAGGCGACGCCCGTCCTAGAGAGTCCGAAGTCAAAGCAGAGTACTGTTCCTTCCTGCATGCTCTATCCTGTCAAAAAAAGCTGATTATAAGACCTACCCTCAATGGCTATTGACTATGCCACGCTCCCGTCAATCTCGGGGCTTAGTGCAAAGTTATCCACCTGCACCGCCGTATCGTCACCCAACTAGTCATCATGTTGATTTTTAATATGTTTTGGCATTGCTGACATTACTTGTCCACAAGGATTTTTTTGCGCTAATTACGATATCCACAGACTTATCCACACCCCGCCTCCAGTCTTCCTTGCAAGGAAATTCGCCTTGCCGAAGACTGGAGAGCCGGCAGTTGTGCGGTCGGAAGCCGTCGTCGGCGTCTGCTCTCCTCATGTGCTCCCGAGCCCGTTTAAAACGTGCCGCAAGCTCTAACTCTCCCATTCCGGCGGCCTGCTTCTCAGCAGAGGCAAGCAAATGGGTCGCCATGTCTGCCCTGCTCACCCATCCTCCCTCCTCGACATAATGGACTATTGTCAGACGCCCGGACAACGTCAGCATTGGCAAAGCGTCCCAAGTCCATCGCGCGAGCGCCTCGGTCGAAGTCGGCGTGCCGATCTGGGAACCGGTCACGGAAAGAGGCCTTCCTTCGGCGGCCGCACAAAGAACGGCACTTACGAAGTCGCGCTCTCCGCTATGCAGCCATCCCGCACGCACGATCGTCCCGGAAACCCCGCTTTCCTCAAGCAGCCGTTCACCTTCGCGCTTCGTGACGCCATAGACGCCCGCCGGCCTTGGTTGCGGCAGACAGGCTTCATGCCAAGGATCCGCGCCTTCTCCTGAAAAGACATAATCTGTCGAAAAATGCACTACGCGGATGCCTTGCCTTGCAAATAAACGTCCCATCGCCCCGGGTGCCTGAGCATTCACAGCTCGCGCGGCCGCCTCATTCGTCTGGGCGCCTGCGACATCCGTCCAAGCCGCCGCATTGATCACTACGTCGGGCCGCGCAAGCGCAATGACGGCCTCCATTGCACGAATGTCCGTCACATCCAGCTCCGCACGTGTAAGAGCAGTCACTTCAAGCTCATGCGGGCGACTTGCCCAAAGTGCGCGACCCAGGCGGCCGGAAGCCCCAAAAATCATGACGGACACAATGGCCTCTTACTTATGTCGACTTATAAATACCGCCTTAGATACGGCGACGAAACGCTGTCGGCCTCAGCCACCTCCTCAGGGGTGCCCTCCGCCATGATCAGGCCGCCGTTGTCCCCGCCGTCTGGTCCCATGTCAACGACATAATCGGCGCACTTGACCACATCAAGATTATGTTCAATGACAAGTACCGTGTTACCTTGATCCGTCAAGCGCCGCAGAACGCCGAGAAGCTGCTCGACGTCCTTGAAGTGCAGGCCTGTCGTCGGTTCATCGAGAATGTAGAGCGTGCGGCCCGTATCGGGTCGAGCGAGTTCGGCGGCAAGCATGATGCGCTGAGCTTCACCGCCAGAGAAAGTCGTTGCGCTCTGCCCGAGCTTGATGTAATCGAGCCCCACGTCAACGAGCGCCTGCAGAACACGCCTGATCTTCGGATGCACTTCAAAGAAAGGAAGGGCTTCCTCAACAGTCATCTCCAGAACGTCGGCAATGTTTTTGCCTGCATACGTCACTTCCAGCGTCTCGCGGTTGTAGCGTCGTCCGTGACAGACGTCGCAAGGCACGTAGACGTCCGGCATAAACTGCATCTGCATGCAGACAACCCCGTCGCCCTGGCAAGCCTCGCAACGGCCGCCCTTGACATTGAAGCTGAAGCGGCTCGATGCATAACCGCGCTCTCTCGCTGTCTGCGTCTGCTCGAATATCTCGCGAATTGAGGAAAAAATTCCCGTATAAGTTGCAGGATTGGATCGGGGCGTACGACCGATGGGCGACTGATCCACCATGATGACCTTGTCAAAGGCTCTGCTGTTTTCAATCCCGTCATAAGGAAGCGGCTGAAGCGTCGTCGAGCGGTTGACCGTGCGCGCCATCGCCGCATAGAGCGTATCGATGACGAGTGACGACTTGCCCGAACCCGAAACGCCGGTCACAACGCTCAGCAGGCCAACAGGCACTCTAAGCGTCACGTTCCGCAGATTGTGTCCTCTGGCGCCCGACAACGTAAGCCACCCGCGTTCGGGCTTGAGCCGGTTTTGCGGAACCGGGATCTTCAGCTCGCCCTTGAGGTATCTGCCTGTAAGAGAGCGCTCATTGGCCATGACCTCAGCTGGCGTCCCGGCGGCAAGAACCTGCCCCCCCTTCTCGCCCGCTCCAGGTCCCATATCGACAAGATAGTCGGCAGAGCGCATGGCGTCCTCATCGTGTTCGACAACGATGACGGTGTTGCCCTGATCCCTCAGATCAGCCAAACTCCTCAGCAGTTTTTCGTTGTCGCGCTGATGCAACCCGATGCTCGGCTCATCGAGCACGTAGAGCACTCCCGAAAGCCCGGAACCGATCTGACTAGCAAGTCTGATGCGCTGCATCTCCCCGCCCGAGAGCGTATCGGCCCGACGATTGAGAGTCAGATAACCGAGTCCCACATTTTCCAGGAAGGAGAGTCTGTTGGTGATGGCCGTCGTCAAGCGCTCGGCGACTGCGGCCCTGCGATCCACGAACGTAAGTCTGGAAAACGCCTCTCGTAGCTGTGAGAGACTCATCGCATTCATCTCGCCGTAGGCATACCGATCTTTGCCGTCGCCCACAAAAACGGAAAGGAGTTCCGAACGCAGCCTATCTCCGCGACAGGCAGGACATGTAACCTCGGAACGATACTCCTCCAGGGCCTGTCTCATATAGTTCATGGTCTTCGGATCGCTCCACTGTCTTTCAAGGTCGTTCATCACGCCGATGAAAGGTACCTGAAGATCCCTCGTCTGCTCATTGCCGTAAAGAAAAGCCTGCTTCACATCCTCCGGATAGTCATTCCAAGGCGTGCTGGTCGATACGCCGAGCACCTGAGCGGCGGCAAAAATGAGCTTGAACTTGCGCCCGTTTCGCGCGTCCCATCCAGGAATTGCTCCCGCCTCTATCGACACCTCCCCCGCTTTCACCACCTTGTTCACGTCGAAGGCGCGCACGGTGCCCGTGCCCTCGCAGGTGGGACAGCGCCCCACTGGATTGAAGGACGAGAAGTGAACGGGTTCGAGCTCCTGCACGCTAAAGTTGCAAAGCGGACAAGCAAACTGCGTGCTGAACTCATAGTGCATGCCCGTGCCGAACTCCTCGACATACACGCGTCCATTGCTCAGCGCGGATGCGCTCTGGCAGCTTTCAGCAAGGCGAGCACGAGCCTCGGGAGACACAAGAAGACGATCCACCACAACATCAACATCGTGCGGCAAGCCGTCGTTGAGAGACGGCGCCGCCTCTAGCACCTGAACAACGCCGTCGAGGCGGAACCTCACGTAGCCCTCAGCGAGCAGCTTCTCAAAATACGGCTTGAAGTTGCCGGTCTTGGCGCGCGCAACGGGTGCAAGAACCATAATCTTCGCTCCGTCTGAGAGCGTGAGCGTGCGGTCGACGATGGAGGCAATCGAACTCATCTCAAGTGGCTTGCCGTGCGTCGGACAGTAGGGCACGCCGGCACGCGCAAACAGAAGCCTCATGTAGTCAGAAATCTCCGTGACGGTGCCTACGACGGAACGCGCTGAACCAGAGCTTCTGCGCTGTCCTATCGCGATGGAGGGCGAAAGCCCCTCAATGCTGTCAACGTCGGGTCTTGGACGCAGCTCAAGAAACTGACGTGCGTACGCTGAAATGCTTTCCACATAACGGCGCTGTCCTTCCGCATAAAGGGTATCGAAGGCAAGTGAGCTCTTTCCGCTGCCGGAGAGTCCGGTGATCACTGTGAGCTTGTCTCTCGGAATATCCAGACAGATGTTCTTGAGGTTGTGGGTTCGCGCTCCACGTACAGATATGGCTTTCATCATGACTAGACCGGTCTTAAGGCCAAAAACAGACTAATGAATATAGACTGTCCTACCGTTCGGGTAAAGGATGACCTCCCGACTTTTCACTTATACGGCTATTCATGCGCGCCAAACACGACTCCTCCAATGCCTCCGGAACCATGACGGCTCAGGAGAGGCGATCCAGCATTTCGCTTGCAGGCATTTTTGCTCTTCGCATGCTGGGACTATTCCTCATTCTTCCGGTCTTTGCCGTTTACGCTCGACATCTGCCCGGTGGAGACAACGATTTTCTCGTCGGCCTTACGCTCGGCATATACGGCCTAACGCAAAGCGTGCTGCAGATTCCGTTCGGCGCGGCAAGTGATCGGCTCGGTCGCAAGCCCGTCATCATTGCCGGCCTGTTGCTTTTCATTGTCGGAAGCGTGGTTGCCGCCATGGGCTCCTCCATCTGGGCAGTCATGATCGGCCGAGCCCTGCAGGGAGCGGGCGCCATATCCGCCGCCGTCACGGCTCTCATTGCCGACAGCGTACGAGACCACGTCATCACCAAGGCCATGGCGCTCGTCGGGGCTTCGATCGGACTGACCTTCGCCTTCAGTCTCGTTGCTGCACCTCCCCTCACCGAACTCTGGGGAGTGCCCGGCCTCTTCTGGCTCACGGCCGTTCTCTCCGCCGGCGCCGTCTGGATCGTTCTCAAGGTCGTTCCCGACGTGCCCGTCATCGCCGCCGAAGACGCCAAGGATCACAAGCCCTGGCCCAAAGTCGCCTTCGATCCTCAGCTCATGCGTCTCAACGCCGGAATCTTCTGTCTGCACTGCGTTCAGATGGCGCTCTTCGTCGTCATCCCTACGCAGCTCGTCGAGATGGGGCTGCCGGTTCTGCATCACTGGTACATCTATCTTCCGGCCGTGCTCATCGGCTTTGCCATCATGATGAAGCCTATCGTCTGGGCGGAACGCAACCGCAGAGTCGCCACACTCTTGCGCTTGAACGTTCTCCTTCTCGCCGTCGTCTTCGCTCTGTTCTCCTTCCTGATGCACTCCATCTGGGAAGTTGCCTTCCTCATGACGCTTTTCTTCATCGGCTTCAACATTCTGGAAGCAACGCTGCCCGGCTTGATCTCACGCACGGCCCCGAAGGCCGACAAGGGACTTGCGCTCGGAATCTACAACACAACCCAGAGTTTCGGACTTTTCGTCGGCGGCGCAGCAGGCGGCTGGATCGCCCAACATTTTTCATCGCAGGCCGTGTTCCATGCATCGAGTTTTGCTATGCTTTGCTGGTTCCTGCTTGCACTTGGCCTCAAGGAGCCCAAGCCCCGCAAGCAGCATGAACAAGGTGAAGCAATTCAAGTTCGATAGATATATTTTTTGCAAGTTAGTTAATCATGGCTTCCATCAACAAGGTAATCCTGATCGGCAATCTCGGCCGAGACCCCGAAACCCGCTACACCACGGACGGCGGCACAGCCATTACGACGCTCAATATCGCCACGACGCGCCGCTACCGCAACGCCGAAGGTCAAACCGTCAGCGAAACCGAATGGCATCGCGTGGTCCTCTTCTCCCGTCTTGCCGAAATTGCCAAGGAGTACCTCCACAAGGGCAGCCAGTGCTACATTGAAGGCCGCCTGCGCACCCGCAAGTATCAGGCTAAAGACGGCACCGACCGTTACGCCACCGAAATCATTGGCGAAATGATGCAGCTTCTCGACCGCCGTCAGTCCGACAACCAAGGCATGGATGACGGGTTCGAAAGCGCGCCGCGCGCCGCGCGCCCTGCTCCCCAGCCC
>ERZ791927.1112-NODE-1112-length-22336-cov-7.269602_pt1 | contig 22336 bp, 18 predicted proteins | sample MGYA00510130_ERZ791927 | MGnify/ENA primary metagenome ERZ791927 (study PRJEB30046, sample SAMN00792055) | human gut metagenome | study: EMG produced TPA metagenomics assembly of the A metagenome-wide association study of gut microbiota in type 2...
CTTGTGTTCAACGGCGCGGACGCGGCGGGCGAGCCGCTCATTGCGCGCCTTGCCATGGAGCTGCACATCCCCGCCAGCATTCTGGCGGCATCCACCAAGAATATCGGCGGCAGAGTGTTCGGCAATATGCTGCTGAGCGTGCCCGACGAGGGGGACACGGTGGAAAAGACGCTGGCATACCTGCAGGGTGTGCCGGACATGGTTGCAGAGGAGGTCGAGGAGCATGTTTCATGATCTGTTTGATCCGGCGGCTGCCGCGGAAGCGTGGGACATCATCCGCTCGGAATTTGCGCTGGCGTTTTTTGAAACGCTGTATGTGACGGTGCTGGCGACGCTGTTTGCCGTCATCATCGGTCTGCCGCTCGGCGTTTTGCTGGTAGCGGGAGAGAAAAACGGCGTGCTGCCGCTGCCGCGATGGCTCATGCGGGTGCTGGATGTGCTCATCAACCTTTTGCGCTCCGTGCCGTTCCTCATTTTGATGATCATGGTGTTTCCGCTCACCCGCCTCATTGTCGGCACGACCGTCGGCACGGTGGCGTCCATTGTGCCGCTCGTGATCGCGGCGTTCCCGTTTGTTGCCCGCCTGGTGGAGAGCAGCCTGCGGGAGGTCAACCCCAACATCATCGAGGCGGCGCAGAGCATGGGTGCTTCGCCGTTTCAGATCATCACAAAGGTGATGCTGCCGGAAAGCGTGCCGTCGCTCATTTCCAACTTCACCGTGGCAATCACCACCATTCTCGGCTATTCCGCCATGAGCGGTATCATCGGCGGCGGCGGTTTGGGCAAGATCGCCATCAACTATGGCTATTATCGCTATAAATACCTTGTGATGTTTGCTGCTGTGATCCTGCTCATTGTGCTGGTGCAGGTGTTCCAGTCGGTGGGCACGCACCTTGCCGTGCGGGCGGATAAGCGCATCAAGAACAAAAACAGCTGAAAACCGTTATTTATTACAGAACGCGCCCCCGAAAGCAATGCTTGCGGGGGCGCGTTTTGTCAAACCGTGAAATCCTCCCACGAGATGCTCACGGCAGCCTTTTTCGTGAGAATTTCGTCGATGTGCGTGAGCAGCGAGAAATCCTCTCTTTTCGCAAGCCCTTTGCCGATCTTGACACGAAACGCTCTTGTCACCCGCTGTGCGACGACAAGCGATTCGAGCGTCACGCCCCGCAGCTTGTCTTTCGCTTCGTCCACCCCCTGCCCGGCAGGATGCCCACAAGTCGCGTTCTGCTGCCGTATACGGTGACATACAGGTCGCCGGCGCCGAGCGCCGGGTTGTCAAGCGTTGCCGTGCCCTGCAGCTGCAGCAGCCGATGCATCTCCCGCACAGATTGCCCGAAAACGGCAGCCTGCAAATTGAAATGCAGCTCGCTGTCTGCACCGTGGCGTCTTTGGTTGACGCAGATGGTCAGCGCGATGCCGAGGGCATAGCCGTTTTTCACCGCGACCGCACTTTCCACACCGACCGCATCTGCGGAAAGGCGGATGCGGTAATAGTCGGTCGCCGGCGCCGCTTTTATCATGCGCAGCGCCGCCGCGTCCTCTCCGCAAAAGGTCACCTCGGTCTGATCGTGTGCCACCGGCTCATAGCCGGTGCACGGACCGCCGATGGCACAAGGCGGGATGTGCTTTCCGAGCGCGGTGAGCTTCTCCTGCCGGATGGCGGGATAGGTGAGGCGTGTGCCGTCCGCCGTGTCCATCAGTCCCTTTGTCACGGAGAACTCGGGCACATTTTCGAGCAGAAGCGGCAGCATCTCGTCCCGAAACCACGCTGCACCGAAGCTGCTGACGCCGCAAATGACGCACCCGCCGGCGCCGTTTTCACTTCCTCGATCGAATAAAACGGTATGCCTGCGGGGAAGACGGGCATGCCGCAAAACAGCAGCAGCGTTATCACATAGGTGACGCGCATCAAGCGGCTCCTTGCCGCCGAACAGGCGGTGCAGCACCCAAAGCGTCGTAAACGGCGCCAATGCGCGGCAGACGGAAATGAGGGTATGGAGCGCGCTTGCCTGCTTTTCGGTGTAGCCCGCGTATTCATTGAGCAGGGTCGGGATCCAAAAGGACAGCGTCATGCCCGTGATTTCCACCGGGCAGGCGACGCCAAGACAGAAAACGAAATTTTCGATGTGAAACACCGAAAAGATCTCCCTGATGCCGCCGATGGTCTTATACGCGATCTGTTCGCGTTTTTTCAGCACCGACAGCACAAAAAAGCAGGAAAAACCGATCGCCGCCGATCACAAACGCCTTTTTGCTGCGGGTGTGAGCCTGTTTTCCAACCGATTCCACCTTTTTTGCCGCAATAGCCCCATTCAAGCCAAAAAGAGCCAAGTCACAAGACTTGGCTCTTTTTTGGGCTTGTGGTGCGGATGTTCATAACCAACCTAAAATCCACATTGAAATCCGGCTGAAAACTCACATATTTCCCCGTACATTTGCCGGTTAATTCACTTTACTGATTACGGTTCAAGGATGCCAAAATTTGTTGGCTGGCTTCCTTGCAAAATTCTCCGAAATTCGTTGCTTTTATTGAGTTATTCAATCACTTCCCGAGAGAAAATCAAGAAATTCACGATTGCAGAACGGAGGGTTTGACTATGGAAAAACACATTACAGATGAACGCACGGGGCTAAAATATGAGTTGGTCGGTGTATCGCCGGAGATGATGAGCCAGAGGAAGAACAAAAGCCAATCGGGATATGGGGACAGCGGCATTTACGCTATCTGAAAAATTACCGCAAAGTGCTTTACACCAATTTGCTGACAAGCGGAACATCTATCTTGCGGATATTGATAGAGAGGCTGAGAAAATGTTTGAACGGCTTACAAGGCAGATGGCGATAGCGGAGGGTGTTACCGAGCAGCTGAAGGCTGATAACCAAATGGCGTGGGTTATACATACTGAGATTATATACACATAAGATTCAAGCCGCAGCGGGGTGTTAAATCCGTTGCGGCTTGGGCTTTTATTCAGTTGCTCTCGCTTTCCTCGGTGGGCGGCTCGGTCTGAGCTGCCGCCTTGTTCTCCGGGGCTGTGGTTTCCGGCGCAGGAGCCGGTTCTGTGTCGGTGGTTTCGTGCTCGGTCGGTGCGGTTGCCGAGGGTTCGGGTGCGGTGGTTGTGCTTTCCGTCGGAGTGCTGCTCGGCGTTGTCGGTGCGGTCGGTGTCGTCGGAGCAGGCTCGGTTGACGGCTCGGCAGTCACGGTGTTATCCGGTGCTTGGGTGTTGCTTTGCTGTGAGCCGGCGGCGATACCTTCGCCCTTATGAAGCGGCGTAGCGGCGTGAGAGTAAGTTCCGTGGGAGTAAGTTCCCCATTTGGGCGTGAGGATGATTTGTGTGTTTGCGGCAGCGTTTACGGTAAAGGTGAATTCAGAGGTGTCATTCACAGATATCTGTTCGGTGTAGTAGGTTTCATCTCCGATTTTTATGCTGCAATAGCCTGTTGCGCCTGCCGTTCCTGCGGCTTTCAGTGTTATCACGGTTTTACCCGCTGGCAGCGTATACGCAGTTCCGGCTTCGGCAAGTTCGGCTTTGTCACTACCGATTTGATAGAACAGCTTATAGGACGAGCTTCGGATCGCCGTTGTGCCTGTTGAGGTGCTTGCGGTAAACCAAGCCCAGCTTGCGCCGCAAAGGCAGATAGCGCAAAGGCAGATAGCAAGCATTGAGGGGGCGAGGATGTGCACAAGACCGTCAGAGCGTTTTTCCTTTGTTGCGTGCTTTGCCCGGTGGAAGAATACGGGGTACACCTTCATTACATTTCGTTCGGTCACAAACGGAATAAGGCAGAGATAAAGGCAGCGGAGTTCTCTGCGCCAATAGCGATATTCGTTATAGTCTGCCGCTCGGTGCATCTCGTTTAAGAGATATTGCTTTTCCCGTCCGAAGTCGTTGATGAATTTTGCAAAGCGAATAAGGATCAGCAGAAAAGCAGATACGATCAGAACGATCAAGAGTATCATAGTGCCGATGTCGCCATCCATAATGGGGTATCTCCTTTCGATGGAATTTAAGTAGGCAATCAAAAGGCATATTCATCCGGGGTCCCCGACAAAACAAGCAAAGCGGTTTTGTTGGGGAGAGGAGACACAGCACCGTGATTGACGCCTGCCGCTTACGGCGGGCGGAAAGATACAAAGCTTGTGTCGACGATATGCCCTTTGATTGCCTCTCACTCCGAGGAGTGAGAGGACTTGAAAATCAGAATTTATTCGGGAACAACATTGTACCAGTCGCCGTTCTGAACGACCTTGTAGCCGTCAGCAATGAAGATTTCACCTTCGCCGACAGTGACATTGGACGGGTCAAACTTGTAGAACGAGCCGCCCTTGACGGTGATAGTGGCAGGGTCGCTGTCATTGCAGTTCAGCGTCCAAGCCGGGCTGACGCACTTGAAGGTGCCGCCTTCGATGGTGATCTTCGCATTGTCCTCTGCATAAATCAGGGACAGCGTGGAACCCGCAGGAGCCTGATTCGCAAATTCGCCGCCCTTGATGATAATCTCGGATCTACTGGAGGCGCAGACGGCCATCGCGTAGTTGCTGACATAAGTGCCGTAAACCGTTGTAGCATTTACGGTAATCTTTGCAGTACCTGTTCCGTGAATTGCACCGGCTGTGCCGTTTGCCTGAATGTTGCCGGTCACTGTATGTTCGCCGTCAGTATATTCCACGCGATTGAGCACAGTAGCCGCATTTGCATCGTAATTGTTATCAAAGCTGTCGCTTTCCACAGTCGCCTGAGTAGCGCGCACCTCAATGCCGAGGCCGGAGACAGAGGAAGGTCTGTGCCTTGAAGCATTGGCTTCGTTGCCGACTGAGGTGGGCATGTAGATTGCTACGGCAAAGGGTTCGGACTCTTCTCCTGCTTTCAGAGTAATCCATCCGTCGGTGAGCATAACATCCTTCGCCAAAGTCTTTTCGGTGGCGGCAATGGCAGACCAAACATCCTCGCGGTTTGCAAACTTGGTCGCGGTCTCGGCTGTGCCGATCTTCAGATAATTGTCCACACGGTACCAATCGCCGTTAACATTTTTCCCTTTGTTGGAGGTGTAGTTTTTGGAGAAGCCGGCCTCATATTTCAGAGCCAGTTTGCCGGCGTTTACAATCTTCAGATAGACCACCTGTGTGTAACCCGGCTCCCACAGGGCATTGTCGTCAAAGAGCTTGGTCTGATCGGTGGCTTCCTTCCATGTCTGCATATCGGTGCTGTACATGAGCTTGACATCCAGATTTCCCGCCTGGATTTTGTTCACTGCCGTACTTGCGGTGTCGGTGAACCACGCAAAGGTGGTGCCGATGAGCATGGCCACACACATAAGGATCGCCAGTGCGCCGGTCATCAATGCCCGCTTGGTAGATTTACTGCTTGTCATTGTTGTTTTTCCTCCTTATCGTATTTTTTCAATGGCAATATGTAAAGCACGGATTTGCCGTGATTACACCAAAGCAATCAAAAGGCATATTCATCCAGGGTCCCCGACAAAACAAGCAAAGCGGTTTTGTTGGGGAGAGGAGACACAGCACCGTGATTGACGCCTGCCGCTTACGGCGGGCGGAAAGATACAAAGCTTGTGTCGACGATATGCCCTTTGATTGCCTCTCACTCCGAGGAGTGAGAGGACTGGAAGAATTTACTTGGCAACAACGGTATACCAGTCGCCGTTCTGAACAACTTTGTAGTCGTCAGGAACAACGATCTCGCCGGCGCCGGTATTGGCGTTAGACGGATCAAACCGGTAGAAGGTACCGCCCTTGACGGTTATGGTAGACGCGCTGCCGTCCTTGCAGTTCAGCGTCCATTGGGGTGTCACACACTTAAATGTGCCGCCGTTGATCACAATATTTGCGCCGCCTTCGGCGTAAATGAGATCAAAGTGATCGTCATGATCAGCCGGAACTCCGACCTGTGCAAAATTACCGCCGTTGATTATAACCTTAGAATTGCTTCCGGTTGCCCAAACGGCAACTGCTTCGTGCCAAGTTACCGTTTGGCCGTTCTGTTTGGTTTCAAACTCCGCGTATTCAGAGTATATGTCGGCATTAATGGTAGTGGTGCCTCCGAGCACCTCAACGGTTCCGTCTTTGCCGGATGCCTGAACGTTCTTATCGACAATACGGTCATATTTGCTGGAAATGCGGCTGAAAACGGTGGCTGCGTTTTTATCGTAATCCTTGCCGAAACTGTCATTTTCCGCAGTTGCCTGCGTAGCGTGAACTTCAAGACCAAGTCCCGTAATCTTAGAAATCCATGTTTTACTTTTTGCGTTTGCCTCATTGCCGACAGATGTGGGCATATAGATAACCACCGCAAACGGATTTGTGGATTCTCCCGCATTCAGAACATTCCAGCCGTCAGTCAATTGCACACCCTTTTTCAGAGCCTTCTCGACACCGGAAATTGCATTCCACGCATCGTCGCGTGACGCAAAAGCAGCATTGACATTCGCAACGCCTATTTTGAGGTAATCGCCTACATAGTAGTAATTACCAAGAACGCTCTTTCCCTTACTCACATTGTAGTTGTAGGCAAATTCAGTTTCATACTTAAGAGCCATTGAACCATTGTTCACAATTTTAAGGTATACTACCTCGGTGTGACCGGGTTCCCAATGTGCCGCATCATTGAAAAGCTGCGTTTGATCGTTTGCCTCTTTCCATGTCTGCATATCGGTGCTGTACATGAGCTTGACATCCAGATTACCCGCCTGGATCTTGTTTACTGCCGTACTTGCGGTGTCGGTGAACCACGCAAAGGTGGTGCCGATGAGCATGGCCACACACATAAGGATCGCCAGTGCGCCGGTCATCAATGCCCGCTTGGTAGATTTACTGCTTGTCATTGTTGTTTTTCCTCCTTATCGTATTTTTTCAATGGCAATATGTAAAACACGGATTTTCCGTGATTACACCAAAGCAATCAAAAGGCATATCACCCTTACCCCGGGGATGTGCCCTTTGATTGCCCCTCCACCCGTAGGTGGAGAGGACTTATTAAACAGAATTATTCAGCAACCACGGTATACCAAATGTCACCGTTAGTCTGTGTTTGGTAAGTTACGGTGTAGCCGGGCGCAACAAAGCTTGTGCCTGCACCCTCAGCCGAATTATTTGACGGGTTAAAATTGACAAATGTGCCGCCCTTAACAATAATTTTTGCAGTGCCGTTTTTATATGCGGAATCAATACAGTTCAGCATGAAATTATATCCGTAAGGCTCACCGAACGGTTCAACGGCAAAAAATCCGCCGTTAATTGTAAGTGTACCCTTTTGAACCTGTACCGCAGTACCGCCGCCGTAATAACTGCCGCCGTTTATTGTCAAATTAGCACCTTCTCGAACATTGATACCGTATCCGCCGTTACTGCCGGTATCAATACCGCCCTCAGGACCTGCATTAACCGTGGTGTCGGCATCAACAATCAAAGCAGTAAAGTTGGTGCTGTTGTTTCCCATATTGTCAGGAGAAATAATTTTCTTATTCAAATTAAGTGTTGTGGGTTTAGAAATAACAACACGGTCAGCCTGAGTGTCGCCGCCATTAGTCTTTATTTCATCAGAAACAGTAAGTTCGCCGCCGTTTGCCAAAACATTTTTTAAGCCTTCCGAGTTGTTTTTGCTGACAACCGTATACCACTTTTCACCGTTTGCCTTAACCTCGGTAATTACGGTGTAGCCGGGCGCAACAAAGTTGCCGCCGAGATTGTCATCACCGGTGGACGGGTCGTAATTTACAAATGTACCGCCCTTTACGGTGATAGTTCCCGGAAGGCCGTTATTTTGATTCAAAACATAGTAATGTCCGCCGTACTGATAATCGGTTTTAAAGAAACCGCCCTCTATAACAATGTTACCGCCGTTGCTTTCAATTACGGAGTTACCGTAACCGTTAGCATCACCGCCGACAGTGAAGGTGCCGCCCTTAATGGTAACTTTAGCTCCGTCCATTGCGTGGACGCACTGGTTATTACCGCCCGATCCGCCGTCAAATGTACCGTCAAGAATGGTAACATCGGCTTTATTACCGACTGCCTTAACAGCAATAGCATTAGGTTTGGTTGAGGTAATACCGACGCCTAAGGTTTCCTTACCGGTAAATGTTTTACCACCGGGTATTATTTCGGTATACTTTGCGTCCTTATCATAGGTGTTGTCGAAGCTGTCTTTCTCCACGGTATCCTGCGTGGCCGCAACGCTGATGCCCAGGTCGATGGACGGAGCAGTTACTTCCGTCTTATGGTTGGCTTCGCTGCCCACGGTGGTAGGCATCCAGACAACCAGGGTCACGACCTTCTGGCTGTTGTCTGTGCCGGTAGCCGTCAGATGGTTCTCTGCGGTGTAGCCTTCCTTGATGAGCTTGCTGTCCGCCGTTGCGGCGGCCACCAGAGCATCACGGTCAACGCTGTTTCCGGTCCGGTCGCCATCCAGCACTGCGAAGCGGATGTGGTCGGACAGCTTGAACTCGTTGCCGAGGACATTGGTGCTGCCGGTCTCGCTTGCAATGTTGATGCCCAGCTTGTACTTCAGAGCCAAGGAACCTGCGTTGCTGACCTTCAGCACTACATATTCCACATGGCCCGGCTCCCACAGAGCGTTGCTGTCAAATACCGGGGTGCTCTTGTCAGCTTTCTTGAATTCGCCACCCGTAGTGCTGTTCTTGTATGCCAGTTCAACGTCCAGATTACCCGCCTGGATCTTGTTTACTGCCGTACTTGCGGTGTCGGTGAACCACGCAAAGGTGGTGCCGATGAGCATGGCCACACACATAAGGATCGCCAGTGCGCCGGTCATCAATGCCCGCTTGGTAGATTTACTGCTTGTCATTGTTGTTTTTCCTCCTTATCGTATTTTTTCAATGGCAATATGTAAAGCACGGATTTGCCGTGATTACACCAAAGCAATCAAAAGGCATATTCATCCAGGGTCCCCGACAAAACAAGCAAAGCGGTTTTGTTGGGGAGAGGAGACACAGCACCGTGATTGACGCCTGCCGCTTACGGCGGGCGGAAAGATACAAAGCTTGTGTCGACGATATGCCCTTTGATTGCCCCTCCGCCATGATAGGCGGAGGGGACTGAAAGGGACATAATTATTTATTCTCAATAAACTCGGCTACGCTGGGACCGTAGGTGCTCTTAATACGGAAGCCATTCAGCGGTTCATCAAAAGACTGCGTGTAGGTGCAACTGTTGCCGGTGATGGTATAGGTGGATTTGCCGCTTTTTTTGGCATTGTCGAAGGCCGTCACGAACACATAGCCGTTTCGGCAGGTCATGCCGACAGCATTATTGTCCTTGATGGTTACATCGGTCTGAATGTCGGTAGTGGAATAGTTGTTACCGACGGTATTGATCGACAGAACACCCTCGGCCTTATTGACAGTATTGCCGATAACATTCAGCTTGCCGGCAACATCTTCAAAGCGCACAGCATAGCTGGAGCAATTGGTGAAGGTGCAGTTTTCCAAGGTAGTATTCCGCACTTTTCCGCCGTAAACGCCATAGCGGACATTGGTAAATTCACAGTTTTTAATGTTCAGACCGTTCAGGTAAGCAACGGCTTCTTTTTCGGAAATCGTACCGGACACCGTGGCGCCCATGCGTTTGATTGCATCCGGGTATTTTTCGGTCGAGGTAGCCAGATTGAATTTGCAGTTATCGAAGGTGATGTCGGTGCACTTCGACAGACCATAGGAGGACTTATCCTGTCCGATTACCACTCGATCCGTGAAGGAAATGCCTTCGAATTTGATATTGTTCAAATCCAAACGGGTTTTTGCGCTGGTCGAAGCAAGCTGCAAACCGTGAATGCTCACACCGGAGAGCGCCTTAAAGGTAATGCCTTTGAGTTCCATGGGAGCGGTAAGGTCTAATTTCATAGACTCTGATGTGCTCTTGCAGAAAGTGATGGTGCTGCCCTCGGAAGCTGCAGTTACCGCGCTTGTCAGATCGTAATAAGCGACGCCGTCAACGGTCATAGCCGGGATGTCATAGATCACGGTAAAGGGGCTGAAGGACTTGGGAGAAACCGCCAAAAAGCCGGTATTGGGATTATAGCCGAAGCTTTCCCAATCTTCTCCGCCGTAATTGGGGATCAGTTCCGTGGTATTGTGATATACCTTAACATTTTTTAAGTTTTTGCCGATATAGAAAACTACCGGAATTACATCATCATTATCTGCCTTGATTCCCTCAATCTTTATCTCATAAGGCATCACACCCTGATCGGAGGAAACGGAGATTCCTGCAGGTGCGGCAGTTTTCGGAGTAACGGTAACTTTAAGCTCCGAAACATCCGGGTCAATTGCTGCTGCGGGAACTTGAGCCGCGAAAGTAAAGTTCGGATTCTCAAAGTTAATGTCTTCATCAACGGTATTGCTGATGATTGTATCCGTAATATTGCCCTCGGCGTCCTTCGCAACGGGAGCCGTCAGATTAACAAGAAGCAGCTTGTCTAAGTTATCGGGAGTCATATCGGCATTTTCATCATAGGTATTGCTGAAGCTGTCGGATTCAACAGTATCCTGTGTAGCAAAAACAGTAATAGCAATGTTGTCGATGGACAGACCCTGATACTCGTTGCCGGCAGTAGTCTGCATCACACCTTTGATAGTAAAGGAATCGCCCTCCGCATTGGCAGCCAAATGTCCTTCAGTCAGATTGATGGGGGCATCATTGATGGTCCAATCAATAACCTCATTGAGTTTAGCGTCGCCCTGAATACCGGTAATCTGAATCTTGTACTTCAGAGCAAGGTTGCCGTTGTTGACAACACGGAGCTGCGGCAGTTCATATGTACAACCCGGCTCCCAGAGAATTTTGTCGGCGGCTCTATTGTCTTTGGTCTTGAAAGTAAGGGTCTTACCCTCTGCGCTTTCCCAATGTGTGCCGTCGGTGGACATTTCAAGAGCCACATCCAGCTTACCGGATTGGATCTTGTTTACCGCAGTAGATGCGGTGTCGGTGAACCACGCAAAGGTGGTGCCGATGAGCATTGCCACACACATAAGGATCGCCAGTGTGCTGGTCATCAATGCCCGCTTGGTAGATTTACTGCTTGTCATTGTTGTTTTTCCTCCTTATCGTATTTTTTCAATGGCAATATGTAAAGCACGGATTTGCCGTGTTTACACCGTAGTGGTGTCGGACGGTGTTTCGTCCGTTTTCGGCGTTTCGCCGCCGTTTTGCGCCATCTGCGCTTTCATCGCCAGCAACTCCTGCATCATGCGCTGGGTTTCGGCGCGGTCGGCTTCGATCTTATCCCGCTCGGCTTGCAGCTCCGCTTGCTGTTCCGCCTTATATTTGCGGAACAGGCGGATGCAGCGGATGCCCTCTAACAGAATGAGGAGCAGGAACGGAATGAGAATACAAACAATATAACCGGGTGTGCTTTTCAAAAACTGAAAGAAAGCACCCACCTTCGGGATATGGCTGCTGTATTTGCCCAGTACATACGGATAGGTTACGACGGTTTCATCGTCGGTGTCCGTCGTCGTACCGTAGGTAACAAACCCCGCATCGCCGTTGGTGTCAGTGGTGAGCTTGCGGATTTTATGGGTCACGGTTTCGCCGTAGTTGGATGTATTCTGCGAGGTATAGGCGATGATGTCGCCCTCTTTGAGGGTGGAGGGGTCAACCGCTTTCACGAGCACCAAATCGCCCGCACTGAAATCGGTCTTGCTCATGGAGTCGGACAGAACAATGAACGCCTTATAGCCGAATAAGCTACGGTCGGCACGGTCAAAGGTGGATACCGAAACAATGGTGAATATCATCATAAAAACGGCAAGCGCCACCATCAGCCACACAAAGACACTGCAGATTATTTTTAATGCTTTCATTTGCTCACTCCTTATGCGTTGTTCCCGATTCAAACAGCCTATCGGGATTATTCTTCGTTTGCGTTGCCTCAGCGCACAGCATAAAGGTGAGGTCAAGGTTTTGGGTGTCATTGCCGCTGCTTTCCGGATAGTGGAACACAACCGTCAGATTGCGGCGCTGCCCGATTTTGAGGGCATCATCGGCGGCGGCAACATTTTGCCGTGTCAGCTCGTTTGCCGTGCCGGAGTATAAAACCCTATCGCCGTCCTTTATCGTCACGGTCAGCACATCGGCAAGACCGCCGGTCACATTATCAAGATAAAGGCGGTAATACGCATCCCATGTGCTGTCGTTTTCAATAAAGAAGTCCTTTGCAACCGTCATTCCCGGCTCAAAGACAAATTCGTGTTCCCGAATAACAGGCTTGCCGTCATTGAGGTTTATCTTGACCTCGCCCGTGTGGAACAGGTTATTCTCGACGGAAACGGAAGCATACACGAGGGCAAAGGTGGCGATGCAAAGGCAAAGGGCAAGGGCGATGATGGCGATAATGCCGCCTGTCAGCCTTTTTGCGGTTTTCGTTTCAGACATTTTCCTCATCCTCCTTACGCCTATGGGTTACAAGCAGGAGGATCATCATACTGCCGGAGCCGGCGGCAAGCACCGCCCACAGCAGAATGTTTGAGATATCGCCCGTCTGCGGAGAGTCATCGAGGTTGCCTGTTTCCTCAACCCACCATTTGAAATCGGCAATCAAGTCCTTATTCTGATAGTCATTGCCTACGCTTGTATCGAGGTAAGCCGTGATTTCATAATACAGCTCGTCGGTGGCAGATTTTTTGGACGCCAATTTGTGCGTCAGACTTTCGGGCATGTCCCGCATTAAACCGTCATACATCGTTTCGCCCGTGGAGAGCAGCTTGATCCGCACCTTCAACACTTCGGCCAATTTCTCATAGCCGGGGCGGACGGTGGCTTTATAATGCACGGTGATTGTATCGTGGAAGGACACCCGCACACGGAAGTATTTTGTTTCACTGTCGCCGGGAAACATATTGCCCACGGTAAACGCTGTGTTTTCCTCCGGCTGTTTATTGCAGAGTTCAACGGTCGCCGCTTTCTTTGCTTCGGCGGTGGTGCTTTGTGCAGGCACGGCAGAGGAAGAAGCATCGGCGGAGCCATCCGGTGTTTGCGTATCGGAACTGTCCGGCTTCTCGGTGTCGCTGCTGTCGGGCTTGGTTGTGTCCTTGTCCGGGGTAATCAGATTGTCCGGCACGGTCACGGTGGCAGGGGTGGTGTTCGCTATTTTGTTGTATATAAGCGTACCGCCGAGTGCCAAAAGGCTGAGTCCGAGCAAGATAGCAAGAACGATGATGACTATTTTGATTTTCTTTTTCTGTTCCACTTCGGCTCGCTCCTTTACTTAAAAATTCGTTAAATGTTCTGCTGTATGAAGTGGTCGGCGGTTATTTGCCGTCCGTTTTGTTATCATCACCGCTATTCTGTCCGAACACGGAGAACACCGGCTGAAAGACCATATGATACACGGTGTTGACATTGACTTCATCATTTGGGTAAATGCCCCTGAGCACCTTAGCAGCCATTGCCACCGTGTTGTCAACCAGATTCCAAACCAGCATTTCCAAATTGCATCTTTCGGAAAATTGGGACAGTCCATTTACCGACTGCACAAGCTCCCAAAAGGCTTTTCCGTTCTGCATACGCTGCTGCACGACCGTCGGCGTGTAATATTCCGAATTGCAAAAGTGCCAGTAGAAAAGGGTGCGGTCATAATCGGAAGTCAAGTAGTTCCAATACGGCAGCCACAGCAGCCAACAGAGATCGTCTAAGCTCTGCAAATCCTTTACGCCGGCGGATAGGCTTTTCGGGGCATTGGCAATTTTGCGGGCAATTTCATTGTTGATGGTCAAAAAGCAGGCGGTGAGCAAAGCTTCTTTGTTTTTGTAATGCTCATACACCGTCGGTGCGTTGATTCCTGTTTCCGCCGCCAACTTTGGATAGCTGAAATTCTGCATACCTCCGACAGCAACAAGATGCTGCGTCGCTTTGAGAATAATGGATTTTAACTGTTCCGGGGTTCTCTGCGAAGCCATGCTGCGCTTCCTTTCATCAATTTTTGCCATGACTTAAAGCCCTTTATGAAATGTTGCAAAATATATTTCCCGTCACCTATGCGGGAAATATATTTTACAATTTTTTTCGTAGAGTTTGGCACTTTGTGATGACCACTCACCAAATGAGCAGAAATATTATAGCACCGTTCTGCAAAAAAATCAAGTGATTTCGATTGATTTCTGCCATTGTTCAAGAAGATTTCGGAATTTTGGTTGTTGAAAAGCGCATGCCATAAACGAACACTATTTTCCCGACAGGAACGGACAGTCCGGCGCGCAGTCAGAAAACGGTTAATTCTCCTTGCGAAAATATATGGTGTCCGATCGGACAATAAAAAAGGTGACTTTCGGTGCAGGGAAAGCGGCGGGGGTCGGACTGTTGCCGTATTTGATTTTCAGTTTAATCATGGCAGTTCTCCCTTATGGCTGCGAGTCCGAAGCGGCGGATCGCCATAGCGTTGCAGACGGTGCGAAACAGCATAGGCGGAACAAGGTCGCCGCCAACACCGTATCTCCGAAGGCGGCAAGCTGTCTGTAATCGGAGACATCGGCGGTTTTCATCTGCGGTGCGTGTTCGCAGAGTCCGACATATTCTCGCACCGTAGAGATCTCATCCTGAATGTCTGCAGTTTTACTGCGGTATTCATCCGAGAGGTTTTGGTCGGCGTTGCTTAAATGCTAACCGTTGGTTTTTATCCGACAGAGGGGGATCCCGTCCGAGGACACCTCCGGCCGCTTCCGTCCCTCTTGGTGTCGCACCGAGCTTTGAGCCGTTTGGCTAATGTTTTCTGCACATATCTGATTTTTCCTTTTTTTGAGGGTAATAAAAAAGGCAGATAGATTTTTGCTTTCTATCTGCCTTGCGTATCGGATATTTACTTTTCGGGAGTTCAAGTCTATCCGCAAAGGGAAAACGGCGATTTTACATCTGCGTTTCGGTACAGAGAAAAATCGCCGTTTGGGCAGCAAAAAAGCCCGATATAATCGGGCTTTTCGCAGGAGACATCCTTTTTGTCTCCACATGATGGCAACAGTTGATAAAATGATACGGTTTCATTTGGTTTCAAATGGTTTCACTCAAAAATGAAACCATAGCGGTGAAATGTGAAACCATAATGAGACGAGAGATGAATCAAAAGATACCTTATTGGTCTTTTCCTTTTTCAGATTCATCATCAGGGGTGGATTTGATCTTTTCATCCAGTACTTTCCCGAATGCCTGTAGCCCGTCAGGGCTGCAAAATGCGTCCATCAGTTCGTTGAACTCGGGGCTTTCGCTATGAGACACGGCAGCATTTCGGATGCGTGACTGTTCAACAATCGAAAGGATCAGATCCAGGCCAAGAACCGCACATCCAATGTAAAGACAGGTCTTTATCCAAATCCCAACGATGCAGAGGATGATCCCCAAAACAGATAAGTAGAAAAAGTGAAATAGGAAATTCGTTAGAACAAATAGCCAAAACATTTTCTGGGGGTATTCTCTTTCCATGTTGTACCTCCTAAATTTACAGACTTGACAATTTTCCTTTGCTGAATTGATTGTATCACATCCTTGCACTAATTTCCATACTAAAAAAAGCCCGATGGTCTCGTATCAAAACCATCGGGCTTATTTGGTCGAGATGACAGGATTCGAACCTGCGGCCTCTGCGTCCCGAACGCAGCGCTCTACCAAACTGAGCCACATCTCGATAGAAAGAATTGCGGCGACTGTGTCACCATCAGCCTTGCTATTATACTGTACTTTTCGTCGTTTGTCAACAGTTTTTTCGAGAAAAAGGGCAGGATGCCTCCCGGCATCCTGCCCTGAGATCTCATTTGAACGAGTCCTTGAGCTTTTCAAAGAAGGTGCGCCGCTTTTGATAGTTCTTTTCGCCCATCGAGTCATCCAGCGCACGCAGCTGCTTTTTCTGCTCCGCCGTCAGATTTTTCGGCACCTCGATGGTGATGCGCATGAGCAGGTCGCCCTTGCCACGCCCGTTGAGATAGGGAATACCCTTGCCCTTGAGCGTCACAATGTCGCCCGGCTGCGTGCCCTCCTTGATGGTGAGCGGCGCTTTGCCGTCCAGTGTCGGCACATCCAGCGTCGCGCCCAGCGCCGCTTGTGCATAGGTCAGCGGCAGATCGCACCAGATGTTGAACCGATCCCGTTCGAAAATGGGATGCGGCCGCACCGAAACGCGCACCTGCAGGTCGCCCGCAGGACCGCCGTTGACACCGGCGTTGCCCTTGCCGCGGATGTTGATGACCTGTCCGTCGTCGATACCGGCGGGAATGTTGATCCCCACCGTCTGTGTTTTGCGCACCGCGCCGCTGCCGTTACAGGTCGGGCAGGGGGTGTCGATGACCTTGCCTCTGCCTTTGCACTGCGAACACACCGACTGCGTTTGCATCACGCCGAACGGCGTGCGCTGCTGGTGCACCTCCTGTCCCGTACCGTTACAGTGCGGACAGGTGCGGGCGGTCGTGCCCGCTTTTGCGCCGCTGCCGCCGCAGGCGGAGCACCGCTCTACGATCGGTACGCTTACCTGTTTTTTGCAGCCCTTTGCCGCTTCCTCAAACGAAATGATGACCGAGGCGGTCACATCGCTGCCCTGCCGCGACATATTCGGATTGCCGCCGCGGCGACCGCCGCCGCCACCGAAGAAAGAGGAGAAAATGTCGCCGAGGTCAAAGTCCATATCGCCGAAACCGCCGCCGGCATAGCCACCGCCGCCCGCGCCGAAGTTCGGATCGACGCCGGCATGACCGAACTGGTCATAGCGCGCCTTTTTCTGCGGATCGGACAGCACCTCATATGCCTCGTTGACCTCTTTGAAGTGCTTTTCCGCCTCTTTGTCGCCGGGGTTCAGATCGGGATGGTATTTTTTTGCCATCTGCCGAAAGGCTTTTTTGATGTCTGCGTCGGAAGCGCCCTTTTGCAGCCCCAACACTTCATAGAAATCACGTTTTGTCTCTGCCATATGTGTTGTCCTCCAAACACCGCGACGCTGCGACACGGCATAAGCCGCATCGCAGCGCATCGGTTAAAACCGTATCTTCGGAATTACTGCACGTCGCCGTTGTAATAGCCGTCAGCACCGGCGTTTGCACCCGCATCACCCTGCGGTGCTGCTCCGTCCTGCGGCGCAGCCTGCTGATACATCTTCTCACTCACGGCATAAAACGCCTTTGTCAGCTCTTCCTGCTTTGCCTTGATGTCGGCGGTGTCGGTGCCTTTGAGGGCTTCCTTCAGCGCGTCCACCTTCGCCTGCACATCCGCCTTTTCGTCGGCGCCGAGCTTGTCGCCCATTTCCTCCAGCGTTTTTTCGCACTGGTAGACCATCTGATCGGCATTGTTACGGGTCTCGACGTCCTCACGGCGCGCCTTGTCCTCCGCAGCATATTGCTCCGCTTCCTTCACCGCTTTTTCCACATCCTCTTTGGACATGTTGGTGTTGGAGGTGATGGTGATGTGCTGCTCCGCACCCGTGCCGAGGTCCTTCGCGCTGACGTTCACGATGCCGTTGGCGTCGATGTCAAAGGTGACCTCGATCTGCGGCACACCGCGGCGTGCCGGGGCGATGCCGTCCAGCTTGAACAGACCGAGCGTTTTGTTGTCTTTCGCAAACTCACGCTCGCCCTGCAGCACATGAATTTCCACAGAGGGCTGATTGTCCACAGCCGTGGAGAAAATCTGGCTCTTCTTGGTCGGGATGGTGGTGTTGCGGTCGATGACCTTCGTCATCACGCCGCCCATGGTCTCAACGCCCAGCGACAGCGGCGTGACATCCAAAAGCAGCAGGCCCTTGACCTCGCCGCCGAGAACGCCGCCCTGCAGCGCCGCGCCCATGGCAACACATTCGTCGGGGTTGATGCCCTTGAACGGCTCCTTGCCCATGAACTTCTGAATGGCTTCCTGCACCGCCGGAATACGGGTCGAACCGCCGACGAGCAGCACCTTGTCGATGTCCGCGGGCTTCAGACCGCTGTCGGACAGCGCCTGCTTGACAGGACCCATCGTGGACTCCACGAGGGAAGCGGTCAGCTCGTTGAATTTCGCACGCGTCAGCGTCATGTCGAGGTGCTTCGGACCGGTGGCGTCTGCGGTGATGAACGGCAGGTTGATGTTGCTGCTCATGCCGCCGGACAGCTCGATCTTCGCCTTTTCGGCAGCCTCGCGCAAGCGCTGCACTGCCATGCGGTCGCCGGACAGATCCACGCCGGTGTCCGCCTTGAAGCCCGCAACCATCCAGTCGACGATCTTCTGGTCGAAGTCATCGCCGCCGAGGCGGTTGTTGCCGGCGGTTGCCAGCACCTCCTGCACGCCGTCGCCCATCTCGATGATGGACACATCGAACGTGCCGCCGCCCAGGTCATACACCATGATCTTCTGGTCGGTCTCCTTGTCGATGCCGTAGGCGAGCGCCGCCGCCGTCGGCTCGTTGATGATACGCTTGACTTCCAGTCCCGCGATCTTGCCCGCGTCCTTCGTCGCCTGGCGCTGTGCGTCGCTGAAATATGCCGGGACGGTGATGACCGCCTCGGTCACCTTCTCGCCGAGATAGGCCTCCGCGTCCTGCTTCAGCTTCGACAGGATCATGGCGGAAATCTCCTGCGGGGTGTAGTCCTTGCCGTCGATGGTCACCTTGTGTGTCGTGCCCATCTCTCTCTTGATGGAAGAAATGGTGCGCTCGGGGTTCGAGACCGCCTGCTGCTTTGCAACTCTGCCGACGATACGCTCGCCATCTTTCTTGAATGCCACGACGGACGGCGTGGTGCGCGCGCCTTCGGCGTTGGGGATGACGACAGCCTCGCCGCCCTCAATAACGGAAACGCAGGAATTGGTTGTACCAAGGTCAATACCGATAATCTTTGCCATAATAATTACCTCCAATATATCTCACTTATGTGTGTCAGTTGGCTACCTTAACCATTGCGGGGCGCAACACGCGCTCACCGAGCTTATAGCCCTTTTGCAGGACGGCGGTCACGGTGTCTGCTTCTGCCCCGTCGGCGTCCTCACGCATCACCGCGTTGTGCAGTGAGGGGTCAAACGCCTGACCGTCCGCCGCGATCTCTTCCAGTCCCAGCTTTTCAAGCGTTTCGCGGAACTGGCGCATGACCATGTCGACGCCGGTCTTGTATTCCTCTCCGGCAGGCGCGTCGATGGCGCGCTCCATGTTGTCGAGAGAGGTGAGCAGGGATTTCAGGATCTCTGCCTTTGTGAATGCGCCGAGCTGCTCTTTTTCCTGTTCGGTGCGGCGCTTGTAGTTGGCGTATTCCGCGAGCACCCGTTGGTACTGATCGCGGCAATCGTCAAGCTCTTTTTGCAGCTTTTCGAGAGCGGCATCCGCTGCGGCTTGCTTTTCCGCCGCGTCCGCCTTTTTCTCTTTCTTTTCTTTCTTTTCGGTCTCCGCCTGCGGCTTTTCTTCCGCAGCTGCCGCTTTCTTTTCGTCTTTTTCCACGCTACTCGTCTCCTTTGTCCTCCTCCAGCATGTCGCTGAGAATTCTGCCCACCGCCTTGGCGAAATATTCGACCTTCGGGATGGCGGACGCATAATCCATGCGCATCGGTCCGATAAGCCCTATCGTCCCGCGCGCCTTGCCGCCGGAGGAATACTGGGTGGTGATGATGCTGGAGTCATTCAGTGCGTCACAGCTGCTTTCGCTGCCGAGCAGCACCTGCATGCCCGTCTCGCCGTCCGCGTGCTTTTGCAGCATATCCGCCAGCTGCTCCCGTTTCGCGAGAAACGTCAAAAGCGACTTTGCTCGCTCCGGTGCATAATCCGGATGCTGCAAGAGATTGAGCTGACCGGTGAGCAGCACCTCCGAATCGGCGGATTCCTGCACCAGCCCGTAAAACGCCACCAAAACCGGCGAATATTTTTCGGCGGCGGCGCCCAGCGCACCGAGCAGCCCCTGAATATCCGCAAGGCAGATCTGCGCCAGCGGCACGCCCACAAAGCGCATCCGCAGCACCTCTGCCAATTTGTCCAGCTCGGCAAGCTGCACCTCCTGCTCAAAGCGGCAGGTGCGGTTGCGCAAAACGCCGGAGTCGGTCACCAGCAGCATCGCCGCTTTCCGCGTGGACAGCGGCATCAGCTCGATGCGGCGCACGGCAGAGCCGTGCTGATCCGGGGTGGTGGTCACGGCGGCATAGCCCGTCGTGGTCGCCAGAATGCGGGTGGCTTCTTCCACCAGCTGATCGGGGGAGTCCGACAAACGGCGCAGCGCCGTGTCGATGTTCTCCTGATCCTCGTCACTGAGGGCATCCTCGTGCATCAGGTGGTCGATATAAAACCGAAACGCCGGTGCGGTCGGGATGCGTCCCGCCGAGGTGTGCGGCTGTTCGAGGTATCCCTCTGCCGCAAGCTCCGCCATCACGTTGCGAACGGTAGCGGATGAGACCTGCTCCTCCAAACGCTCCGCCAGAAACTTCGAGCCGATCGGCTCGCCCGTCTCAATATACGCGTCGACGATCGCCGCTAATATCTTTTTCTTGCGCGGCGTCCATTCCATACCGTTCACCTCCGCGTTAGCACTCATTCATGTGGAGTGCTAACGATTATTATATTACCCCGTCTTTCATCGGTTGTCAAGAGAAAAGTATGAATTCTTTGTTAAGATTGATAAAAAAGAAGAAACGCCGTCATTGCGGCGTTTCGGCGTGTCGAAAGTATTTTTTGACACGCTGGCAGACTGTCTAAAAGCCGCAGGAACAAGGAAACCGCCCCCGTCAACGTATGTGTATACGTTAGGGGGCGGTTGACGCTGACAGCAAAAGTGCGCGTTTCAAGGAAACGCTTTTTTTATATTAACGGGGGTTTTCGCAGACATTTTTTATTAAAAATGCGCTTTTGCGTCCTGCGGAGTTTTTGACAGTCTGAAACGCCGTCATTGCGGCGTTTCTCCATCGTTATCATTTGAATTATTCTCTGAAATTTTCTTTTTGCGCCGCAAGGCTGTCGCACATTTTTTCACGATCGGGCGCAGGTGCTTTTCCCACACTGTGTTCCACACCGTGAAAAACGGGCAGTCCCGTTTTTCCACCGCGCAATACACCCCGGCGATCAGCACTGCCGCCGACAAAAGCAGGATAACGAGCAGGGCGACATGCCGTCCCTCCTGCGGCTGTCTGCCCTTGGCGTCCGCCAGCGTCACCGTCATTTCCCACGGCACGTTGACCGCGACCACGCCGCCCGCCTGCGCAAACCCGCGCGACAGCGTCACGGTGTATTGCACCCTGCGGCTGTAGCTCATGTCGGTTGCGGCGATCGACGGCAATTTTGCCGCGACCTCGACATAGGAACCGGCAAACAGCGTTTCACCGTCCTTTTGCACCGTCAGATGCAGCGTGGCGAGATAGTCCCATGCCGCCGTGCCCTTTTCGGGCAGCGTGACGGCGGTGAGCGCCATGTTCACCGTGTGCTTGCTGCGGTTTTCAATCGTCAGTGTGCCGGTGATGCTTTGTCCGGCGTCCACCTGCGGCGCTTCCCAAAAGGCTGCGTCGGTCGACGGTGCAATCGCCGTTTTGCCGTCGGCGGTCTGCGCCGTGTAGGTTTTTTCGAGGAACACTTCCTTTGCCGCTATCGGGGCATAGGTCTGCGGCGTCACGGTCACTGTCGGATCAAACGGATCGGCATCCTGCGCCAGACGGCACACCTGCTCTGCCGTCAGTGCCCCGTCATAGAGCCGCAGATCCTGCATGAGTCCGGTGAAGCGCGTGCTGACGGTGTCGTTTGCACCGATGAGCAGGGAGTCGGCTTTCAGCGCGCTGTAGTCAAAATCAAGCTCTGCCGTTTTCCACAAAAGCCCGTCCAGATACAGCGAGACACTGCGCTGCTCGGCGACAAAGGCGATGTGATGCCAGGTATAGACGGACAAGCCGTTTGAGACCGTGCGCGCGGCGGGATAGTAAAAGCTCTGCCGCTGCCAGCCGTCCTTTTGATAGCACACTGCGCGCAGCAACAGCCCGTTGATGATGTCGCCGTTTTCCGCCGTATCCTTTGCACAGGGGAGACAGAAAAGCCCGTCCTCGGCGCCTTGTAGCTTGACGGAGAACAAATATTGCCCGGCGGCTTCCTCGGCGGAAAGATCCGTCTGCCAATTCACGAAAAAGGAAAGGGTGAACGGCGCTTCTCTGCCGCGCATGTCGACGAGCATATGCTGTGTGCCGTCAAAGCGCAGCGCTTTTTTGCCGTTTCTGCCGTCCTCAAAGTGCGCGTTTGCATAGTCCTCCGCGCCCAAGGCCCCGATCCACTGTGCCGATGCGTCAAGCGGCGTGTCGGCGTCGATGAGCACACGATGGGGAACGATCGGCTCGGTCACCGGTGCGGCGGGCTCTGTCGGCTCTGTCGTCGGTTCTGTCGTTGGTTCGCCGGGCACGGCGGCTGCG
>ERZ791927.1115-NODE-1115-length-22301-cov-6.175447_pt1 | contig 22301 bp, 18 predicted proteins | sample MGYA00510130_ERZ791927 | MGnify/ENA primary metagenome ERZ791927 (study PRJEB30046, sample SAMN00792055) | human gut metagenome | study: EMG produced TPA metagenomics assembly of the A metagenome-wide association study of gut microbiota in type 2...
GGTGTGCAAAAATCGGCTCGAGCCGTGTCATGCGGTGTTTGCCGCCGCAAAAGCGGCGGCGTGCCGACGGCTTTTGTCGTTTGGAGCGGACGATGCGCGCCTTGCCGCTTTTCTGCACGGCGAGGAATTGCAGACCGATGGGGCGGCGGGCTTCACGGCGGTCGCGGTCGCGGACATTCCCGTGGGGTTCGGGAAGTGCGCAGGCGGACGGCTCAAAAACCGCTACCCCAAGGGGTTGAGAAATTTTTGAGATACCCCTTGCAAAGTACGGCAAAATCGGTTAGAATAGATACGAAAATCGGCAGCTGTGCCGTGTTGTAAAGAAAGGGTGCTTACAGTATGAGTTATCTGAGCAAAAAAAGTGTAGAAGATCTCGATGTCGCGGGCAAGCGCGTTCTCGTGCGCTGCGACTTCAATGTGCCGCTCAAGGCGGGTGTCATCACCGATGAAAACCGCATTGTCGCCGCACTGCCCACCATTCAGTATCTGATCGATCACAACGCAAAGGTCATCCTTTGCTCGCATCTCGGCAAGCCGAAGGGCGAGCCGAAGCCGGAGCTGTCGCTGGCACCTGTTGCGGTGCGCCTGGCGGAGAAGCTCGGTCGTCCCGTCGTGTTTGCCGCGGACGATAACGTTGTCGGCGAGAACGCGAAAAAAGCGGTTGCCGAAATGAAGGACGGCGACGTGGTGCTGCTGCAGAACACCCGCTATCGCCCCGAGGAGACGAAGAACGGCGAGAACTTCTCGAAGGAGCTTGCGTCTCTGTGCGATCTGTTTGTCAACGACGCGTTCGGTGCGGCGCACCGTGCGCATTGCTCCACCGTGGGTGTGGCTTCCTTTGTGAAGGAGTCCGCCAACGGCTATTTGATGGCGAAAGAGGTCAAATATCTCGGCAACGCCGTCAACAATCCCGCGCGTCCGTTCATCACCATTCTCGGCGGTGCAAAGGTTTCGGACAAGCTGGCGGTCATTGAGAACCTCTTGAACGTTGCCGACACGCTCATCGTCGGCGGCGGCATGGCGTATACGTTCCTGTATGCGCAGGGCTATGGCATCGGCACCTCCCTGCTCGACAAGGAAAAGGTGGACTACTGCAAGGATATGCTCGCGCGCGCAAAGGAGAAGGGCGTGAAGATCCTGCTGCCCGTCGACTGCGTTGCCGCAAAGGCATTCCCCGACCCGATCGACGCGCCGATCGAAACCAAGGTGTTTGCGACCGGTGAAGTGCCGGACGACATGATGGGTCTTGACATCGGCCCGAAGACCGGCGAGCTGTTCGCAGCGGAAATCAAGAATGCCAAGACGGTCATCTGGAACGGCCCGATGGGCGTTTCGGAGAACCCGGCGCTCGCGAACGGCACGATTGCCGTTGCGAAGGCGATGGCGGAGTCTGATGCCATCACCATCATCGGCGGCGGCGACTCCGCTGCCGCGGTCAACAACCTCGGCTTCGGCGACAAGATGACGCACATCTCCACCGGCGGCGGCGCGTCCCTCGAATTCCTTGAGGGCAAGGAGCTGCCCGGCATTGCCGCGATGACCGATAAATAAAACCTGCCATTTTCCGCACGGTGAGTTTTTCGCCGTGCGGAAATCGCCGTTATACAGAAAGGAATGGACAACATGGGAAAGTATGTAATTGCCGGTAACTGGAAAATGAACAAGACGCCCGCCGAGGCGAAAGAGCTGATCGACGCGATTCGCCCGCTGGTGAGCGACGCAAAATGCGACGTGATCGTCGGCGTGCCGTTTGTGGATCTGCCGACGGCGCTGGAAGCGACAAAGGGCACGAACATCGGCGTTGCCGCACAGAACTGCCACTGGGAGAAGAGCGGTGCGTTCACGGGTGAAATTTCCGCCGAAATGCTCAAAGCGATGGGCGTCGGCTATGTCATTCTCGGTCACAGCGAGCGCCGCACCTATTTCGGCGACACCGACGTGACAGTGGCAAAGCGCGTGCGCGCGGCGCTGGATGCGGGGCTGACCGTGATCCTCTGCGTCGGCGAATATCTGGAGCAGCGCGAGCAGGGCATCACTGCCGAGATCGTCGCCATGCAGGTCAAGGTGGCGCTGCAGGGCGTGTCCGAAGAGGAGCTTTCTCGCATCATCATTGCCTATGAGCCTGTTTGGGCGATCGGCACGGGCAAGACCGCGACCGCCCAGCAGGCAAACGAGGTCTGCGCACACATCCGCGCGACCGTCGCCGCTTTGTATAACGACACGGCGGCAAAGGCGCTCACCATTCAGTACGGCGGTTCGATGAACGCGGGCAACGCGGCAGAGCTGCTGGCACAGACGGACGTCGACGGAGGGCTTATCGGCGGTGCGTCCCTGAAGCCGAACGACTTTGCCACGATCGTTGCTGCTGCGAAATAAGAAGAGGTGGACACTATGAAAAAACCGCTGACGCTTATCATCATGGACGGTTTCGGCATTTCTCCCGAAACCTACGGCAACGCCATCAAGGCAGCAAAAACGCCGAACCTTGACAAGCTGTTTGCCGAAAACCCCTTCACCACCATCGGTGCCTCCGGCATGGACGTCGGCCTGCCGGACGGACAGATGGGCAACAGTGAGGTCGGTCACACCAACATCGGCGCGGGCAGAATCGTCTATCAGGAGCTGACCCGCATCACGAAATCCATCAAAGACGGCGACTTTTTTGAAAATGAGGCGCTGAAAAAGGCGATGGACGCCGCGAAAAAGGACGGCGCTGCGCTGCATCTGGCGGGACTTTTGTCCGACGGCGGCGTGCACAGCCATTTTGACCATCTGATCGGTCTTTTGGAAATGGCGAAAAAGAGCGGTGTCAAAAACGTGTTCGTGCATTGCCTGATGGACGGCAGAGATGTGCCGCCCACCTCGGGCAAGGACTTTGTCGCGCTGCTGCAGCAGAAGATGCAGGAGATCGGTGTCGGCAAGATCGCCACGGTCACCGGCAGATACTATGCGATGGACCGCGACAACCGCTGGGAGCGCGTGGAAAAGGCGTATGCCGCGATGGTATACGGTGAGGGCGTCGAGAACGCCGATCCCGTCGCCGCCGTGGAAGCGTCCTATGCCGAAGGCGTCACGGACGAATTCATCGTGCCCGTGGTGTGCACCGGCAAAGAGGGCGTTATCAAAGCAAACGACGCGGTGGTGTTCTTCAACTTCCGCCCCGACCGCGCCCGCGAGATCACCCGCACGCTGGTCGATCCCGCGTTTGACGGCTTCGAGCGCAAAAACGGTTTCTTCCCGCTGACGTATATCTGCATGACGCAGTATGATGCGACCATGCCGGGCGTTGACGTTGCGTTCCGTCCGCAGTCGCTGCACAACACGCTCGGCCAGTATATCAGCGACAACGGCATGACGCAGCTGCGCATTGCCGAAACCGAGAAATATGCCCACGTCACGTTCTTCTTCAACGGCGGCGTGGAAAAGGAATTTGCGGGCGAGGATCGCGCGCTCATCCATTCTCCGAAGGTCGCGACCTATGATCTGCAGCCCGAAATGAGCGCACCGCTGGTTTGCGAGGAAGTCGTGAAGCGCATCCGCTCGGGCAAATACGATGTCGTCATTCTGAACTATGCCAACTGCGACATGGTCGGTCACACGGGCGTTTTCGACGCAGCGGTGGCGGCTGTCGAGGCAGTGGACGAATGTGTCGGCAAGACGGTTGCCGCGACGCTGGATATGGGCGGCGTGGCACTCATCACGGCGGATCACGGCAATGCGGACAAGATGTATGAGGCGGACGGCTCGCCGTTCACCGCGCACACGACCGCCCCCGTGCCGTTCTGTGTGGTCGGACATCCCTGCACGCTGCGCGAGGGCGGCAGACTGGCGGACATTGCGCCGACCATGCTGCAGCTGCTCTCCTTGCCGCAGCCCGCGGAAATGAATGGCACTTCGCTCATAAAATAAGACAGGCACGCAAAAAGCACCGCCGCCCTTTCGGAAAAGGGCGGCGGTGTTCATTTTTTTGAGGTTTATAAAAGATGCGCGCGCAGTTCTGCGGGCGACAGCGGCGAAAGGTCGGCGGGAGCAATGTCGAAAACGGTTTTGCAGCCGCGATCGCCGCGTCCGAACATTTTGCAAAGCGCCCGTGCACAGGAAACCAGGATGCTGCCGGTGAATTCGGGGTTGGAGTCGAGCTGCAGGGAATATTCCGCAATGTGGGTGTGTTCCCCGTTTTTGCCGGTCTTGCCGGAGCGGATGACAAAGCCGCCGTGCGGCAGCGCTGCGTGGTTTTTTTGCAGCTCCTCTGCGGTGATGAAGGTCACCGTCGTGTCATAGCCCGCAAAATAGGCGGGCATTTCTTTTATCTCCTTTTCGATGCGGCCACAGTCGGCGTCGGGCGCCGCCACCACAAAGCACTCGCGGCGGTGGCTTTTTTCGGCGGTGAGGTCGGGGCAGGTGCCGCTGCGCACGGCGTCGACGGCAGCGTCGATCGGCACGGTGTATTGCCGCGCGTCCAAAACGCCGTCAATGCGGCGAATGGCGTCGGAATGTCCCTGGCTCACGCCGCGTCCCCAAAAGGTATAGCTTTTGCCGCTCGGCAGCGCTGCCTCGCCGTACAGCCGCATGAGCGAGAACATGCCCGGGTCCCAGCCAGCGGAGATAAGCGCGATGTGACCGCCTTCCTTTGCCGCCTTGTCCACGGCGGCAAAATGCTTCGGAATGTCGCGGTGGGTGTCAAAGCTGTCGAGCACGTTGAAGTCCCTTGCCAGCTGTGGTGTCATTTCCGGCAGATCGGTCGCACTGCCGCCGCAGATAATGAGCAGGTCGATATCGTTTTTGTATTGCAGAATGTCCTTTGCGGCAAACACCTTGGCGCCCGTCAGCGTTTTGACCGTCTCGGGGTCGCGGCGGGTGAACACGCCGAAAAGCGACAGATCGCTGTTTTGTCCGATGGCAAGCTCCACGCCCTTGCCGAGATTGCCGTAGCCGTAAATTGCCAGTTTCATGAAAAATCGCCTCCTGTAGACCAGTGTAGCATAGATCTGTCACCGCCGCAATTCTTTTTTGTTGCGCGCACTGCCGTTTTATGGTATACTGACCTTTGTGAGGGGGCGTGCGCCTTGAATTTGATGCATATGAAATACGCGGTGGTGGTTGCCGAAACGCAGTCCATCAACAAAGCTGCCGACCAGCTGTATGTCGGGCAGTCGGCGCTGTCCCGCGCCATCAAGGAGTTGGAGAGCGGGCTGGGCGTTGTGCTGTTTCGCCGCAGCGCCAAGGGCATGTTCCTGACGCCCGACGGCGAGCTGTTTGTGCGCAACGCGCGCAAGGTGCTGGCGCAGGTGGATGCGATGGAAAACCTGTTCAGCGCGGGCAAAAGCCGCAAAAAGCAGTTTTCCGTGTCGGTGCCGCGCGCAAGCTATGTGGCAAAGGCGTTTGCCGCCTTTGCCGGAGACATCGACAAGAATGCGGAAGTGGAGATCTATTATCACGAGACAAACGCGCTGCGCGCCATCCGCAACATTTTGCAGGAGGACTATCGGCTGGGCGTTATCCGCTATGCGGAAAGCTATGATAAATACTACAAAGCGCTCATGGAAGACAAGGGGCTTTGCTGGGAAGTGATCGCGCAGTTTCGGTATGTGCTGCTGATGAACGAAAATCATCCGCTTGCCAAAAAGCAGCGGATCACCTATGCGGACCTGCGCAATCACATGGAGATCGCGCACGCTGACCCCTATGTTCCGTCCCTGCCCGCAGCAGAGGTCAAAAAGGACGAGCTGCCGGAGGATTTCTCCCGCCGCATTTTTGTGTTTGAACGCGCCAGCCAGTTTGAACTGCTCGCGACAAACACCGATGCGTTCATGTGGGTGTCGCCCGTGCCGCAGGACACGCTTGCACGCTTCGGACTGGTGCAGCGTCCCTGTGCGGACATGCAGCGGGAATATACCGATCTGCTCATCTGCCGCAAGGAATACCGCTTCACCGACCTTGACAACCGTTTCATCGAACAGCTCAAGGCGACAAAACGGGAAATTTTGGGCGAATGATGCCGCACAATGCGGCAAAGGCTATGAAATAAAGGAGTGGTTATTATAAGAAACATGGAAAAAGCGACCGTGCTGAAGATCGCCGAACAGGTGGAATACAGCGACGGGCAGGTTGTCAGCAAGACGCTGCAGCAGAATGCGGCGGTCAGCATCACGCTGTTTGCCTTTGATGAGGGCGAGGAGATCAGCACCCACGCCGCAGGCGGCGATGCGCTGGTCGTGTGTCTCGACGGACAGGGGCGCATCACCATCGACGGTGAGCCGCACACGCTGACGGCGGGCGACTGCATCATCATGCCGGCGGGGCATCCGCACGCGGTGTTTGCCGAAAAGCGGTTCAAGATGCTGCTGACGGTGGCGTTCTGAAAAAACGGGCAAGGCGGATGCCTTGCCTTTTTCATTTTTGGGGTATAAATATGGATCATACACACCGTTTTGACGGCAAAAGCGAGATCTATGAAAAGATCCGCCCGCAATATGCCGACGGTCTTTTCGCCTGTTTTCGGGACACGCTGAAAATTCCCGCCGACAGCGTTTTTGCCGACAACCGCCGGGTCTATGACCGCCGGGGCTACATCGACCGCGCGCTGTCCTCGTCCTACCCTCTGAAAGAGGGCGACGAACGCTTTGCGGCATATGTGCGGGCACGCGGGGAGATTTTTCGATCGCTATGCGGTCGCAGGGCACATCACCGTGCCGACGGACACGGTCGCGTATATCGGAAAGGTCTGAACAGAAAAAGGCTCCCTCGACTGACTGAGAGAGAAAAAAGCGCCGACTGCATCAGTCGGCGCTTTTTTTGAGACACATTATTTCCCGAACACGCGGGAGAAAAAGGCCTTTTTCTCCTCGGCGGGCGCGGTCGAAATGTCGAGAACGGTGTAGCCCGTCAGGTTGATCGCTTCTTTGAGCGCTGCGGCATCAGGCGGTGTCTCCGACAAAAATTCACAAACGCCCTTTGTGTGGGACGCCGACACCTTTTTTGCCGGCAGCGTGCGGCGCACGCAGTCGCAGATGTGCGCTTCGCACATGCCGCACATCATGCCGTCGATTTTTATAACGGTTTTATACATAACGCCATCTCCTTTGTTAAGCCTATGGTGGGGGTGTTTTTTATGATATATACCGACCTGCAATCGCTGCTCTCCGGCAGCAGCAGTGCCAAAGCCTATTTTCTGTCGCTGCCCGTGCCGCTGCAAATGCAGCTGCATCGGCAAAACGACGCCATCTGCTCCGCCGCCGCGCTGAGAAAACGGGCGGCGGAAACGGAAGTGCTCATGAAAAAGGGGATCATTCCGCCCCTTTGAGCGACTCCACCATGTCGATGCGGCGGTTTTTGCGGGCGACAAGCAGGCTCACGAGCAGCGACATGCCGAGCGTCAGCACAATGCTGATCACATATGTAAGCGGCGACACGACCGCCATCATCTCATATTCGCTCGCCAGTACGTCCAGCATATACGACAGCGTGAACACGCCGAGCGGGATGCCGATGAGGATACCGACGATGCTGACCCACAGATTCTGACTGATGAGCAGCCGCCCGATCTGCCGATCGCGGAAGCCGAGCACCTTGAGCGTCGCCATCTCGCGATACCGTTCGGTGTAGCTCATGACACCGAGGTTATAGAGCACCACCGTGCCGAGCGCCAGCGCACCCACGACCAGCAGCGTGACCGAGGTGTACATCAACTCCATGAACGTGTCGAACGAGTCGACGATCATCTGCTTCGACTGCACGCTCTTGATGGCGCTGTCGGCGGTGATCTCCGCTTTTTCGGCCTTGGTGTAGACGGAATCGACGGTGTGGGGAATGCCGCACTTGTCGGCATAGGTGTCGCTCAGGACGATGTTTTCCGAGATGCTGCGCACGACGCCCGCCACCCGCAGGGTGTAGGTCTTGTCCGAGCCGAACGGGCTGACGGTGACCGTGTCGCCGGCGGCAAGATCGTTTGCATCGGCGATGCGGCGGCAGATGTAGACGCCGTCGTCCGGCAGCTCCACATATTGATTGTCTTCATCGGGGAAACGCACAAGATTGTGATGTAGGGTATAAATATCCAGCGCGATTGCCTTGTCGTTCAACTGTACGCTGAGGGTGGTGCCGGTGTCGCCGTCATATTTTTCGGCAATGGCGGCGCGCTCTTTTTCGGTCGCTTCCTCGGAAAGATAGATGCGGGACGCATACTGCGTCGCGCCGTTATAATAGACATCGAGGAACGCCGCCATGGTGTCCTGCATGCCGAGCGCGGCAACAATGAGCAGCGTGCAGCCGACAACGCCGATAAGGCTCATGGCGGTGCGCGTCTTGTGGCGGATGACGTCGCGCAAATTCCAACGTGTGCCGAACGGCAGGCGGTGGAACGCGCGGATGCGCTCAATGAGCAGCTGCCGCATCTTTTTGGGCGTGTAGGGACGCAGCGCGTCGGCGGCGTTGCCGCGCAGCATCTGCCGGGTGGACAAAAAGCCGATGAGCGTCAAAAGCGCTATCATGGCGATGACTGCCACCGTGCAGAACCACGGCATATGCAGCGACCAATACGGCATGTCCATATAGGTTCCCATCATGCCGTTCGGACTCATGATGAGATAGGCAATGCCATAGCCGAGGGCGATGCCGATGACCGAACCGAGCACACCGATCACCAGCGCAAAGGCGGTGTAGTGCCACAAAATACGGCGGTCGCGGAAGCCGAGGGCTTTCATCGTTCCGATCTGCGTTTTTTCCTTTGCGACCAGGCGGTGCATGGTGGTGACCATCGTCAGCACCGCGATGAGCAGGAACAGAACGGGCAGCACCGAGCCGATCGTTTTACCTTCGTCGGTTTCCCCCTCTGCGCCGGCATAGGAGCCGTTTTCCTCTTTGGTGAGGATGAGCGGCGTCCCCGCGAGCGTTTCGTCCACGGCGTCCACAAAGGCGCTCTTTTCCATGTCGGAGAGGACGAAGATCTGCGGGTAATAGGCAAAGCCCATCGCCTTTTCATACATCACGGGGGAGATATACGCAAAGCCGAATGTGGTATAGTCCGGCATCAGCTGGGTCTCGTCCCGCACACAGATCATGTATTCGCCCGATTTGCCGACACCGCGCACGGTGCCGGTGAGCGACAGGTTTTTATAGGTCAAGGTCAGCGTGTCGCCGACCTTGATGTCGTTGGCGGCGGCATAGCTGTCCGACAGCCAGATGCCGTCGGAGCTTTTGACATCATAGGGCACGCCGTCGGTCACCAGCATACCGGAAATGCCCGCATCAGCGGTCACGGCGAGTGTCACGCTGTCGCCCGGCTTTTCTTTCACATCCGCGACAACGGAGAGAAAGCGCGTGGCGGCATCGACGCCCTTTATATCCTTTACCTTTTGCAGGTCGTCCTCCGAAAAGCCCGTCTCCGACAGGATGCGGAAGTCGGCAAGCCCCGTTTCGTCAAACAGGCGGCGGGTGTTTTCCCGGATGCTCACCCATTCCATGTTGAAGCCGACAAACACGCCGATGCCGAGGGCAATCATCAGGATCATGGAGATGAACGGTGCCTTATACCGGCACATGGTTCTCCACAGCTTGCGCAGCAGCATGCGATCTCCCCCTTTACCAATCGATCTCGTCGGCAGAGGCGGGATGCGCCTGTTCTTCCTGCGACACCGGCTTGCCGTTTTTCACGCGGATCACGACATCCGCCATTTTCGCGATGTTCTGGTTGTGGGTGACGATGACGATGGTCTTGCCGTAGTCTCTCGCCATCTTCAAAAGCAGCTTCAGCACCAAAACGCCCGTTTCGGAATCGAGCGCGCCCGTCGGCTCGTCGCAAAGCAGAATCTTCGGGTTTTTCGCAAGCGCTCTCGCGATGGACACCCGCTGCTGCTCGCCGCCCGAAAGCTCGCCGGGGAAATTGTTCAGATGGTCGGCAAGCCCGACTTCTTCAAGCATCTTTGTCGCCGACAGCGCGTCGGGCGCGATCTTTTTCACCAGCGTGACATTTTCGTGCACCGTCAGCGTCGGAATGAGGTTATAAAACTGGAACACAAATCCCACCGTCGCCGCGCGGTAGTCCGCAAGGGCGTCGTTTGAAAGTCCCGCAATGTCCTTGCCCTCGACGAGAATTTTGCCCTCGGTCGGGCTGTCCAGTCCGCCGAGCAGATTGAGAAGCGTGCTCTTCCCCGCGCCGCTCGGCCCGAGAATGACCACGAATTTCCCCTCGTCCAGCGTCATGTTGACATGATCCAGTGCGCGCAGCACATGGTCGCCGCTCTCATAGACACGGCTGACATCCTTGAATTCCACAATAGGCATACCGTCATCTCCTTTACGTGTTAGCATATGCTAACTCCACAGGACAGCATACACCCGTTGCCGCGCGGTGTCAAGAGGGGAAGAAATTTTTTTTGAAAAAACGCGAAAAAGGGGCTTGACAAACCGAAAAAAGCGCGTATAATAGCCTGCATAAAGACAAAGGCGTCTTTGCAGTGATGCAAGGACGCTTTCTCTTTTGTTTCGGAAAAGTGTATATTGTTTTATAAAAAGGCAACGGAGTCTTTGATTTTTCAAGGATACCGCTGCCTCTTTTTATTTGGAGGAATGGCTTATGAAAGAGGTCAAAGGATTTCAGTATCGCAAAACACCGAAGCGCTTTGTGGCGGAATATACTGACGGGGCGTGGGACAAGGGCAGGCTGACGCGCAGCGCGAATATTTCTCTGAACGAATCCGCCTGTGTGCTGCAATATGCCCAGACCTGCTTTGAGGGACTCAAGGCATATCGCACCGAAAAGGGGAAGATCGTCTGTTTTCGTCCCGATCTCAACGACGCGCGCCTGAAAGACTCCTGCCTGCGCATGGTGATGCCGCCGCTGCCCGACGGCATGTTCTGCGACGCGGTGAAAAAGGTCGTTGCGGCAAACAAAAAATTTGTCCCGCCCTATGAGAGCGGCGGCGCGTTGTATCTGCGGCCGTTCATGTTCGGCAAAAACGCCGTGCTCGGCGTGAAGCCCGCGACGACGTTTGAGTTTCGGATGTTTGCCTCGCCCGTCGGTTCCTATTTCTCCGGCGGCGTGCGGCCGCTCACCCTGCGCATCACCGATTTCGACCGTGCCGCACCGCACGGCACGGGACACGTCAAGGCGGGACTCAACTATGCCATGAGCCTTTATGCCATCACCGATGCCCACAAGCAGGGGTTCGACGAAAACGTGTATCTTGATTCCGCCACCCGCACCTATATTGAGGAGACAGGCGGCGCAAACCTGCTGTTCGTCACCAAGGATCACAAGCTCGTCACCCCCAAATCGCCCACCATCCTGCCGTCCATCACCCGCAGAAGCCTGCTCACGGTGGCGGCGCAGTATCTCGGCATGGAGACCGAGGAACGCCCCGTGCGGGCAGAGGAGCTGGCGGATTTCGCGGAATGCGGGCTGTGCGGCACGGCGGCGGTCATTTCGCCCGTCGGCAAGATCGTCGGCAGCGACGAAACCTATACCTTCGGCGAGACTGCGACGCTCATGAAATTGCGCGAGACGCTTCTTAACATTCAGCACGAAAAGATCGAAGCCCCGAAGGGCTGGATCTTCGAAATAGATTAAATTTTGGAAAGAGGGAATTTTTGATGAAAACCGTACCGGAATATTTCGGCAGCCTTGTGTTTGACGACCGCATGATGAAAGCGACCCTGTCCGACGATGTCTACCGTTCGCTGAAAAAGACCATCGACGAGGGCGCGCGCCTGGATCCCGCCGTTGCCGACGCAGTGGCGGTCGCAATGAAGGATTGGGCGGTCGCGCACGGCGCGACGCACTTTACCCACTGGTTCCAGCCGCTCACGGGCATCACCGCCGAAAAGCACGACAGCTTCATCACCCCCGCGCCGGACGGACGCGTCATCATGGAATTTTCCGGCAAGGAGCTGATAAAGGGCGAGCCGGACGCATCGTCCTTCCCGTCGGGCGGACTGCGCGCAACGTTTGAGGCGCGCGGCTATACGGCGTGGGACCCGACGTCCTATGCGTTCATTAAGGACAAGACGCTGTGCATCCCGACGGCATTCTGTTCCTACGGCGGTGAGGCACTCGACAAGAAAACACCGCTTTTGCGTTCCATGGAAGCGCTCAACAAGCAGGCACTGCGCATTCTGCGCCTGTTCGGCAACACGGATGTCAAGTGCGTGCGCACCTCGGTCGGCCCGGAGCAGGAATATTTCCTTGTGGACAAGGACATGTATGAAAAGCGCAAGGATCTGATGTTCACGGGCAGGACGCTGTTCGGCGCTAAGCCGCCCAAAGGACAGGAGCTTGACGATCACTATTTCGGCGTTATCCCGCCGCGCGTTGCCGCCTATATGGCGGACCTCAACGAGGAGTTGTGGAAGCTCGGCATCCTTGCCAAAACGGAGCACAACGAGGTGGCGCCCGCCCAGCACGAGCTGGCACCCATCTATACCACCACCAACATTGCCACCGACCACAACCAGCTCACCATGGAGATCATGCAAAAGGTGGCGGCGCGGCACGGACTTGTCTGTCTTTTGCATGAAAAGCCGTTTGCGGGCGTCAACGGCTCGGGCAAGCACAACAACTGGTCGATGGCGACCGACACCGGTGTCAATCTGCTGACCCCCGGTGACACGCCGTATGAGAATGCGCAGTTCCTTTTGTTCCTGTGCGCGGTCATCAAGGCGGTCGACGACTATCAGGATCTGCTGCGTCTGTCCGTTGCGACGGCGGGCAACGATCACCGTCTCGGCGCAAACGAAGCGCCGCCCGCCGTGGTGTCCATGTTCCTCGGCGACGAGCTGACGGCGGTGCTCGACGCGATCGAAAAGGACGCGCCCTACAGCGGCAGCGAAAAAATGGTCATGAAGCTCGGCGTGCATGTTCTGCCGCGCTTCACCCGCGACAACACCGACCGCAACCGCACCTCTCCCTTTGCTTTCACGGGCAACAAGTTTGAGTTCCGCATGCTCGGTTCTTCCAACAGCATCGCCTGTGCCAACATCATGCTCAATGCGGCGGTGGCGGAGTCGCTGAAGGTCTATGCCGACCGTCTGGAAAAGGCGGACGATTTCGAAACGGCGCTGCATGACATGATCAAAAAGACCATCAAGGATCACAAGCGCATTATCTTCAACGGCAACGGCTATGACGAAAGCTGGATCACCGAGGCGACCGAAAAGAGAGGGCTGCTCAACCTGCGCACAACGCCCGACGCGCTGCCCTGCATTTTGGAAAAGAAGAACGTCGACATGCTGACGAGCCACAAGGTCTTCACCGAGGCGGAAATTCATTCGCGCTATGAGATCACGCTCGAAAACTATTGTAAGACGGTCAACATCGAGGCGCTCACCATGCTCGACATGGTGCACAAGGAGATCCTGCCTGCGGTGGAAAGCTATACCCGCACGCTCGCCGACACGTTGCTTGCGAAAAAAGCGGCGGTGGCGGAGCTTGCCTGCAAGCATGAGACGGCGACGATCGCGCGCCTGTCGCAGCTGACCGACGAGATTGCGACGGCGGCGGATGCGCTGCACGGCGCGGTGATGAAATTAAAGACCGTCACCGATGTCACGAAGGCTTCCGAAATGATCCGCGACACGGTGCTGCAAAAGATGGCGGAGCTGCGCGTCGTCTGCGACGAGGCGGAGACCCTCACGGCGGAGAGTTTCTGGCCCTATCCGACCTATGACGCGCTGCTGTTCGGCGTAAAGTAAGAAGTCATCTGAAAATTTATTGCGAAAATGAGGAGGAGAGCAAGATGAAATTCAGTGCAGTCAATACGATCTGGGTGCTGCTCGGTGCGGCGTTGGTGTTTTTCATGCAGGCGGGCTTTTCGATGTGCGAAGCGGGCTTCACCCGCGCGAAAAACACCGGCAACATCCTGATGAAAAACCTGATGGATTTCTGCATCGGCACCCCGTGCTTTTGGCTTGTGGGATTCGGCATCATGTTCGGTAGCGGCACGGCGCTGTTCGGATGGATCGACCCCATGATCATGAAGGACTACAGCAGTATTCTCCCTGCGGGCGTGCCGCTGTGGGCATATGCGATTTTCCAGACGGTGTTCTGCGCCACCTCGGCGACTATCGTTTCCGGCGCTATGGCGGAGCGCACGAAGTTCAGCGCCTACTGCATCTATTCCGCCGCCATTTCGCTCATCATCTATCCCATCTCCGGTCACTGGATCTGGGGCGGCGGCTGGCTCTCCTCACTCGGCTTTCACGATTTTGCCGGTTCGACGGCGGTACATATGGTGGGCGGCGTCTGCGCACTGATCGGCGCAAAAATGCTCGGTGCGCGCATCGGCAAATACGATAAGGCGGGCAAGCCGCACGCCATACTGGGACACAACCTCACCTTTGCCGCGCTCGGCGTGTTCATTCTGTGGTTCTGCTGGTTCGGCTTCAACGGCGCGTCCACTGTCGGCATGGACTCCGACGGACTGATGGAAAGCGCGGGGCTCATTTTCTTCAATACCAACCTTGCGGCAGCGGTTGCCTGCTGCACGACGCTTGTTTTCACGTGGATACGGTATAAAAAGCCGGATGTTTCCATGACCTATAACGCGGCGCTGGCGGGACTGGTCGGCATCACCGCAGGCTGCGACGCGGTCAGTCCGCTGGGCGCGGCGATCATGGGTGTGGTGTTCGGCATCGTGATCGTGCTGGCGGTGGAATTTTTCGACAAGGTCGCGAGGATCGACGATCCTGTCGGCGCGATCTCCGTACACGGTGTGTGCGGTGCGCTCGGCACGATCCTGACCGGTCTGTTTGCCACCGGCGTTACGACGGAAAAGGGACTTTTTTACGGCGGCGGGCTGCACTTTCTCGGTGCGCAGGCGCTGGGCGTTGTGAGCGTTGCGGCATATGTCGCCGTGGTGATCACGCTGGTGTTTGTCATCATCAAAAAGACCATCGGGCTGCGGGTCTCCGCCGCCGAGGAGATTGAGGGGCTTGACGCATCCGAGCACGGACTGCCGACGGCATATGCGGGCTTTGCGATGCAGCCGGACACCGTGGACGGTGCGGACGCACCCATAGCGGTGAGCGGCGATGTGCCTGCGGCGGAAGCGATCCCCGTGACAAAAATACCGACCTATGACGGCACAAAGCCGAAGTTCACAAAAATCGAGATCATCTGCAAGGAAAGCCGCTTTGAGACCCTGAAACGCGCCATGAGCGCGCTCGGCATCACCGGCATGACCGTGTCCCACGTGCTGGGCTGCGGCATGCAGAGCGGCAGACCGGAATACTATCGCGGTGTGCCGGTCGAGACCAATCTCCTGCCGAAGGTGCAGGTGGATATCGTTGTCAGCAAGGTGCCGGTGCGCAGTGTCATCGACACGGCGAAAAAGGTGCTGTATACCGGACATATCGGCGACGGCAAGATCTTTGTGTATGACGTGGAGAACGTCGTGAAGGTGCGCACGGGCGAGGAAGGCTATGACGCCCTGCAGGATGTAGAGTAAAGAGAAAAGCGACCGAGTCGGGAAAAGTAGCGCGGAAACGGTGCAGACAGCGCGCATGGGACGGTGAGAGCCATGCATGCATCCCCGCGTGAAGAACCCCCGATAAGCTGCAAGCCGAAAGAAATTCGAGTAGGTGCGCCGGACGCCGCCCGTTAGCGCGGCAGGCTTTCAAAGGGAAGCCGAAAGAGACAAAAGATAGGTGGTACCGCGAGTCACAGCACTTGCCCTATGCCGCAGGAAAATTTTCCTGCGGCTTGCTGTGTTTATATTTTATAATGCAGAGGAGTATAGGTATGTGTGCAATCATTGGGTACTGTGGCAGCGGTGCGCCGCTGGAATTGTTCAAAAAAGGATTTTCGGAGACGGTGTCGCGCGGACCGGACGACAGCCGCATTGTCGACACCGGCAAGGGGCTTCTCGGTTTTCACCGTCTTGCTATCATGGGGCTGACGCCCGAGGGGATGCAGCCGTTTTGTCTGGACGGCAGCTATGTCGTCTGCAACGGCGAGATCTATGGCTTTGAAAAGCTCAAAGCAGCGCTTGCCGAAAAATACACATTCAAGAGCGGGTCGGACTGCGAAATTCTCCTGCCGCTGTGGCGGGAGCACGGCGTCGACATGTTCAAAATGCTCGACGCGGAATTTGCGATGATCCTCTATGATGCAAAAACGGGAGAATATGTCGCCGCGCGCGATCCCATCGGCATCCGCCCGCTGTACTACGGGCAGGACGCGCGGGGCGTCACGGTGTTTGCAAGCGAGCCGAAAAACCTTGTCGGACTGTGCGCACGGGTGATGCCGTTCCCGCCGGGCTGCTATTGGAAGGGCGGCAAATTCGTCCGCTATACGGATATTGCGCACGTGGACGCGGTGTGTCATGAAGACGTGGAAACGGTGTGCAAAAACATCCGCGAAAAGCTCATCGCGGGCGTGGAAAAGCGCCTTGTGGCGGACGCAAAGGTGGGTTTCCTTCTGTCGGGCGGCCTTGATTCGTCGCTGGTTTGTGCCATCGCCGCCCGCCGCAGCAAGACCCCCATCCGCACCTTTGCCATCGGTATGCGTGAGGATGCCATCGACCTCAAATATGCCCGCGAGGTGGCAGACTTTATCGGCAGCGAGCACACCGAGGTGATGATGACCGAAAAAGAGGTGCTCTCCGCTCTCGAAACGGTGATAAAGACGCTTGGAACATATGATATTACCACCGTGCGCGCCAGCATGGGCATGTATCTTCTGTGCAAGTGGATTCACGAAAACACCGACATCCGTGTGTTGCTCACGGGCGAAATTTCCGACGAGCTTTTCGGGTATAAATACACCGACTATGCGCCCGACGCCGCCGCATTCCAGGCGGAATCGGAAAAGCGCGTGCGCGAGCTGCATATGTACGACGTGCTGCGCGCCGACCGCTGCATTTCCGCCAACTCTCTCGAAGCGCGCGTGCCGTTCGGCGATCTTGATTTTGTGCGCTATGTCATGGCGGTCGATCCCGCAAAGAAAATGAATGTCTACGGCAAGGGCAAATATCTCCTGCGCCATGCGTTCGAAAGCGACGGCCTGCTGCCGCACGACATCCTTTGGCGCGAAAAGGCGGCATTTTCCGACGCGGTGGGACATTCCATGGTGGACGATCTCAAAGCCTATGCCGAGACGGTCTACTCCGACAAGGCGTTTGCCGCCCGCCGTGTGCGCTATATCCATGCCACCCCATTCACCAAGGAGTCGCTGCTCTACCGTGAGATCTTTGAAAAATACTATCCCGATCAGTCGGAGATGGTCGTCGACTTCTGGATGCCGAACAAGGCGTGGAAGGGCTGCGATGTGAACGATCCGTCGGCGAGGGTACTGGGGAACTATGGCGCAAGCGGGTTGTAAACAACCCGCTTTAGGAATTTCTCTTGCCGTCCAACACAACGGACGGCATTTGCGGCAGAGCCGCAAACCGAGAAAGTTCCCCTCCGCAAGCGGGCTGTAAACAACCCACTTTAGGAATTTCTCTTGCCGTCCAACACAACGGACGGCATTTGCGGCATAGCCGCAAACCGAGAAAGTTCCCCCCCGCGAGCGGGTTGTAAACAACCTGCTTTAGGAATTTCTCTTGCCGTCCAACACAACGGACGGCATTTGCGGCATAGCCGCAAACCGAGAAAGTTCCCCCCCGCGAGCGGGTTGTAAACAACCTGCTTTAGGAATTTCTCTTGCCGTCCAACACAACGGACGGCATTTGCGGCAGAGCCGCAAACCGAGAAAGTTCCCCCCCATGTAAACAACCCGCTTTAGGAATTTCTCTTGCCGTCCAAGAAAACGGACGGCATTTGCGGCAGAGCCGCAAACCGAGAAAGTTCCCCCCCGCGAGCGGGTTGTAAACAACCCGCTCGCGTCTTTGATTTTCGTCGAGATCCGTTTAGCGAAAGAAACTGTCACCGTCCCGCAAAGTGGGACTTGCAGGTTCTCTTATCTTATGATATACTGAATACGTATGCAATATTGACGGAGATAAGAGGAGAGAACATGAGCATAGCAAGCGGAATTTCGCTTTTGTCCGGCGTCGCGCTGTTTTTGTTCGGCATGTCCCTGATGGGGGACGGCTTAAAGCGCGTGGCGGGCAGCCGATTGGAAGTCATTTTGTACCGTTTGACCGGCACGCCGCTTAAGGGCGTTTTGCTCGGCACGGGCGTGACTGCCGTCATCCAGTCGTCGTCGGCAACCTCGGTGATGGTGGTCGGCTTTGTCAACGCCGGCATGATGAAGGTGCGCCAGGCGATCGGCATCATTCTCGGCGCCATTCTCGGTACGTCCATCACCGGCTGGATCATCTGTCTTTCCGACATCGGCGGCAGCGGCGGCTGGGTGGAGCTTTTGTCCACCTCGACGCTCACCGGTGTCATTGCCGTCATCGGCATCATTCTCGTCATGTTCTGCCACGGCGACACCGAAAAGCACCTCGGCGGCATCATGATGGGCTTTGCCGTCCTGATGTTCGGCATGCAGATGATGTCCGGTGCGGTCGCGCCCCTGCGCGAAAGTGAGACGTTTGTTGCGCTGCTCACCCGTTTCTCCAATCCGTTTCTCGGCATCCTTGCGGGCTGCCTTTTCACATGTATTCTTCAAAGCGCGTCTGCTGCGGTCGGCATATTGCAGGCGCTTGCCGTCACCGGCGCAGTGGATTTTTCCGTGGCGCTGCCCATCATCATGGGCATTGCCATCGGTGCGGCGGTGCCGGTGCTCATTTCCGCATTCGGTGCGGGTGTGAACGGCAAGCGCACCGCGTTTGTCTATCTGCTCATTGATGTAATCGGCGTGGTGCTGTGGGGCGGCGTTTTCTATGCCGCAAACGCCATCTGGCACTTCCCGTTCACGAACGACACCATGACGATGGTGTCTGTTTCGGCGCTCAACACCCTGTTCCGTTTTCTGACGGTGCTGGCGCTGACACCGCTGACGGGCTTGCTCGAAAAGCTCATCTGCTTCATCATCCGTGACGACGGCGAGGAAGAGGACTCCGCCGAGATCGACCGCCTTGAAGAGCGCTTTGTTGCGCACCCGGCGCTGGCGCTCGAACAGAGCCGCCTTGCCATGGTCTCCATGGCGCGCAAGACCGCCAAGAATCTTTCCCGCGCGTTTGCGCTTCTGATGAACTACACCGATGCGGCATATCATAAAATACAGGAAAAGGAAGCGGTCATTGACCGCTATGAGGACAAGCTCGGCACCTATCTCGTGAAGATCACGCAGCATGAGCTGACCCATGAGCAGAACCGCGAAATTTCCAAGTTTTTGCACACCATCAGCGACTTTGAACGCATTGCCGACCACGCCGCCAACATCGCGGGCGTGGCGCAGGAGATCTTCCGCAAAAAGCTGCAATTCTCTGCAAAGGGCAAAAGGGAGCTTGACACGCTCATCGCTGCGGTCGGTGAGGTCGTGAACATTTCGTTCACGGCGTTTACCGAAAACGATCTGGCGCTTGCCCGTCGCGTCGAGCCGCTCGAGGAATGCATCGACTCCCTGTGCGACGAGGTGAAGATGAACCATATCCAGCGCATCCAGTCCGGCGAATGCACGCTGTCGCACGGCTTTGTTTTCAACGATCTGCTTACAAACTATGAACGCATCGCTGACCACTGCTCCAACATCGCGGTCGCCATGATCGAGCTGGAGGCGGAAGTGTTCGACACCCACGAATATCTCGACCGTCTGAAAAACGCCCATTCCGCCGACTTTGAGCGGTATTATCAAGAATATCAACAGCAATTCTCACTTTGAAAGGATGTTTTCCCATGCGCCAATCTGCAATGATCCGCCGTCTGACCGTTGCCGCCATGTTTATGGCGATGAACATTATTTTGAGTCTCAGCATTTTGAGCATCCCCGTCCCGGGCGGCCATCTCTATCTCAATGACATCGTTATCTGCACCGCCGCGCTGCTGCTCGATCCGTTTTCCGCATTTGCGGTGGGCGGCGTCGGCTCGTTCATCGGCGACATGCTGTTCTATCCCGCGCCCATGTTCGTGTCGCTCGCGACCCACGGGCTGCAGGCGGTGGTCATTTCCCTGTGCAGCCGTCACCTGTTCAAAAAGCATCCGCTGGCGGGCGCGATCGTCGGTGTGCTGCTCGGCGCGGTCATCATGGTGACCGGCTATACGCTGGGCAGAGCCTATGTCTATGCCACGCCGGAATATGCTATTGTGAAGCTGCCGTATGAAATTCTCCAGGCGGCGCTCGGCGTGATTGCAGGTCCTGTTTTGTGCTTTGCCTGCGATCTGCGCGGGAAGTTTTCCCGCATATTGATGCGGGAAAATTAAAATTTTTGCAAAATGGGGCTTGACAACCGTTTTCGCCTGTGCTATACTACGGGCAAATCAAATGAGTATTTCGGAAAGGAGAAGGATCATGAACCGTCGTTATGCTATGGATATGATGATGCGCATGTGCTGCATGTGCATGATGCGTCATGCCCAAAACGCCGGTGATCTTTCCTCCTGTCAAACCGCATAAGGTTGACAGATCCGTTTTTTAAGGGGAGAGCTCGTCGGAGCTTTCCCCTTTATTTTTTTGCAAGGAGTGTTTCACATGCTGTATGTGCTGCCGCGTGCGGTGCGCGCCAATCTGATCGGAGATCGAATGTGCCGCTAAACTTTTTGTTGATTTAATAAACCATATTACAAAACGTAAAATGAAAAAGGAGAATTCGTCATGAAAAAGTTTGTTTCTATCGCTCTTGCCGCGGTGCTGACCGTCGGCGCACTGTTCACCTTCGCCGGCTGCGGCAGCAACGGCATCACCATTGCCGTTCCGAACGACACCACCAACGAAGCCCGCGCGCTGCTGCTTCTGCAGGATAAGGGCATCATCAAGCTGAAGGACGGCGCGGGCATCACCGCCACCATCCGTGACATCGAAGAAAAGCCCGACGGCGTGACCTTCAAGGAGACCGAAGCCGCGCAGCTGCCCAACCAGCTGCAGGACGTCGACTATGCGGTCATCAACTCCAACTATGCCATTGCCGCGAAGCTCAACCCCGTGAAGGACGCGCTGGCGATCGAAGGTTCTTCTTCCGCCTATGGCAACATCGTCGCCGTGAAGGAAGGCAATGAGAACACCCCGAAGATCAAGGCGCTGGTTGCCGCTCTGCAGAGCAAGAAGGTTGCCGAATATATCGCGAACACCTACGGCGGCGCTGTTGTCAGCACCGTGACCGATCCCGGCGACGGCTTTGACGGCTCTGTCGATTATGCCGCGCTGGCGGGCACGACCGTTTCCGTTGCTGCATCTCCCACGCCGCATGCTGAAATTCTGAAGATCGCCAAAGAGATCCTTGCCGAGAAGAAAATCACGCTTGACATCAAGGAGTTCACCGACTATGTGCAGCCGAACAACGTTGTGGAGTCCGGTGACGTGGACGCCAACTACTTCCAGCACAAGCCGTACCTCGACGACTTCAACCAGCAGAACAACACCCACATCGTCTCCGTTGCCACCATCCATGTAGAGCCGCTGGGCATCTACGGCGGCAAGCAGACCACGCTGGATGCGCTGAAGAAATAAGATACCACAACAACAAAATAGGGGGTGCCTTGCGGCACCCCCTATTGGTTCGAGGAGCATAACACATGATTGAGATACAACATCTGTCCAAGACCTTTGCCATCGACGGCGATCGCGTGGACGCGCTGAACGATGTGTCGCTCACCATCCCCGACGGCGACATCTACGGCATCATCGGCATGTCCGGCGCGGGCAAGAGCACACTGGTGCGCTGCATCAATATGCTGGAGCGCCCGACGGCGGGCAAGGTGCTGATCGACGGCAAGGACATGGGTGCACTGTCCGAGCGCGAGCTGCGTGCGGCGCGACGGGACATCACCATGATCTTTCAGGGGTTCAATCTGCTGATGCAGCGCAACTGCCTGGACAACATCTGCTTCCCGCTGGAACTTGCCGGCGTGCCGCGTGCACAGGCAAAGGAAAAGGCAAGAGTGCTTTTGGAAACGGTGGGTCTGCCGGATAAGGCAAAGGCATATCCCGCGCAGCTTTCGGGCGGACAGCAGCAGCGCATTGCCATCGCGCGCGCGCTCGCGACCAATCCGCGCGTGCTGCTGTGCGACGAGGCGACAAGTGCGCTTGACCCCAAAACGACGCATGCCATTCTGGAGCTGATCCGCGACATCAACGCGCGACTCGGCATCACCGTCATCATCATCACCCATCAGATGAGCGTCATCGAAGAGGTCTGCCGCCATGTTGCTATTCTGGACAACGGTGTGGTGGTGGAAAAGGGCGCAGTCAGCGAGGTGTTTGCCCGTCCGCAGTCGGCGGCGGCAAAGCGGCTGGTGTTTCCCGACGGCGTGGCGCAGGATGC
>ERZ791927.1146-NODE-1146-length-21641-cov-2.908506_pt1 | contig 21641 bp, 20 predicted proteins | sample MGYA00510130_ERZ791927 | MGnify/ENA primary metagenome ERZ791927 (study PRJEB30046, sample SAMN00792055) | human gut metagenome | study: EMG produced TPA metagenomics assembly of the A metagenome-wide association study of gut microbiota in type 2...
ATCAAGAAGGGTTCTGTGATTTCTGCCGTAGACCTGATCCGAGGCATCGGCCATTACGCCGGTCTGCGCAACATCATCGTTGAGGGCGCTACCGGTCTTGCCAATACCAACTACGAGGGCAAGGCTGCCGCAGCTATCCAGGCTTTGAAGGATGGCGACGACTTCGTTTATGTTCACGTAGAGGCGAGCGACGAGGCGGGTCATGATGGCGATCTGGAGCTGAAGTTGAAGACCATCGAGAACCTCGACCAGCGACTCATCAAGCCTATCTTCGATGAGGTAAGCACCTGGGACGAGCCGGTATGCATCGCTGTTCTCCCAGACCATCCTACTCCGGTAGAAATCCGTACCCACGTAAAGGAGCCTGTGCCTTTCATCATCTATTACCCTGGCATTGAGCCGGATAGCGTAGAGAAGTATGACGAGGTAAGCTGCGTGAGTGGCGGTTACGGCATGCTGCAGCTGCAGGAATTCATGAATGCCTTTATGGGAATCAACTAAGTTAATAGTTAACAGTTTATAGTTTATAGCAAGTCTGCTTAATACAAGATTGCCCTATAAACTATAAACTATAAATTTTAAACTAGAATTACAATGAAATATTATTCAACAAATAAGAAAGCACCCATCGCCGACCTTCACAAGGCGGTAGTTAAAGGTCTGGCAGAAGACCGTGGCCTCTATATGCCAGAAATCATCAAGAAGTTGCCACAGGATTTCTTCGACAACATCGAGAAACTCTCCTTCCAGGAGATTGCCTACAAGGTAGCTGATGCCTTCTTTGGCGAGGACGTTGATGCCGAGTCATTGAAGAAGATTGTATACGATACCCTGGCATTCGACTGCCCTGTAGTCGAGGTAGAGCCAAACATCTACTCTCTCGAGTTGTTCCATGGTCCTACCCTCGCCTTCAAGGATGTGGGTGCGCGCTTCATGGCCCGTCTCCTGCAGTACTTCGTACGTCAGGAAGGCAAGGAAGAGGTGAATGTGCTCGTAGCTACATCGGGCGATACCGGTTCGGCTGTTGCCAACGGTTTCCTCGGCGTTGACGGCATCCATGTTTACGTGCTCTATCCTAAGGGCAAGGTGAGCAAGATTCAGGAGAGCCAGTTCACTACCCTCGGTCAGAACATTACAGCCCTCGAGGTAGATGGCGTGTTCGACGACTGCCAGGCACTGGTAAAGTCAGCGTTCATGGACGAGGAGCTCAACAAGCACATGAAGCTCACCTCAGCCAACTCTATCAACGTAGCCCGCTTCCTGCCTCAGGCATTCTATTATTTCAATGCCTATGCCCGCATGAAGGAGAAGGGTCTCGCCGACAAGCTGGTTATCTGCGTGCCTAGCGGCAACTTCGGCAACATCACAGCCGGACTCTTCGGTCATGAGATGGGATTGCCTATCCACCGCTTCATCGCAGCCAACAACGCCAACGATATCTTCTACGAGTATCTGCAGACAGGCAAGTACAATCCACAGCCTAGCAAGCAGACCATCGCCAATGCCATGGACGTAGGCGACCCATCAAACTTTGCCCGCATCTACGACCTCTACAAGGGCGATCACGATGCCATCGCTGCCTACATCGGTGGTGCTACATACAAGGACGAGCAGATTGCAGAAACCATGAAGCAGTGCTACAATGAAACCAAGTATGTGCTTGACCCTCACGGAGCTTGCGGCTATCGCGCCCTGAAGGAGCAGTTGAAGCCAGGTGAGGTTGGCGTGTTCCTCGAGACCGCTCATCCAGCCAAGTTCAAGGAGAAGGTAGACAGCATCCTTGACAGCGACATTGAGATTCCTGCACGCCTTGCAGAATTCATGAAGGGTGAGAAGAAGAGCATCCAGATGACCAAGGATTTCGCATCATTCAAGAACTACTTGATGAACGAATAAACCATACATACGGAAAAGCCTTTCTCTTTCTCAGGGGGAAGGCTTTTCCCATTAAAATAAACTCAGACTCAGATTTGTCAGGACAGATGGGTCTTGAATTTTATAACAACAGAAAACGGGAAAAATTTATGAAGATTGTTATTCTAGACGGCTATGCCGCAAACCCGGGAGATTTGGATTATCATCTTCTGGAGAAACTGGGCGAGGTGGTAGTTTATCCTCGCACATCAGATGCAGAGAAAGTGGAACGTGCCAAGGATGCCGACATCATCCTTCTGAACAAGGTGCAGATAGATGCAGAGACGCTGGCGCAGCTTCCTAAACTGAAATACATCGGTATCCAGGCTACCGGTTTCAACGTGGTAGACATCGAGGCTGCCAGGAAACAGGGCATCATCGTAACCAATATTCCTGCCTACAGCACCGACAGCGTGGCGCAGATGACCTTTGCCCTCATCCTTGCCGTAACCAACCGCGTAGAGCATTATACCCAGGAGAACCGCAACGAGCGCTGGGCTTACAACAAGGATTTCTGTTATTGGGATACCCCACTGATGGAACTTGCCGGCAAGACCCTGGGTATCATGGGACTGGGCAATATCGGCATGAAAGTTGCCAACATCGCCCGCCAGTTTGGCATGAACATCTGTGCCTGCACCAGCAAGAATTCGAGCAATCTGCCTGAGTGGATCCAGAAGGTGAGCAAGGAGGGTTTGCTTGCCACGAGCGATATTCTCTCGCTCCATTGTCCGCTTTCTGATGACACCTATCATTTCATCAATAAGGAGAGTCTGGAGAAGATGAAGGATACCGCCATCCTGGTAAATACGGGTCGCGGACCGCTGGTAGATGAAGAGGCTGTAGCCACTGCCCTTCACGAAGGCAGTCTGGGTGCCTACTGTGCCGACGTAATGGCTCAGGAGCCGCCATCAAAGGAGAATCCGCTCTTCGGCGAGCCTAATGCCTACCTCACCCCTCATATTGCCTGGGCCACCTACGAGGCTCGCGAGCGCCTGAACAAGCAGGTAGCCGCCAACGTCAAGGCATTCCTCGAGGGCAATCCGATTAATGTCGTGAATAAGTAAGAATGCTACTTTAAAAATCTGCATTTCTTAAATGAAGACAGCCAACCTTCAATTGAAAGTTGGCTGTTTACTTTTTCTTATAGTTTTCTTCTGAACTGCCTAATCAGGTACTTGGGATTTCGTCTCATATTCCATAAGTCAACAAGAATAATTCTATCGTATTCCGCATCATATCGATAGATGATTTTCCAATTTTTATTCAAACAATTGCATGATATCCATACAGAAGAATTCTTCAAATGGAATACCATCGGTGCCAACAACGATTGATTTCAGAGGATGGAATTTCTCTTGAAACATAGGAATACCACTATTCATGCCTCTCTTTCCACTCTTAACCTCTATGGCAACGAAATCTCCTTGTGACTCCAGGATATAATCCACCTCATTATTATGATCTCGCCAATAATAGAGATGACAATCATTGTCCTCCACAAAATCGAGAAGACAAGTACCCACTGCCGATTCCACCCATCTGCCCCAAATCATTGGGTCAACATAATCTTTGTCAAACCCCTTACCGCGATATGCCGTGAACAAAGCATTGTTAAACACTGTAAACTTTGGGATAGACTGTCTCTTACGAGCCTCATCGCATGCAAACTTTTGAAGTCCACAAAGCAAGTTGGCTTGCTTCAATATTTCGAGATAAGAAGACAAAGTCGTGACATTGCCTGCATCTTGCAATTGTCCAAGCATTTTGGTGAGTGACAACAACTCACCAGAATAAGAACAACCTACCTCAAAAAGCTGTGACATGAGTGAAGGCTTGTAAATATTCGAAGTCAAAAGAACATCCTTTTCAATGGCAGGTGCCACAAGAGAATCCTTGACATATTTCCTCCAACGCCTAAAATCCCCTATATAATCCACCGAGCCTGGATAACCTCCAAAATAAATCCATTGTTGGAGTGATAACCCGAAGGCAGCTTTCATTTCCGGAAAAGTCCAATGCCCCATACGAATCAACTCGAATCTACCAGCTAAAGACTCGGTTAGCCCTTTGCGCAAAAGCAAGCGAGACGAACCAAGCAATACGACTTTCAGGTTTACATGATTTAGGGTATCGGCATCCCACTCTCTCTTCACATATTCACTCCATCTGCGTATTTTCTGTATCTCGTCTATTACAAGAACAGCTTCTTGCAAATGCTGAATATCCATTCGGCTTCGAACAGACTCCCAAGAACGTCGAATCCAATCCGAATCTTCTTCATTTACAGAATCAGCATTAAATTGAAATACTACCTTATCAATAGTCTCTGCTATTTGCGCCATAACTGTTGATTTGCCAACCTGTCTTGGTCCTGCCAAAACAAATATACACTTACGTCTTTCGCTCAACCTACTCAACATCAAGTTGTAATGTGGTCTTCTATACTCACCCATATTCTTTAATTTGTAATATTAAACAACTCAATTCTTCGTCACGAATTACTCAATTCTTCGTCACGAATTACTCAATTCTACGTCACGAATTACTCAATTCTACTTTGCAAAGATACAAAGAATAGATGAGTAAACACATTACCCATGATTATTTTTTAGCATTCTTAACTCATCATACAGCTTTGCCCCTCTCCTTCACGCGCTTAGGATGCACCTGGCCAGATTATACATCTTCTCATAATGCTGACGAAACATTCGTTCTATATTCTTTCCCTGTTTCATACACTATCTATACAGTTGAGCCCAGCAAAAAACTAAGCAAAACTCTGACTTTTTCCCTATCTCCTCTTCATCAAAACATAGATGATGACGGGGGCGCCGAATAGCGGGGTGACGGCATTCAGCGGGATGATGCCACCGTCCGACGGAAGGGTGCAGAAGAGATTGCAGAGAAGGGCAATGGCTGCACCCATCAGCATCGTGACGGGCAACAGACGGCGATGATTCTCCGTTCCGATGATGAGGCGGGCGATATGCGGCGTTGCCAGGCCGATGAAGGCGATGGGACCGCAAAAGGCGGTAACCACAGCCGTAAGAAGACCGGTAATGATGAGCAGAACGATGCGCAGACGCCTGATGTTGAAACCCAGATTCTCGGCATACTGTTCGCCTAACAGCATGGCGTTCAGCGGTTTTACAAGGAGCAGAGACGCAGCCAGGGCAATGAGGGCCAACGGGATGAAGAACATCATCTGCTGGCTCGAAACATTGCCAAAACTGCCCATGCCCCAAACCATATACGATTTCACGCCCTCTGCCGTGCTGAAGAAATTGAGTAATGAGATGGCGCTACTGGCAAGATAACCCACCATCAGTCCAATGATGAGCAGTACCGTATGGCTGCGCACAATGGCAGAAAAGAAGGTGATGATGCCCATCACCACCATAGCCCCTATAAAGGCTGCGATGAGGATAGCCAGGAAACCGCCGATGGCATAGTTGCCGGCATCGCCCAGAAATCCTACCCCTAAATCATCCAGGGCAATATTGCCGCCAAAGGCAAGCATCACGATGGCTACCGCCAGTCCGGCTCCGCTGCTGATACCGAATACGTCAGGACCCGCCAGAGGGTTGCGGAAGGCTGTCTGCAGGAGCAAGCCGCTCGTGGCGAGGGCTGCGCCCGAAAGTAAAGCGGCAATCGCCGCCGGCAGTCGCGATTCCAACAGAATATAGCGGTAGGTTTCGTCAGTCTGAGAGCCCGAAATAATCGCCCCCACGTCTTGCCATGGGATGTTTACACTCCCCCATGCCAGATTGGCGAAAAACAGTATGATAATGGCGATTGCCCCTAAAACGATGGTTTTCATTCACTAAAACTATTTCTTGTAAAATCTCTGATTAAAGCCCTATTTCTTATAGAATCTCAATTTACCGAACCGCTCGCCATGAGCCAGGATGATGAACTCTCTGAGCAGCAGTTCGGGATGGAAACTCGTAAGTTCGAAATAAGGTACCGTAGAGGTATCTACCTGATAGATATTACCCTGGTTGAAGGCAGCAAGAGCCTTGTAGCCGTCATATTCCTGAAGCAGTTGAGTCTGCGAAAGAGGAGCACCACCGAAATACTTGAATGCCCATACGTCCACCTGCTTTCCCTTCGCCAGGATTTGCTCCGGACTCATCGCCAGACTTCCGCTGTGTTCATCGTCCTCGAAGATATAACGGGCGTTGGCATCCTTCAGCAGAATACAGATAGTACTCTGACCTCCAGGCACATACCATACGTTGCCCGTCTTTCTTTCGGTCAGGATGGAGAGGCCCTTCGGATACCCGGCTGCCTCAGCTTTCAGCTTCAGATATTCCTTTTCTATCTTCGCAAAGAGCGAATCTGCCTTTGGTTTGCAAGATGCAGCAAGAGCGGTTTTCGGTGCATTCCCGTCTTTTTTAAAGAGCATGCCGTAGAATTTCATCCATTCCGCCCTACCCAGTGGCGAAGATTCCATATAGTCGGCAGCCTCGATGATAGGCACGTGCAGCTTGTCGAGCTTGCCATATCCTCCGCTGTTTTCGAAAGGCGAAAGTAGGATGGCTTCGGGTTTCAGGGCGATGATGCGCTCGATATCGGGTGCCATGCTCGAACCGCAATCCACGATGGAATTTCCGGCAGAAGCATTCTGAGCAGAAACATTTCCGGAAGAAACATTTCCTGCAGAAGCAGCCCTTTTCTTTACATCCGGAATATTGATGTAATCGAGGTCGCAGACACCACGGATGGCCTGCTGGCAGCCCAGTTCGTACATCAGCTGGCAATGGGGAGCGATGAAAACGGCACTTCTCTCCACCGGTGTGCGCACGGTATCGGTAGTGCATCTCGCCCCCGTGCTGCGCCTTTTGGCAAGCATCGCCACCGTCTTATCCCCCTCCTCTCCCTTCGGAATCAGGATGTAGCGATGCAGCATCGTTCCCGCCTTCCAGGGGTTGGCGATGATAGCCTCAGCATACTGATAATCAATGTCTTCTGCAGCATCGGAATTCTCTTCCCCATCGCCATGCTTCACGATGGTGAGCAACTTGGCGTACTTCATCTCCAGGGTATCGCCAGCCTCCGCATCAGCAGCAGCCGTCTTTCCTCCCTGGCATGCCGCCATCAGCAGGGCCGCCGTAGCCCCACACAAAAGAATATACAGTTTCTTCATAATCTTACAAAATATGTGTGCAAAGATACGAAGAAATCTCCATTTTCCGTTTGTTTTCTCGAATATTCTTTGTACTTTTGCCCTCAAATTTAACTAACGCTACAATTTAATAAGTCAAAATGAAGAAGATTATCTGGGGCATAGCCCTTTTATTCAGTACATCGATGGTCGCCGGTGCGCATACCTGCTGTCATAATTCAGCACAGAAATGCGGCTGCAAGAGAGGTTATCCAGACCATCCGCGTCATCGTGATCAAGGTAGATTATAAGGACTAAGAATAATTGAAAATAATATGATGATTTTTACGCAATGAAACTTCTGGGAAGCCGAGAAAATGCAGTTTTTCTTGCCAAGGTATCCCTTACCCCATTTCCTCCACCACTTCCACCACTACCTCGCTGCCCCTGACCATCGCCTTCTTCACGCGGTCGAAGAGCAGGAGGAAGCGTTCCTGACTCTTGAGTACGAACCCGGGAGCATGAGCCTCGCCGATGAGGATGCCACCCTGGCGCAGACGGAACGGACCATTGCCCGGCTGCATCATGGGACAAGGAAGGGCATAAAGCTCTTCCAGACACCCGAACTCATGACTCTTGCGCTCCATGCGGCAAAGCTTGCAGGTTTCGGGGAGAGGAAGAGAGGAAGATGAAGAAGAATCATCCCTTACCGGTTCGAGGAAAAGCATCTGGCGGGCGAAGCATTTGCATTTAGCCACCATGATGCGATATTCACCCGGCTCCAGACAGCCACCCTCTCGCTCCATCGTATCACAAATGTACTGATGGCCTACAACGATACCCTGGCGATTAACTACTTCCTGACTAAGGCGACCAACAATGGCGCCATGATCTCTACGAAAACGATTTAAAAACAACTTCATCATAACACGCAACAACTTAAAAACAACAATAAAAAAACATTTGAAATTCACATTCACTTTCACATTTTCTGAACGTAAAACGACTGGTAATAATCAGACAAATCCTTGCAACCTTCCGGCAACTGATGGTACACCAGCTGAGGGAACATTTCCTTCAGTTTCATATAAAGACCGATGCCCGGCTTGTCCTGATCAGGCCACATGTGAAGATTCCTTCCCGCTAAAAGATTGCGACATTCTTCATTACAAAGCGTAGCACTCGGGATAGCTATTGCCTTGTAACCCATAGACATAGCGCTCCAGCAGTCGGTACATCCCTCGGTAATAACCAGTGGCTCTTTTTCTGTCACCTGCGGCAAGATCTGCATCCCATATACCATCGGCTTGCTACCTGGTGCAAACTTAAACCGCGGTTTTTCTTCAGTCTTATCTCCCAGATATCTGCTCTGAACCGTCAGCAGATTGCCATGAACGTCATAATAGGGAATCAACAGGGAAGGACCATCAAAAAACTTTCCACCAAAGCGATAGCCAGCAATGGAGAAATCTGTGCTCACCACTCTACACCAATAGATATATTCCGGGCGCAACTTTCTCTGATAGAACAGGAAATCCCTGGCTTTATCTGTCAGTTTCTTACCCATGAGCATACGCATCAGATAATCTACGTCAGGCTTATGCTGAAACTCGCCTCTGAGATTGAGTCTGTCCGTATCACATTCAGATTTTCTATGCTCAGCAACAGCTTTATCCCGATGAAGCACCTCCTTACGGTTTCCCGCAGAATGATTACCGGCGCTGATATTGAATCTTCTGCACAGCCATTGGCAAGCCTCCGAAAAAGAGAGATTCTCCCGTTTCATCACCAGGTCGATATTATCTCCACCCCACCCGCATGCAAAGCAATGACAAGTGTTGGTGGAAGTCCAGAAATGCAAACTCGGATGGGTATCATTATGACTGATACAAAGGGCATTATGATACCGTAAACCCATTCCCAATTCATCAGCAACCTCCAGGATGCTGATAGATCTAAGTTTAGAGAGCGTATTTGAATCAATATATTCTGCCATCTTCTAATTGTCTTTTTTAGTATTACCATCACCAATAGTGCCTTTCTGCTGCGTCTTTCTAAGCACCTTTCTATCCTCGCCCTTTGCCGGTTTTTCGAGCCATCCCCATCTGCGCCAGTTGCACACCATGTTGCGGGCAGGCGTCTTGAGCCCTTTCTGCTTCAGAAATTCCTCCAGGAACTGATAAGAGAATTCCTGCGGCAACTCGCTGAAATAGTCTACAGTATGATAAGGCTCTCCTTCGCCCTCGGCAGAAATCTGCTCGAAAGCCTTGCCCCACCGCTGCAACATATTCTGCAAGATGCGGTCGGCACAAGCCAGATAGGTCTGCCTAACCAGTTTCCGGATTTCCTTCTCGCTCTTCTTCCCTTCCACTTTGTAAAGCACTTGCATGAGGGCAGCGATGCGGAAGGCTGAAACCGAACTGCGCTTGTAGAAGACATCCATCGACTTGGACATGGTTTTCACCACCTGCTGGCGGCAGTCGTTACACCATTTTACCACCGTCTTGTAGAGCCAGCTCATATCTTCCTCTATCTCCTGATGGAATTTTCCATCTTCCTCGTAGCACAAACCGAAGAGCTTATCCAACGTATTCTCCAGCTCATTACGCTGCGTATCGGTCAACGCCTGAAACTGTGGCGGATTGTCGCCCAGATGACTGATGAGCGGGCATAAGATGGTTCGGGTTACAGCACCGCCCTCAATGGCAGCTTTGTTCATATATCTGCTCACCGCACTCTGAGTGCCGCAGAAAACGAACGACAGCAAGGCATCTACCATGGCACTATAGCTGGATTCGCTCATGAAATCCTGACCATATACGCTGCCCAAATCATAAGCCGTCTTGATAACCTGCGAGAGGTCGGCAAACTGGCGCTTGGCAGAATGCACGATAGCAGAAATCTCATCGGCAAATTCGAAGAGCGTCTTCGGAGCACCATAAAGTTTGACGGCTGCATCGCATCGCTTGATAAACATGGTGAGCGATACGGTTTCGGGCAGGATGGTGATGTCGGTCTTCGGTTCGGGTGGCAGCTTGCCATCCTTCTTTCCCTGGCGTCGCTTCAGGGCAGCATACTCCTGCTCCTTGGCTCTCATTTCGCTGTCGCGTTCGATGAAAGGTTTCATCAGGGTACGCATGATGTATCTGGCAAACGACTTTCCGCTCGACTGCTCGCCCTCTACGATGACCTGCAACACGATGGCCGATTTTTCTCCCTGATTATCATACACATACTGTATTCTGACACGTGTAAGATAAACGCTGAGCATGGCTGCAGCCACCACCAGCGTAGGATACTTGAGGTCAGAAGGCGAAGTGATCATCCATTCTCTGATGCCCGACGGATAATCTTTATCGGCAATCAGGTGATGCATGGGCATCTCTTCATTCTCTTCAGCCTGTTCAGCCAGCGTTTTTCCTATCAACCCAGATGATACCTTGTTATTGATTCCGCCCTTGGTATCCTCAGGCTTTGCCACTGGATTAGTCCGAGACGCTTCCTGTGGAGGTATTTTCTTTCCTTTTTCCATAATCCCAATCATTGATTATTTCTGAATGCAAAAGTAAGGAAAAAAAGTCTCCCCGGCAATAGGCATCCTGCCGGTTCGCCTCCTACTAAGCCTCATCGCCGGCAACTAAGCCTTCCGCTAAGCCTCCAGCTCATCTGAAGGCATAAAAAAAAGCACTTTCTGCTTGCAAACGAAGCAAAAAGTGCTGATACTGTATTATTTCTAAAAAATCTTCTGTTCAGATATGTTCCTATTCATTTATATTATCACCCACACTGACATAAGAAAGAACCAAACGGCGAACCACGGCATGAATGTCTTCATTAGGGAACTTCTGGCGATATTTCTCCGTAAGGTCTTCGCAGAAATACATCTTGCTATGAACCAAAGAAGAAGGAATAGGTTGATGCATAAACACATCGTATGTTGCAACAGGCTTGCCATCCTTTGTGTCGACAGGCACAATATCCATCTTATACCAAGCTAGTCCAGATACGGCAGAGAACAATCTATAATTGTCATTCCTCTCCACTTTACCAGCGATGTTCAGTGTATATTCGTCAGCAGACTTATCGTCCTCAGGATTCACCGCATATAGCATATATAAAGGAGAAAGCGTCGAGTGGCTTTTTATGATAAACTGATATTTCTTGCTTCCTCCAAAAGGAGGGTTTGCCTTCAAATCCTGCTCTATATCCTCACGAATTTGTGGCGCATCCACCACAAACTCTACTTCGCCAGTATAATTGACGACAGTTTTCGATGACCATGGATTTATCTGAATAACTTCACCATTGTCATTGCTGTTGTCACACGCACAAAAAGCCAAGACTACCAACAGTAGTAAGACTGATTTTTTTACTAAATACTTCATATCCTAATTTGTCTATTAAACCTATTCTATTGTTAAACGTAGAATATGCCTAAAACTTGCTCTATTTTACGTTTTTAACATTCCATCTAAAACTTGCCAACACTCACAAGAAGCAATCATTACCCCGCTTCCTACTGTCCCTTACGGTAGATGGAAACAAAACGCTTTGCGATATTGTTGAGTTCCTCCCGGGCGTTAGGATCTCTTACATCATCAAAACTCCAGTTGGGAAATTCGCCACGCATCTTAGAGAAACGCTTGGAGATGACACTGGCATTGGTCAGATTGGAAGGCAGACCCAACTGCTCTGTAAGATACTTGCAGAAAGATGCGCCATTATCAAATTTGCCTTCAAAATCGTTGATATCAGAGAGCGCCACCATAATCAGGGCATAGTCTTTCTTCAAAGGAATAGCCTTCTCGTCTATCATCTTCTGCAAGGCTCGCTTTACTCTTTCTCCCTGGCTCAAGTCGCCCCATTCCTTCTCATTATCTTCTTCCGTTTTTTCCTGCCCGCCGTTTTCCTGATGCTCCTCGTCTGTCACTTCCAATTCCAATGTCCTCTTCTGTTCAGGCTCGAATCCGTGCAGATAATCTTCATCATTGTTCTGGCGCATCAGTTCATTAATCTGAGATGAAACGAAGAAACCATCCTCGCCATAATAACCTATATTGGCTGCCAGCCGCTCAACCACCTCATGGTTCTTCACGACTGCTCCGAGGCACCGCTGAGAAAACTCCTGAGTTACGTAGCCTCTCCATTGCCCCATAATCATTGAGCAAAATTGAAACACTTTCGACTCCAAAGGCATCATCTGAAGTATCACAGCTGCCATATACAGGATGACAAATACGATTCTCTGACGCTCTTCCTGAGCTGTAGCATACTCATCCTCGTCAACATAGTTTTTCTCATATTGCCCTATTCCTTCCACAAAGGCTAGGCGGCTCTCGGTATCGGTATGCGAAAACATCATTTTGTCTACGATGCAGAACACCTCATAAAAAACATCCTCGCATGAACATCTGGACGTAGGAAACCACGTCTTATCATTGAAGATATCATGGGTGATAGCTCTGAAAACCTGATAAATCATGTGTTGCGAAAAAGATTTATCTACCATCTGTCTGGTCTTCATCTTAAATAACCTCATCGTCGTAACCCTTTAAATCATCAAGAATCACATCAAGAGAATTGATCAAGGCAAACTGAGAATTCCCATGACAATCGCAACAGACAGCATCTCCATTAACCAGAGCAACAATCTCAACATCGGAGATTTTCACCTTGGTTCGTTTCAGCGAACGGGAAGAGGTGCACGGACCTTTCCAATAATATACCTTGATGCCGTAATCTTCCTTGCTGCACAGGTTCACCATCAAGGCTATGTCTCTGTTTGCCTTGTCTAAGTGCAACTGCTTACCTTTATCTGTACCAAATTTTACCTCATACATACTGGCATTGAGACACTCCATTAATGACTGCTGCATCTGTAATTGCATGACAAAGGAATATGGCGCATCGCTGAGAGACTGATGGCGAGGAAAAGAAAACACCACAGCCCTTGGCCTGCAGCCAGCCTTGATTCTTTCAGCCACGGCATCAAAGAAATCACCAGGTGGCAACTTGGCAGAAATCACCATATTCCAGCCATATTGATTCGCCACCCTGTTGATATTATCACGCAGAAGAGCCACCACCTTGTCCTGTCCCCTTTTGCCGCCGAAGATTCTAGATTCTTCCACAAAAAGGAAACCTCTGTTGGGGCGATTATCAATGATTACCTTACAGAAAGGCTGGTTGTGAATTTCATTCTCCTTAAAGTTACTCCAATAAAATTCTTTTTTGTCTGCGCATACATCCAGCACAGCCACACCTTCGCGAAATCCCAATATTCGGTTGTCGTGAATAACGTCTTCCTCATTCTTCCGTGATTCCACCAAAGTCATTTTCTTGCTTTTCAGCAAACTGTCCATTACCTTCTCGAAACCAGTCTGACATTCCTGATATTTTTCAGGCGATGACATTTCGAGAAAATCCAAGGGTAGAGTACCCTCGATACTTGAAAGATTCCGGCTTTTGCAGAAATCATACTTGAAGACAACAAAAGAAGTCTTTTCTGTGCTGTTTTTGATTCGTCCAGTCATTGGCTTGCGATTTAAGTTATACCATGAAAGTTATTTTTCATAGCAGCTACAAAAGTAATACTTTTTCCCCGAATAAACAAATAAATTCTAAATTATTTTTTATCAAATTGTCTTTTTTTCATAAAACCATCAAAACAAAATGTGAATGTGAATGTGAATTTGAAATGTAAATCAATGTATCGGGTTGTTCCATCCATTCCTTTTATTGGATATTGTGAATGAAATTCAGTCCTCGCGCGCGTACCTTATTATATATATAATATGAACCTATTATAATGGCTACTATTACTTAAACACGATTATACGCTTCTCCTTCAGGTAACATTGAAAAACATTTCAAATTCACATTCACATTCACATTTTTGTCTTTCCTCCTATCCACCAGCTACCCCACATAGCAAGTAACTGTGCGCTCGATGCACCCAAAACTACGTCCCGACGCACCGCCAACTGCGTCCCGACGCAGATGGCGATACGTCGGGACGTAGCGCCGACTGCATCGGGACGCAGTTGGAAAGGCAAAACATGCCATATAATGTTAACGGATTTAACATTTAATTTAATGGCCATTAAATTAATGGCGGTTAAATTAGGCGGAAGAGAATGGGATATGAGGAAGGAATGCACGTGATTCGGGACAAGGATGCACGTGATTCGGGACAACTATTGTTTTTCAGAGAAAAATGTTGTATCTTTGCACTGTGTTAGAAGAAAGGCTGCACTCGGCAAAGTTCAAGCAAGCTTGACTTTGCTCTCGTTTGCACTTTCTTTGCATTGTCGTTCAGAGATAGGCTGAATTAACCACTAAAAAAACTGATTGTTGAACCATTAAAAAAAGAAAGGAAAAAGAAAATGAAAAAGGAAGTTTGGAAAACTATCTTGCAGGTGATTATCGCCGTACTTACTGCCGTAGGCACCACGCTCGGCGTTACCAGCTGCATGTAAACTGATTTGTTTAACCATTAAAAAAAACGATTTGAATTATGGGTATTAAAGTAAAAGCAATTGAGCGCAACGTAGCGTTCGAAAAAGGTAAGCAAAAGTGGGCATTCGTGATGCAGGCTGATCTCTACAGCCAGCTCAACGCCACGAAGGTGATAGAAGAAGCCGCCGTTCGCAGCGGATTGCCTAAGGCGGTGATCAACGCCGGATGGGCAGCCATCGGCGAAGTGATTGCTGCATGGGCCACCGAGGGCCACAGCGTGGCTGTGCCAGGACTGGGCAGCCTCCGATTCGGTCTTAACTCTACCGCCGTAGAGGATGTGAACAAGGTGAGCGCCAACCTCATCACCCGCCGATACATCATCTTCGTGCCTAACACCGACATCAAGAAGGAACTCGAAGAGACTTCCGTCAACATCACCTGCTACGACCGAAACGGCAAGGTGGTGAAGCAGGTTACCTCTACCGATACGCCTCCTACTACCCCATCCGACGGCGATAATCCATCCGGAGGCGACACCCCATCGGGCGGCGATTCTACTGGCGGAACCGGAAGCGAAACCGGCGGCGATGGACTTGAATAAAAGGTGCTGAGCCTGAAAACTAAAACCCTCCCCAGGTCTTAAAAAGTCCTAGGGAGGGTAAACTTTGTCTGGCAATTTAGATAGAAGGCAATTTGCCAGACGTCCCGAACACAACATGCTAACCCACACATAACCCCTTCGAAATCAGCATGTCGCTAACAATCCTTTGTGCCTCAAATAAATAATACTTTTTTTCAAACTAAATCGAATCCTAGCCTCACGGCTAAAACGTATATAATGTTCTTATCTTATTTCAAAACATGATAGTAACATAGTCTGCAGCGATATCAACCAGCTTCTTGCGGCGAGCTACACCTATTATATAATGAGCCTCCTTCGCCGAACAGTGGAAGTATTTCTTCACAGCTGTTACCAGTTCTTCCTTGCTTATCGAGCCTATACCCTTAGGATAAGCCCCGCGGATAGCCTTCTCAATGTCTGCCATCTTATATTCATGGTGGCGCTTGTGGAAGTACTGCGATACAATGATAGAGAGAACTATCACGAGCAGGATGATGATAAATACTACAGACTTGTTCATTTCCTTATCTCCTTTTAATTGATTAGACAATATTAGGTTTGCTGAATCACCCTTCCGGATGCTCCAAGTTTTCGGCATCACCGATAGCCGCTATCGGTAAATCCACTGCAAATATAGCATTTTTTCTTGAAACAACAACATTTTTCGGCATTTTTTTCACTATTTCTGCAAAAAAACTTGCTAAATACAAAAAAAACACGTATTTTTGCAAGAAAATAATCCTTAGACAGAAAGATAATGCAAGAAACTGTAAAGAAAGTATTGAATGGCGATTTTAATCGCAAGAAAGCATTGCTGTTTCTCATAACGGCTCTGCTTACCGTTATCGTCTGGAACCTGCCCATCGATAGCTTCGGCATCGAGGGGCTAACCATCGTGCAGCAGCGCGTCATCGCCATCTTCGTCATGGCTGTGATGCTCTGGCTCACCGAGGCCATACCGGCATGGGCTACCAGCGTAGTGATCATCTTCGTGCTGCTGTTCTTCGTCAGCGACTCCGCCTTTAAGATCATGCAAGGCTCGGAGGCAGAGATGGGAAAGCTGCTCGACTATCAGGGTGTGATGGCGTGCTTCGCCGACCCTACCATCATCCTCTTCCTGGGCGGTTTCGTACTTGCCATAGCCGCTACCAAGAGCGGACTCGACGTGATGATGGCGAAGGCCCTGATTGCGCCATTCGGCAAGCGTTCTGAGAACGTGCTGCTGGGTTTCATGCTCATCACCGGCATCTTCTCGATGTTCATCTCAAATACAGCCACCGCCGCCATGATGCTCACCTTCCTCACACCGGTGTTCAAATCATTGCCGCCTTCGGGCAAGGGCCGCGTGGCGCTCACCATGGCCATACCTATCGGAGCCAACCTGGGCGGTATGGGAACCCCTATCGGAACACCGCCTAACGCCTTCGCCTTCAAGGTATTGAACGACCCAGCAGGACTCAACCTGGGCATCAGCTTCGGCGATTGGATGCTGATCATGGTCCCTATGGTGCTCATCATGCTCGTGATGGCATGGATCATCATACGCAAGATGTTCCCGTTCTCTGCCACGACCATCGAGCTCAACATCGAGGGCAACATGCAGCACAACTGGCGCACCACGGTAGTGGCCGTCACCTTCCTTGCAACCATCGTGCTCTGGGTATTCGGCAAGCAGCTGGGCATCAACGCCAACACCGTGGCCATGCTCCCTATCGCCATATTCGCCCTTACGGGAGTGGTTACAGCCAAGGACCTGAAGGAGATTGACTGGGCTGTCATCTGGATGGTGGCAGGCGGATTCGCCCTCGGATTGGCGATGAACGGCACCGGTCTGGCCGAGGCAGCCGTAAAGAGCATTCCGTTTGCAGAATTCAATCCGCTGGTCATCATGATCGTATCCGGACTGGTATGCTTCATCCTGAGTAACTTCATCTCTAACACCGCCACCGCTGCCCTGCTCATCCCAATCCTCACGGTGGTATGCGCCGGCATGGGCGACAAGCTCAACACCATCGGCGGCACCTCTACCATCCTCATCGGAGTAGCGGTATCGGCCAGCTGCGCCATGTCGCTGCCTATCTCAACCCCTCCTAACGCCATCGCCTACTCTACCGGCCTTATCCAGCAGAGCGACATGGTGAAGGCAGGACTCACGGTGGGCATCCTGAGCATGCTAGTGGGCTACGCCGTGCTCATCACCTTCTGCAAGATGGGCGTGCTCTAGAGGGGCATCATCTGCGAAAATACACATTATTATATATATAAAGGAATGAAAAAGATTGTTATAGGAATCGACGTAGGCATCTCTACGACCAAGATTGTGGGCATCGATGAAAGCGGCGTGGTGGTAAGCCCCATCCGCATCAAGGCCACCGACCCTATCACCTCGCTCTACGGAGCCTTCGGCAAGTATCTTCACGACAACAAGATTGCGCTGAGCGATGTAGAACAGGTGATGCTCACAGGCGTAGGTTCAGCCTATATCGACGAGCCCATCTACGGACTGCCTACCTCGAAGAGCGAGGAGTTCGTGGCCGACGGACTGGGCGCCCGATACGAGAGCAAGCTCGACCGCATGATCGTGGTGAGCATGGGAACCGGTACATCGCTCGTAAAATGCGATGACAACGAGATAAGGCACATCGGAGGCATCGGCATAGGCGGCGGAACCCTGGCAGGACTGAGCCGCATCATGCTCAAGACCGATGACATCAAGCAGATTATCAACCTCGCCAAGGACGGCGACGTGAGCAAGATAAACCTGCTGATAGGCGACATCAGCGCCAAGCCTCTGCCCGGACTCCCGATGAACGCCACCGCATCGCTCTTCAGCAACGCCAAGGCCAACGCTTCGCGCGAAGACATCGCCATGGGACTCATCTGGATGGTGCTGCAGTCGATAGGCTCCGCCACCATCCTCTCATCACTCGAATCGGGCATCAAGGATTTCGTGCTCATCGGCAACCTCACCCTGCTGCCGCAATGCCGCGAGGTGTTCCCAGCCATGGAGAAACTCTACGGAGTGAGGTTCAGAATACCGAAATACTCGGAATTCTGCACCGCCATCGGAGCTGCGCTCGACTATAAGCGACAAGCAAAATAATCACCCCCGAATCGCCGCAATGCCCTATACACGGGCGTTGCGGCGATTTTCATTTCCACCCCCTGCACGGCACACAGACAACAAGGGGAAAAACGCACACAAGCGCACAAAATGCGCAACACGCTGATAGATAACAACTTAAACGTTTCGGAAAACAGAAATTTGTCAAAGTTTTCCAAAACTTTTTCGTTTCCTACTGATTATCAGTAACTTAATATTTTTTAACGATAAAAAAGTTATCCAAAAGCAATTACTTTCAGAAATATTTTATATCTTTGCAATGTCAAAAGGAGGTACATATCTACCTCTTCAAGTCATAAAGACTTAATACTAAGTAATTTAAACATTAATCGTAAAAGTAATACTAAAATGATCCAGACAGTAGTAAAGCGTGACGGACGCATCGTTGGATTCAACGAACAGAAAATCATGGCAGCCATTCGCAAGGCCATGTTGCATACCGACAAGGGTGAAGATACCACTCTTATCGAGCAGATAACCGACCACATCTCTTATCGCGGCAAGAGCCAGATGAGCGTTGAGGCCATTCAGGACGCCATCGAGCTGGAACTCATGAAGAGTGCCCGCAAAGATGTTGCCCAGAAGTATATCGCATACCGTAACCAGCGTAACATCGCCCGCAAGGCGAAGACACGCGACGTGTTCATGAGCATCGTCAATGCCAAGAACAACGACATCACCCGTGAAAACGCCAACATGAATGCCGACACACCAGCCGGCATGATGATGAAGTTCGCTTCAGAAACCACAAAACCATTCGTCGACGACTACCTCCTCTCAGAGGATGTACGCGACGCCGTCATGCACAACTATATACATATTCACGATAAGGACTATTACCCAACCAAGAGTCTCACCTGCGTGCAGCATCCGCTCGACGTGATTCTGAACCACGGATTCACAGCCGGTCACGGTTCAAGCCGTCCAGCCAAGCGCATCGAGACCGCAGCCGTGCTGGCTTGCATCTCTCTCGAGACCTGCCAGAACGAGATGCACGGCGGTCAGGCCATCCCAGCCTTCGACTTCTATCTGGCTCCATACGTACGCATGTCGTACCAGGAAGAGGTGAAGAACCTGGAGAAGCTGACAGGCGAAGACCTGAGCAACCTCTATGATGCGCCAATCGACGACTACATAGAGAAGCCGCTCGACGGATTGCAGGGCCGCGAACGCCTGGAGCAGCACGCCATCAACAAGACCGTGAACCGCGTGCATCAGGCAATGGAGGCCTTCATCCACAACATGAACACCATCCACAGCCGCGGCGGTAACCAGGTAGTATTCTCAAGCATCAACTATGGTACCGATACCAGCGCCGAGGGCCGCTGCATCATGCGCGAAATCCTGCAGAGCACCTATCAGGGCGTAGGCAATGGCGAAACAGCCATCTTCCCTATCCAGATATGGAAGAAGAAGAGAGGCGTAAACTATCTGCCTGAGGACAGAAACTACGACCTCTACAAGCTGGCGTGCAAGGTAACAGCCCGCCGTTTCTTCCCTAACTTCCTGAACCTCGACGCCACCTTCAACCAGAACGAGAAGTGGCGTGCTGATGATCCGGAGCGCTACAAGTGGGAGATTGCAACCATGGGCTGCCGTACCCGCGTGTTCGAAGACCGCTGGGGCGAGAAGACCAGCATCGCCCGCGGTAACCTGAGCTTCTCTACCATCAACATCGTGAAGCTCGCCATCGAGTGCATGGGCATCGAAGACGAAAAGCAGCGCATCGACATGTTCTTTGCCAAGCTCGACAATATCCTCGACATCACAGCCAAGCAGCTCGACGAGCGCTTCCAGTTCCAGAAGACGGCGATGGCCAAGCAGTTCCCTCTGCTCATGAAGTATCTCTGGGTAGGCGCTGAAAACCTGAAGCCGGAAGAGACCATCGAGAGCGTCATCAACCACGGAACCCTGGGTATCGGCTTCATCGGATTGGCAGAATGCCTGGTTGCCCTCATCGGCAAACACCACGGCGAGAGCGAGAAGGCACAGGAGCTGGGACAGAAGATTGTTACCTACATGCGCGACCGTGCCAACGAGTTCAGCGAGCAGTATCATCACAACTACTCTATCCTGGCTACTCCAGCCGAGGGATTGAGCGGTAAGTTCACAAAGAAGGACAGAAAGCAGTTTGGCGTCATCCCTGGCGTTACAGACCGCGACTATTATACCAACTCTAACCACGTGCCTGTATACTATAAGTGTACAGCCCTGAAGAAGGCACAGATCGAGGCTCCATACCACGACCTGACCCGTGGCGGCCACATCTTCTATGTAGAGATTGACGGCGATGCTACCCACAACCCTTCTGTTATCGAGAGCGTGGTAGACATGATGGATAAGTACAACATGGGTTACGGCTCAGTAAACCACAACCGCAACCGCTGTCTCGACTGCGGCTACGAGAATGCTGACGCCCACCTCGAGGTTTGTCCTAAGTGCGGCAGCCACCACATAGACAAGCTGCAGCGCATCACCGGTTATCTGGTAGGTACTACAGACCGCTGGAACAGCGGCAAACTTGCCGAGCTCCACGACCGAGTAACCCATATCGGAGGAGAAAAGTAGTGATTAATGATTAGTGATTATTGATTAATGATTAGCGTATTAAGCATCGTACATGATACGATGGTAGACGGTCCGGGCTTCCGCACATCCATTTATTGTGCGGGATGCCCCAACCATTGTCCGGGCTGCCATAATCCGCAGTCGTGGGACATCAGCCACGGCACGATGACCTCTACCGACGAGCTGATGAAGGAAATCATGAGCGACCCCTTCGCCAACGTCACCTTCTCGGGCGGCGACCCTATGTTTCAGGCAAAGGGCTTTGCCGAGCTGGCGCGCGCCATCAGGGAGCAGAGCAGCAAGAGCATCTGGTGCTTTACGGGCTATCTCTTCGAAAACCTCGTGAAGAATCCCGAGCAGCTGGAACTCCTCCGCCAAATCGATGTATTGGTAGACGGCCCCTTCGTACAGGCATTGCGCGATGAAGACCTCTTCTTCAGGGGCAGCAGCAACCAGCGCATCATCAACGTGCAGAAGTCGCTGAAAGAAGGAAGAGTGATAGAACTCAATCTTACAACAGAAAACCCGAATCCGGTATTGTAAATCTACATACCAGATTCGGGTTTCCCGTTTATTTTTTTCAGGCACGGATTACACGGATTTTCTTATCTTACAGAAGTTTCGCAAGTTTCAGTGATTTATCGGCATTCGCGCCATAAATCCGTGTAATCCGTGTAATCCGTTTAATCCGTGCCTAAATCAAATTTAGAAATCAGCCTTTCTTGTTATAGTCATCTTCTTTCCCGTCATCGGGTGCTCAAATGTGATTTCCTCTGCATGAAGATGCAGTCTTGTTGCCGGTTCGTTGCCGTAGAGCGGATCGCCGATGATAGGGGCATTCAGAC